>Ga0206107_1000526_pt1 | contig 15336 bp, 15 predicted proteins | sample 2B0metagenome_FD_148652 | JGI IMG/M metagenome (GOLD analysis project Ga0206107, IMG submission 148652) | Enriched microbial communities from leaf-cutter ant dump, University of Wisconsin, Madison, United States - 2B0 | ecosystem: Environmental > Terrestrial > Nest > Insects nest > Nest dump...
CCTCGCTTGAGGTGGTTCTCACGTCTGGTGGGTGCGGGCGAGGAGGTATGCCGAAGGCGACTCACAGGCTCTGTTGAACTTGCCATCGCTTTTGAAGCGGCGGGCTGTTACGGTTCGAATCATCCATAACATCATGGATGCAAGGAGGTTCTCGCCGTGAGATCACCTACGGTAGTTCGAGTAGCCGTCGTGGGGGTGGCGAGGGTCGCCCTCGCTACCGGCGTTGGTATCGCCGCGTTTGCGGCCACTGACAGTGGCGTGCAAACCAAGAGTTGCGCTACCGGCAAATGGGGACAGTTGGCTGTGTTGCAGATGGGAGCAAGCGCGACATTCGCACCTGGCGATTGGTCAACTCATCGCCAATACAACCCAGACTTGCCCGCTGCCCATTGGGTATATGACAGCGCCACGTTTGCGGGCGGAGGGCAGTGGAGAGTTACCTCAGATACGGGTGACAGTTATTCCAGCGCGACCGCCTCGTGCGTGAACTTCGGCTAAGTCGACCCGGCCGCCCACTTCTTTTCACCGTTGTTGCGGCACTCGGGCTGGCTTCTTGTGCAATCGACTCATCTCCCAACCAGTTTGCAGGGCAGACGTGGGGTCCCGCAAGTTACAGCGAGTACGAGGCGGCCCGTGCTGAATGGGGTGCGAAGTACGTTGTGTGCGCCCGCAAGTATGGCGCCGCCGCAATACTTCATCCTGATGGAACTATCACGGACGCTGTTGCTCAGGGGCGTCCCACCACAGCACTTCTAGACGCTGGGTGCATTGACGAGGTCGGCCCGCCTCCCGAGAGCCCTCCCCTAACCCCTGAGCTTTTGAAGGGCCTGTACGCAATGCTGGTCCGGCAGGCTGATTGCCTCCGCGAGAAGGGATACGACATCTCCAATCCACCCTCCGAACGTACGTGGGCGGAGAACTACTCCCTTGATTCGTGGAACCCGCTACTGGACGTACGCAACGCCGGGCTGGACGTGGCCACCGCAGACGGAAAGTGCCCACAGCCGGACATTGGCGAGGCGTGGCGAACAGGGTATGCATCCTCGTAGTCGTGTGGCACCTTGCCGATTCGCGTGCCGCTGGAGAGGCCGACCGTATACCGTTGGTCCTGGGAGGCGGATTCGTGGTGGAACGCGATAATTCTCGACGTCGCTGGTTGCCGGTTGCAGGCTGGTTGCTCGCGGTGTTATGTGCGGCGGTGGCGGGCTGGTGGGCCGCGAGCCGCGTCACCCAACCTCCCGAGATCTCCACTCCCATGGCCTCGACCACAACGGTTGCCGTGGTGGAGGGAAGCGTTGAGGTAGCACAGGAGTACGGCATCGATGCCACGTGGCAGGCCTCGCCGCTAGGAGTCAACGGTTATTCAGGGACGCTTACCCACCTGGGCGTGTCGCCGGCTGGAACTCGCCTGGACGTTGGCGACGTTGCCTACTCTGTTGATTTGCAGCCCGCCGTCATGGCAGTGGGCGCCATCCCAGCGTTTCGCACTTTGGAGACTGGTGATGAAGGTGCAGATGTCAAGCAACTCCAGAGGTTCTTGAAGTCTCAGGGATTCGACCCCGGAAGCGTGAATGGCCGGTACGGGTCCTCCACGGCCGACGCCGTGGATAGGTGGTCCGCGCACTTGGGACTGCCCATGGACGGGCGCGTTCCACTGGGTCGCATCGTCTTCGTCCCCTCGTTGCCTGCCACCATTGCGACGGTGCCTGGTGCTCGGCTGGGGCTACGTGTTCAACCGGGCGACGAGCTCCTTACCGGCCCCAGCGGTGAGCCGCGGTTCACCTTCCGCGTGCTTCCCGAAGACGTGGGTCGCACCGTTGAAGGCATGCAGGTGAGCATGCGTGTGGGCGAGGACGTGTGGCGAGCGGAGGTCGCGAGCCTTGCCGCAGACCCCGACACGGGCGCAACAATCGCCGTGCTGCGGCCCGTAACCGGAGCAACCTCAATCTGTGGCGACGACTGTGCAGATGCCGTGGCCGTAGGCAACCAGGCCGTCCTACCTGGAACGCTGGTCATCGTCCCGCAGACGTCCGGGGCGCAAGTGCCCACCACCGCGATCGGGGCCGACGCTAAGGGGGTGACGTTTGTCACGATGGCGAGCGGAGAGCGCAGACCCGTCACGGTTAAGGCCTCGTCAGATGGTGCAAGCATTGTGTCCGGTGTCGATGCTGGAGAGCGGGTTGTGATTACGTCGGCGGGGGCGTGACATGCGGCTCTCGGTCAGCAATCTGGGGCACCTCTATCACAAAGGCTCGGCACCCGTCTTTCGCTGTCTCGATTACGCCTTTGAGCCGGGCAGCCTCACCGCGGTCACGGGGCCTTCGGGATGTGGAAAGTCGACACTACTGTATGTCCTTGCGCTAATGCTGACACCTTGGGAGGGATCTGTGGATTGGAATGGCGTAAATGTCCACAACCTCACCGATGGTGAGCGGGCACATTTGCGCGCCAAGCACGTGGGATTCGTGTTCCAGGACGCGGTGCTTGACCTCTCGCGGACCGCGGAGGACAACGTTGTGGAGGCCGCATGGTTGGCGGGATTGCGACCGGAGGTCGCCCGCCCCCGGGCGCGGGAGCTGATGGAGCGGTTTGGTGTGGGAGATATGTCAGCGCACCGTCCGGGAGAAGTCTCCGGTGGTCAGGCGCAGCGCATCGCTTTGTGCCGCGCACTGGTCAAGAACCCCGACATCCTGTTCGCGGACGAACCGAGCGGCAACCTCGATGTTTCGTCCGCGCAAATTGTGTGGGAGGCCTTGGCGGCTTGTGCCGCACAGGGCGCAACCGTCATCGTCGCGACACACGACGACGTGCGGGCTGCAGGCGCCGCCCAACACCTGAGGCTCGAGCCGTGATCGCGCGACCACCCGCGAGGTTTTTCCTCGCCGATGCTGTTCATCGATTCCGGGCTCCATTCACGCCCACTTTGATCTCGCTCCTCGTTCTCGCGGGCGCAACGATCGCGATATTCGCGACCACGGGAATAGCCCTGGCCACCCAGCAGGCGACCCTCGACCGCATCAACTCGCCCCAAGGACGCCTTATCACGGTCGCGGATACCGAGGGCGACGCAGGGTTCTCCTCGGAGTCCGTCGAGGTGATCGCCGGTCTGTCCGGAGTGGACTGGGTGTTCGCTGTGGGTCCAGCCTTGGATGCGTCCGCGAAGGCAATTCCAGGCGGACAGACCGTGCCCGCCCGCCTGTACTACGGGCGGCTTCCACCCGTACTTACGGTGGCAACTGCGACGGATGCCATGGCCCCCGGCATGGCACTGGCCGGGCCAGGAGTGGCGGCAACTCTGGGTTTAAAGGACGGCTTGGGGACAGTGGAAGCGCCCGGGCGCTCGGGAACCGTCGTTGGACGATTCACGCCCGGTGCGCCTTTGAACGAACTTGGGGCAGATGTTTTGATCGCCCCGCAAGGTGAGGGGAGAATCCTCACGCTGTGGGTAGAGGTTCAGGACGTCTCGCAACTGGCTGTCGTGGAAAGCGGCGTACGCGCATCGGTCATCGCAGCACATCCGGGAGCCTTGCACGTGGACACCTCGATCGAACTCACTCAACTCTCGGCGGATATCACCGCCGAACTCGCTAAGAGTGCAACACTCACGGTTTCGGCGTTGCTCGCGGCAGTGTTCGTCTTGGTTGGGGCCGTGGAATACGCGCGTGTGGCCAGCACCACCCGAGATATTGGACGCCGAAGGGCGCTTGGCGCCACGCGCAGTGCAATAGTCCTTGGTGTTCTCGCCACGGCGGGCCTCAGTGCGCTGGTGGGCACCCTTATCGGCGTGATGGTGGGAGCCATCGTCACCTTCGTCTCCGCAGGCACGGCACCTCGTTGGGTGTTCTGCGTAGGAATCGTGATCTTGATGGTCATTGCGGCGCTCGCGGGTGCCGTGGCGCCCGCGCTTCGGGCATCGCGGTTGGACCCCGTCGCGATACTCAGGGTCCCGTGATCCCAGCATGTATCGGCTAACGTCGTTCGTGCGTGGCGTGGAAGAGTAGGGGCATGCATTGCCCATTTTGTCGCCACGCCGATACCCGTGTCGTGGATTCGCGCATCGCCGACGACGGTTCGTCGATCCGCCGCAGGCGCGAGTGTCCCGCGTGTGGACGCCGCTTCACCACCGTGGAGACCGCAAGCCTCACCGTTCTCAAGCGCTCCGGCGTATCTGAGCCTTTCAGCCGCGAGAAGGTAGTCGCGGGCGTGAAGAAGGCATGCCAAGGGCGTCCTGTGTCCGATGACGACCTCGCGGTGCTCGCGCAGAAGGTGGAGGAGACGGTTCGCGCGAACGGCCAAGCGGAGATCAACGCGCTCGACATCGGCCTGGCGATCCTTGCTCCGTTGCGCGAACTCGATGAGATCGCCTACCTGCGGTTCGCAAGCGTCTACCGGGCGTTCGATTCCCTCGACGACTTCGAGACCGAGATTGCGCGACTTCGAGAGGAAGACGCGGCAGCAGGGCGCTAGCGCGCGGGTCGCGGCTAAGAGAGCACTCGAAGGCGCACCGTCTCAGGCATGTTGCGCAGCGCGTCCACCGCGTCACGCGTGAGGCCGGAGGCGATATCGGACACCACGTACCCCAACTCACCGCGAGTGGCGAGCTGCTGGCCATCGATGTTGACGCCATGCTCGGCGAACACGCGGTTGACGGTAGCGAGAACACCGGGCACGTTGGTGTGCAGGTGAGCCACGCGGTGCGAGCCGGAGGTGGCGTCGGCCGCGAGGTGCGGCATGTTGACGGAAAGCCCCGTGGAGCCGTTGTTCACGTAATCGCGAAGGCGTGTGGCGACGAAGACGCCGATGTCACGCTGTGCCTCCTCGGTGGAGCCGCCGATGTGGGGCGTGAGGATCGTGTTGGGCAGATTCTGCAGAACGGAGACGAAGGGGTCTCCCTTCTTCTTGGGCTCCTCGGGGAACACGTCGATGGCCGCACCCCCAATGGCTCCCGACAGCAGGCCCTCGCGCAGCGCCTCGACATCCACGATGAATCCGCGCGAGAGGTTCAGGAAGAGCGCGCCGTGCTTCATCGACTTGAGTTGGTGTTCGCCAAAGAACCCGGAGTTGCCGGGCCGGCCGTCCACGTGCAAGGTGACGATGTCGGCCTCGTGCAACAGGGCGTCAAGCGACTCCATCTTGCGCGCGTTGCCCAACGCGAGCTTCTCCGCGGCATCAAAGAAGATGACATTCATGCCGAGTGCCTCGGCGATGACGGACAGCTGCGAGCCGATGTTTCCGTAGCCCACGATGCCCAGTGTGCGCCCGCGAATCTCGTGGGCACCCTCCGCCGACTTGTTCCACACGCCCTGGTGCATGAGACGGTTCGCGTCTGGCAGGCGGCGCGTCAGCGAAATCATCTCGGAGATCGCCATCTCCACCACGGAGCGGGTGTTGGAGAACGGAGCGTTGAACGCGGCGATGCCCAACCGGGCAGCGGCCGCGAGATCAATCTGGTTGGTGCCAATAGAGAAGGCACCAACGGCAATCAGGGACGATGCCGAGGTCAGGACGCGCTCGGTCACCTGCGTCTTGGAGCGGATGCCCAGGAGTTCCACGCCATCGAGGGCGGCGATGAGCTCGTCCTCGTCCATGGCGGCAACGTGGTTCTCCACCTCAACGCCTGCGGCTTCAAGGATTTCGGTGGCACGGGGGGACAAATTTTCAAGAAGGAGTGCTCGCACACCCCCATCTTCTCGCACGCCGTGCCCGTTTCCCAAAACGGCCCGACGCTGGGGCCGGCACGGCGTTAGCGGAGCCCTCGTGGCAGGGCATCGGCATGGATCATGACCAGTTTCTGCGTGGGCCTGGTCATTGCCACATAGAGGTCGCCTGGCCGGGCGGCGATCTGCGCGGGCTCCACGACCACTACCACGTCGTACTCGAGCCCCTTGGACTCGCGCGCGTCGATGAGCGTCACGTCGGCGCCTCCCAGTGCCGCGCCAATGGCGGCGTGGCGCGAGTCGTCGGCGATGATCGCCACAAGCCCGCCTCCCGTTGAGGCGAGAGCAGCGGATTCCTCGCGCGCTATGGCCGCGGCGCGCGCAGAGGGGTCCGCGTCGCTCACCATGATGAGTGACTCGTCCACCTCGCGAGCGGCGCTGAGGGGTGAGACGGGCAGCGAATGCTCGGTGGCGAACGCCTGCGCCGCGCGGGCCACGGCGGCCGGGATGCGGTACGAGATGGTCAGCTCGCGCAGCGTCCAGGATTGCCCAAAGAGCGGGTCCATCGTCTCCGGCCACCATCGGGTTCCGGCCGGCGCGGCTACTTGCGCCACATCCCCAACGATGGTGAAGGACCTCGTGGGGCAGCGCCGCAGGAGCATCCGCCATGCCATGGGGGACAGCTCTTGGGCCTCATCCACCACCACGTGGCCGTACGTCCAGGTGCGGTCCGCCCACGCGCGCTCGGCCACGGAAAGTCGCGACACGCCACCCTGCATGCGCTGCGCGAGCGTCTCCGCGTCCACCTTGATCATGGACTGCGCGCCAAAGGTCTCGAGCACCTCTTTGGCGTACTGGATCTCCTCCTTGGAGGGTTTGGCGGGGCGCACGGGCCCCCCGCCTGGCATGTCGCCCAGCAGCTCCGCGGCCTCGTCGAGCAGCGGAACGTCGGCATCGGTGAACGGGGCATCGGCCGCGCGCCGCAACAGCCGACGCTCGTGCGGCTCCAGCGCACGGGTCGCGTTGGCAAGCAGGTGGGGCTTGGAGAAGAGATCCCGCAACAGCGTTTCTGGGGTCACGGGCAGCCAGCACAGGTTGATCGCGATGCGCAGCTCGCGGTCCTCGCGCACGTCCCGCTCCAGTTCGCGGCGGTCGTCGGCGTCGATGGTTTCACCCAGCTGCTCGGCGAGCTGGGCGGTAAGGCGCGAGATCATCTCCTTGGCAAACGCCTGGCGGGCCTCGTTGTGGGGCTTGCCGTCGCGTCGGGCCCTGGCCTGGGCCTCACGCACGTCGTGCCGGCGCAGCACCACCACCCGGCCATCCAGCTTGAATTCCTGATCCGTGCGCGGCACCCGCTGACGCTCGCGAACGGCGGCGCGCACAACGTCGGCCATGGCGAGGCGCCCCTTGAGCTCCGCAACGTCGTCGCGCTCGTGAGCCGAGGTGTCGGTGCCGCGCACCAGGCCGCCGAGGGTCGTGGACACGGCACCGGTCTCGCCGAGCGAGGGCAGCACGTGGTCGATGTACCGCAAGAACGATTGCGACGGGCCGATGAGCAGCACGCCGCGGCTCTCCAGCAAGTTGCGGTGGTGGTAGAGCAAGAAGGCGGCGCGGTGCAGCGCCACCGCGGTCTTTCCGGTGCCGGGCCCACCCTGCACCACCAGGGCCCCGGTCAAGGGAGCGCGGATCACGGCATCTTGTTCGGCCTGGATGGTGGCGACGATGTCTCCCATGCGGCCCGTGCGGCGGGCCCCCAGCGCCGCAAGGAGCGCGCCCTCGCCGGCGAGGGTCTCGCCAAGGCCGGACTCTTGGAGCGCCTCAACGTCCAGCACGTCGTCCTCGACGGCCGTGACCACGCGGCCCTGCGTGGTGAGGTGGCGGCGCTTGATGACGCCTGAGGGGTTGGCTGCCGTTGCCGAATAGAACGCCTGCGCGGCGGGAGCGCGCCAGTCGGTGAGCAGGGGAGCATGGTCGGCATCGGACAGGCCGATGCGGCCCACGTAAAGGGTGTCGCCCGCAACGAGGTCGAGGCGACCAAAGCACAGCCGGTCTTCCACGGCATCGAGCTGAGCAATGCGGTCCTCGTACAGCGTGGCGAAGGCGTCACGCTCCGAGCGGTTCTGCGGGGAGCCAGACGGGCCGCCCTTGCGCACCTCGGCGAGCCGTTCGTCGGCCTCGTGTCGCAACGCGTCGAGGCGCGCGTAGAGTACGTCGACCACGCCCTGCTCGGTCTCGATCCCCGAGCGTTGCGCGGTCACCCCGCGATCGTCCTGCATGTACCTCACCCTCACGCGCCCCGCACTCCTGCGGCAGGGCAGTCAACCATTATCGCAGTCCTCGCGCACGCGTGCGCGCACCTGTTCGCGGCGCGCGAGAACGGCCCACCTGCCTGCTCGCGCGTGCAAGACTGGATACGGAGGTGTGTGTGTCCAAGTCCCTGGTGAAGTGGAATCCCGATGGCGTTGCCCAGTGGGCCGTCGCAGCGCCCAAGGAGGGCGCCGTCTTGGTGCACTCGCTGCGCGGCTTTCTCGATGCCGGCAAGGCGGGTGCGATCGTTGCCGAACACTTGCGCGGCATGGATGCCGTCACCATCGCCTCCTTCGACATCGACGCGCTGCTGGATTACCGCTCGCGCCGCCCCGAGATGACGTTCTCTGTCAACGAGTGGACCGCCTATGACGAGCCATACCTCGACCTCGACATGGTGCGTGATGCGGCGGGCACGCCGTTCTTGTTGCTGCACGGCTTTGAACCGGACCTCAAGTGGGAGCGATACGTGCGTGCCGTACGCGGAATCGTGGAGCGTTTGGGGGTGGGGCTCACGCTGGGCGCGCATGGCATCCCCATGGCATCCCCACACACGCGCCCTATCTCGGTGACGGTTCACGGCACGCGCCAAGACCTGTTGCCAGACGTCCCCACCCTGTTCGGCACCGTGACGGTCCCGGCGTCGGCACAAAACCTCATGGAGTACCGCTTTGGGCAGTGGGACATGGCCGCACTGAACGTGGCGGTGCACGTGCCGCATTACCTGGCCCAGTCTGCGTATCCGCAGGCCGCCCAGCGAGCCCTCAAGGGGCTTGAGGACATCTCGGGACTTGACCTTAAGCCCGCCGATCTTGACGATGCTGCGGCGCGAGCCCAAGAGGAGATCGACCGCCAGACGAGCGAGTCCGAGGAGATTCAGGCGCTCGTTGGCGTGCTCGAAGAGCAGTACGACGCCTTTGTTGAGGCCCGCGGCAACGTCATCCCCGTGGACGGTGGCCTGCCCTCGGCCGACGAATTGGGCGCGGAATTCGAGAAGTTCCTTGCACAGCAGCGGTGGGATCAACCCCCAAACGCCTGATTCGTGCCATGCTTGTACCTGGTTGAACGTAGTGTGCAAGAACCGGTCTGGCTTGACCTGGGACGCGGCATTGCTGAGACGAGTGGGTACGCAGTGTGCTCGCTTCCCGTCCCGGGCAGTACAGATTAAGGAAAGTTCATGGCACAGGGTTCTGTGAAGTGGTTCAACGCTGAGAAGGGCTACGGCTTCATCGCGCAGGATGGCGGCGGCGCCGACGTCTTCGTGCACTACTCGGCGATTCAGTCCGATGGCTACAAGTCCCTCGAAGAGGCGCAGCGCGTCGAGTTCGAGGTGACCCAGGGTCCCAAGGGCCCCCAGGCCGAGGCCGTTCGCCTCATCTAAGGCTTAGCCTGCGGGCTAGCATCAACGGCCGTCCCTCCTCACGGAGGGGCGGCCGTTTATCGTTCTAGCTCCAGCCGGCCACCACGGCCGTGGGCAACGGGGCCGACGCCGCATACCGCTGCAGAGCGGGTGTCACCTCCGTCAGTGGTGCGGTACCGGCCACGAGCACCGCATTGCCGCGCCGCTTGCGCTTGAGCACGGCGTGCTCGCCCACCGCGAGGACCTCGCCGAATGCGGCCATTGCCTGCCGGGCATCGTCCCCTCCGGCATGCGCCGCCCCGCCCCGTGCGGTCACCGCGGTGTTCGCCACCACAAGCCCTCCGGGCCTGAGCACCCGTCGCGCGTGCTCCCACCACCCTCGAGAACGCAGATGGTCGGGCACCTCGGCGCCCGCGAACGCGTCGCGCACGATGAGGTCAAGGCTCGCGTCGGCACGTTCGGCAAGCGCCTCCAAGCCGTCTTGGGCACGCACGCGCAGGCGAGGCGCACGCGGCAGGTCCCACCAGCGTCGGGCAAGCTCAGCGAGGGTGACGTCCACGTCCACGGCAATGTGCCGGGACGAGGGATGCACGTGGGCGAGGTGACGCGGCAGGGTGCATGCCGCGGCGCCAACGTGCAGCGCCAACCAGGCATGATCCGGGCGTGCGGCGTCCCACGCGGCGATGGCGGCGGCCTCGTGCCGCATGTACTCGAAGTCCAGCTGAAAGTCCGCGCGCAGGGTGGACGAGGGCACCTCGTTGACGTAGACGGTGACGGTGCCGTCGGCCTCATCGCGCAGCTGAACCGTGCCCGTGGCGATGGGAATCAGCACTCCGCGCGCCACCCCAGGCGCCAGTTCAGGCGGTGAAGCGGAACGGCGCGCGGAACCCACCCGTTGACCATAGTGCGCATGGGTAGCACCACGGGCGCACAACAACCTAGACTGAGAGCACGAGCCCGCGAAGGGAGGTCGCCATGCCGTTGTCCGAATATGAACAGCGTGTGCTCGAGCAGATGGAACGCGACCTCGGCGCGGACCCCAAGCTCAACTCCGCCATGTCCAAGGCCGCGCGACCACGCGGGCGGTGGACCTTCGCGTTCATCGGCATCGTGGTGGGTCTGGGCGTGCTCGTGGGCGGCGTGATCGCGCAGCTCACGGTGGTGGGAGTGTTGGGCTTTGCACTCATGCTCGGCTCCGCGCTGTGGGGCATGCTTGCCCCGGCGAAGTCCGCCACCAAGACCGCTGCCGCAGGCAAGGGCACTGCCAAGAAGGGCAAGCGCCAGGGCTTCATGAATCGCGTCGAGGACCGCTTCGAGCGCCGACGCGATCAGGGCGACTTCTAGTCACCTCCTGCACCACCAACGTCACCCGTTCCGTGAGCCACTGCGGCTCGGGCTCGGGCGCCCCCGGCGGCGCGTAGCGCAGGTCGCTGACGGCATCGCGAAGCTCGGCGAGTGCGCGCTGCCCGGCCTCGGTGAGAGGGTCATCCGCGTCGAGCAGCGCCTCCTGGAGCCCGTGCGCCGCCTCAAGCGGGGTGAGGGCCGGCGACCATCGCAGCGGCTCCGGCAACTGCTCGCGCAGGGACGCCCAGGCCGCCTCCGGTCCGTGCGCCGCCGTGCGAGCTGCGGAACGCCTGCGCAACGTCCATACTGCGGCCCCGGCGCCCACGATCGCCACGATCACGGCGGCCACAAGCCACCACGGCACCCCGGCGTCGGGCGTGTGCTCGGTGGGACCGCTGATCGTGGGCCCAAACGTCTCCGTGGGGGCGCTGGGGATGGCGGAGGGAATCGGCACGTTGGAGGGGATGGGCGCGTTGCCCGTATCCGTGCGCTCCACCGTGTAGGACGGCGGGTTGCCGGTCTGCACCGCAGGCGTGGGCTCAAACCGCACCCATCCCTCACCAGGGAAGTACAGCTCCGGCCAGGCGTGCGCGTCGCCAGAGCGCACGGCCCACACTCCGCCGTCGGTGAGGTGCCCGCCCAAAAACCCCACGGCTATGCGCGCGGGGATGCCAAGTGAGCGCGAGAGCATGACCATGGCGGTGGCGAACTGCACGCAATACCCGGTGCGGTCGTCGAGGAAGGTAGAGACCGCATCGCCGCCATCATCGGGAGACACAGAGGTGTCATAGGTGAAGTTGTTGGGGTCACGCAGATAGTTCTGCAGCGCCACGGCCTGCGCATATTGGGTGGTCGCGTCGCCCGTCACGTCCCTGGCAACGGACTGTAGGCGGGCCAGATCAACGCTCGTGGGTACCTCGGTGTAGATGGGGCTGACGGGGCTCTCGTCCGCGTCGATCGCTCCTTGCGCGGCCTGCAGATTCTCCGCCGTGAAGTAGTCGGGCGCGGTCACCACCGAATAGTCGAGCCCCTTGGTGCCCGCACCCTCGGTCGTGACCTCGTCTCTCGAGGGTGAATACGTCCACGAGCCGTCAACAGACACCGAGCGGGGCTGCGTGGGGATGGGGAGGTTGCGCTCCGCCAGCCTGCTTACCGTGATGGACAGGATCACCTGGACCTGGTCGTTCCACGCGTTGACGCCTCGCGGCCACAGCACCTTGCCGTTGGCGGGCACAGTGTCGGTGGGATCCGCCTTCTCTCGCGTCCAGGTGCTGCCGTCGAAGTCGCGATACGTGTACAGACGCAGCGTGTCTGGGTGCTTGCCGGTGGTCACATACGTCATCACGATTTGGTTGGAATTGACGGTGAGCGAATTGCGCAGGTCCAATGCCAGATTCAGCCTGGTGGAGGTCTCGAGCGAATCGGGAGCGTCGAGCCGCGGGATGGCGCCCCATCCGTTGCCGCCCAGTGCGGCCGGCACCACGAGCACGGTGAGCACCAGGGCAGAGCATGCCGCGAGGATCGGCCCGGTGAGGGGGGCCGTGCGGGCCGTGACGATGGGGGAACGGGCTGCGCCCATGGCCACCATCCAACAAGCGGCGGTGGCGAAGAGCGCCCACATGGGCACCTGGTACTGCAGGAAGATCGCGGGCGTCCACGGGAGCATGAGGACTACGCCGGAGACCGCCACGGCGCGCCACGACGCGGCAAGGTGATCGGCAACGGTGAAGACCGCCACCGCAAAGACCGTCAGCAACGCCACGAGCGGCGTGGTGGCTTCTGCCGGTGCCGGGGTTCCCGCCGCATACTCGGCACCCTCGCCAAAGACTCGCCATAGGTCCGTGATGCTGAGGCTGTTGTTGCCCTCCTCGTCCACGGCGAACAGGGGCACCATGACGATGATCGCCACCACCGCGGCGGCGAGGGTGGGCAGGAATCGCGATCGTGAGAGCGCGCGCACCACGAGGCTCGCGGTCATCGTGACCGCAAGCACCACAAACACCGTGCGCAACCACCCGCCGCTGGAGACGAGCGTGGACACCGCAAACATGGATGTGTAGGTGCCGAGCGCCATGAGCGCGGTCACGATCCACGGGGTGCGCGCGGTGGTCATTCGATGTCTCCCGTAGACAGCAGCGTGCTCCACACAGACTCAAGGTCGCTCGTGGTGGACACGGTGGCCACGCGCCATCCGGAGCGACGCAGGGCCCGCACCGTGTCATGCGCCTGCTCCTGGGTGGCGGCCGTGGTGCGCACGAGTGCCCACGCTCGGCCCATGTCTCCCACCGGCAGCAACGCGTCGAGCGCCTCGCGCTCCAACGGATCGACCACGGCCACGATCACCTCGCCGTGCGACGCATCGTGCCGTACCTGCCGTGCCGCACGCACAATCTGTTGGGTGGCGGCCGTGGCAGAGGCGGGCGAGGCGAGGTCAACGGTCTGGTTGAGGAGAGCCGCTCTGCCCGCCTCGGAACCGTGCTCGCCCAAGTGCCGCACGGCGTCGGGATTGAGGCCCGCGCCAAGCATCCGCACGGGGTGGCCAGAACTCAGCACCGACAGGGCGATCGACGCCGCGGCAGAGATGGTCCACTCGAGGGCCGCCGGATCTCGTGGCAGGTCCATGAGGACCGTGGCGGGGCGTCGGCCGGCGCGCTCGTCGGAGCGCACGAGCATTGTGCCTCGCCGCGCGGACGACGCCCAGTGGACTCTGCGCAGATCGTCACCCTCGCGGTAGTCACGCAGCGACGCGTCATCGGGAGAGGGGGTGCGCGCGCCGAGCACCACGCGGTCGGCGTGACCCATGAGGGCGCCGGCCGTGCCGCTCAGGTCAACGACCTGCGGCCACACGGGCACCAATTCCGCCTCGCCCACCGCGGTGTCCGCCCACAGCACGCCAAAGGGGTCCGCAGTGTGCACCAGCGCCGGGCCGAGCGGCCACCTGCCGCGACGCGCAGGCAAGAGCGAGTAGGTGAGGGTGAGCGAGGTCTCGTTCCGGGACACGGACGCCTTGGTGCCCATCCCGCCGGTGAGCTCGGACGCCGCCTGCTCACGGATGTCGAGCGACTGTGTAACGGTGCGGCGCCAGGCGGAGGCGTGCGAGCCGTCGGACCGGATCGTGACCGTGACGGTGCCGGGCACTGAGGCGGTGAGCGGGTGGGGCACCACCTCACGGCGCGCATAAGGGAAGCGCGTCACAAAGGTGTTGACGGACAGCAGCATCCATACGCATGACACGGCAAACACCGCGAGCATGAACACCCCGCAATACACGAGGATGGGCGCCGCGAGGCCCACGCCAAGCCCGCCAAAGACGAGCCCGGCGCTGCCGAGCCCCACGCCTCGCGCGCTGAACGCGGCGGAGGTGCGCGGCCCGTTCGGCGCGCTCACGAGGAGACCGGGGTGTGCTCCACGGCGCGCTCGCGGTGGGCGGGGGCGTCGCGAGCGTCTACGGGCACTCCCGTGCGGGCCACCGTCTCGCGCATGATCTGCTGCGTGGTGCGTCCCGCGAGCCGAGACTCGGTGCTCGCAATGAGTCGGTGGGCAAGCACCGGTACCGCGAGCGCCTTGATGTCGTCAGGAAGCACGTGGTTACGGCCCGCCATGGCCGCGCGAGCCTTGGAGGCGGACAGCAGCTGCAGGGCCGCGCGCGGCGAACCGCCGAGTCGCAAGGCGGTGTCGTTGCGTGTGGCGGCAACGATGTCCACGATGTATTGCTTGATGGCGGGCGCCGCATAGATGCGGCGCGCCACGGCAATCGCATTCGCGAGGTCCTCGAGCGAGGCAACGGGAGTGATGGCGGCGAGTGGGTCCGCGCCATCGTGGGAGTTGAGCATCGCCATCTCGTCGCGGGCGCTGGGGTAGCCAACGGACACCTGCGTCATGAAGCGGTCGCGCTGTGCCTCAGGCAGCGGATAGGTGCCCTCCATCTCGATGGGGTTCTGCGTGGCCACCACCACGAACGGCGTGGGCAGGGGTCGCGTCACGCCGTCCACCGTGACGGCGCGCTCTTGCATCGCCTCGAGAAGTGCGGCCTGCGTCTTGGGGGAGGCGCGATTGATCTCGTCGGCGATGACCACGTTGGCAAACACCGGGCCCGAACGGAACTCGAACCGGTGGTCATCGGCGCGGAAGATCGACACGCCCGTGACGTCGCTGGGCAAGAGGTCGGGCGTGAACTGAATGCGTCCAATGGAGCCCCCCACGCTCGCCGCAAAAGCCCGTGCCAGCGTGGTCTTGCCCACCCCCGGCACGTCCTCGAGGAGCACGTGGCCCTCGGCAAGCACCGTCGCCAGGGTTGCGGTGATCGCACCGTCCAGCCCGGAAAGGACGCTGGAGATCACCTCGCGCACCCGCGTGGTCAGGCCCGCGACGCTCGCAAGCTCCTCAGGTGTCGGCACGGGATTCGTCATGACGCTCCTTCGCTGTCGTGGTCGAGCCTATGCGACGGGGCCGTATGGAAACCAACCGGTGCAGCGCGATGCGACCCCGGCGTCGGGCAGAACAACGCACCGAGTGGAGGAAACGTTGTGAAATCGACAGCGAAGTGGGGGGAAGTGGAGTAAAGTGGGGACATCTGGCGAGTCGTGGCGCTGAAAGGGGGTCCGTGATGTCGGAACACGGACTGGGACCCACAGGGGTCTTCCTCGGCACGTTCACGCCCAAGCTCGA
>Ga0206107_1000528_pt1 | contig 15267 bp, 9 predicted proteins | sample 2B0metagenome_FD_148652 | JGI IMG/M metagenome (GOLD analysis project Ga0206107, IMG submission 148652) | Enriched microbial communities from leaf-cutter ant dump, University of Wisconsin, Madison, United States - 2B0 | ecosystem: Environmental > Terrestrial > Nest > Insects nest > Nest dump...
TGGCGGGGGAGTGCCCATCGGCGCCGTGGTGGCGTTTGGGCCGTGGGCGGCAACGCTGCTGGTCAAGGGCGAACACGGCTCCACGTTTGGCGGCAACGCGCTTGCCACGGCGGCCGCGCTCGCCACGTTGCGCATCCTCGAGGAGGAGGACGTGCTCACCAACGTCAAGAGCGTGGGGGAGCACACCAGGGCAGCACTTGCGGCGCTGCCGTTCGTCACCGAGGTGCGCGGCGAGGGCCTCATGCTGGGAGCCGCCTTGAGTGCGCCCGTGGCACAAGAGATCGCCGCCGCGGCATTGGAGGCGGGGTTCATCGTCAACGCCACCGGCCCCGACACCTTGCGGCTTGTGCCTGCGCTGACCATCACCGCCAAGCAGATCGACGCGTTCGTTGCATGGCTCGCGGACGCGGTGCCCGCGATCATCGAGGGGCAGGCATCATGACCCGTGACACTGCCATACGGAGCTTCTTGCGCGACGATGACGTGACCGCCGCCGAGCAGCGGGAGATTCTCGAGCTCGCGCTCGCCTTCCGCGCCAATCGCCAGGCACACCAGCCATTCGCCGGGCCCCAGGGCGTGGCCATTCTCTTTGACAAGCCCTCGACCCGCACGCGCGTGAGCTTCAGCGTGGGCGTTGCCGAGCTGGGCGGCTACCCGCTCGTGCTCGACACCGCCACCTCGCAGATGGGCCGCGGCGAGTCCATCGCGGACACCGCAAAGGTGCTGGGACGGCAGGTGAGCGCCATTGTGTGGCGCACCTTTGGCCAGGAGCGCATCGAAGAGATGGCGCAGCATGCCGGGGTGCCGGTGGTCAACGCGCTCACCGACTCCTTCCACCCATGCCAGATCCTCGCCGACCTCGCGGCCGTCGCGGATTCTCGTGGCGGCGTGGACGCGCTTGGGGGCCTCACGCTGACGTACGTGGGTGACGGCGCCAACAACATGGCGCACTCCTACCTGCTGGGAGGGGCGCTCGCGGGAATGCACGTGCGCATCGGCGCGCCCTCGGACTACGTGCCGAGCGAGGCCGTGGTGCTCGATGCCAAGCGCATCGCCGCCGACAATGGCGGCTCGGTGACGGTCACCATGGATATGGACGACGCCGTGCGCGGCGCGGATGTCATCGCCACCGATACCTGGGTATCGATGGGTGACGAAGACAGTGCGGGCGAGCGCGCCGGCGTCTTCGATGCGTACCAAATCAATGCGCGCACGCTCGAGCTTGCCGCACCTGGCGCGCAGGTGCTGCACTGCCTTCCCGCGTATCGCGGCAAGGAGATCACCGCCGAGGTGCTCGACGGTCCGCAGTCCATCGTGTGGCTCGAGGCCGAATACCGGCTGCACGCGCAGAAGGCGCTGCTCACCTGGCTGGTATCGCAGTGACGAGCGGTGTCATGAGTGAGATTCCGCAGACCAAGGCCGCACGGCAGGCCCGCGTGCGCCACCTCATCGAGGCCGGCGGCGTGGAGTCGCAGACGCAGCTCGCCGGGCTCCTCGACGCCGAAGGCATCCGCGTCACGCAGGCCACCTTGTCGCGGGACCTCGTGGAGATGGGCGCGGTCAAGGTGCGCGGGGCCGACGGCCGCCTCACCTATGCCACGCAAGCCACCATGGAGTCGGTGGAGGGTACCGCGGCACGGCTCAACCGGCTGTGCGCGGAGCTGCTGCATTCCGCGGCCGGCAGCGCGAACCTCGCGGTGCTGCGCACCCCGGAAGGTGCCGCGCAGTTCTTGGCGATGGCGATCGACTCCCACGACGACGAAGAGATCCTCGGCACCGTGGCCGGTGACGACACGATCATCGTCATCTCGCGCGCCCCCAACGGCGGGGAGAGCCTCGCCCACAGATTTCTTGCCCGAGCGTCGGGCCACTAGAACCCCTACGAAAGAGAACATGACATGACTGAGCGGATTGTGCTGGCCTATTCCGGCGGACTCGACACGTCGGTGGCCATTGGCTGGATCGCCGACGCTACGGGCGCAGAGGTGGTGGCGGTTGCGGTGGACGTGGGCCAGGGCGGTGAGGACCTTGAGGTCATTCGCCAGCGCGCGCTCGACTGCGGTGCCGTGGAGGCCTATGTGGCGGACGCTCGCGACGAGTTCGCCAACGAGTACTGCATGCCCGCGCTCAAGGCGAACGCGCTCTACCACGACAAGTACCCCCTGGTATCTGCCCTGTCGCGGCCCGTCATCGTCAAGCACCTCGTCAAGGCGGCCAAGGAGTTTGGCGCCACCACCGTGGCACACGGCTGCACGGGCAAGGGCAACGACCAGGTGCGCTTTGAGGTGGGCATCGTCTCGCTCGCGCCCGAGCTCAAGTGCATCGCTCCGGTTCGCGATCTTGCGCTGACGCGCGATCGCGCCATCGAGTACGCGGAGCGCCACGCGCTGCCCATCGCCACCACCAAGAAGAACCCGTTCTCGATTGATCAGAACGTGTGGGGGCGTGCCGTGGAGACGGGCTTCCTCGAGGACATCTGGAACGCGCCCACCAAGGACGTCTATGACTACACGGACGATCCCGCCTTCCCGCCGGTGCCCGACGAGGTGCTCATCGCGTTTGAGCGCGGCATTCCGGTGGCGATCGATGGACGGCCCGTGACGCCCCTTGAGGCAATCGTGGAGCTCAATCGCCGTGCGGGTGCTCAGGGCATTGGCCGCATCGACATCGTGGAGGACCGCCTGGTGGGCATCAAGAGCCGGGAAATCTACGAGGCTCCGGGAGCGATCGCGCTCATCGAGGCGCACAGGGAGATGGAGAACGTCACGCTCGAGCGTGAGCAGGCCCGCTTCAAGAAGCGCATTGCCGACGAATGGACGGAGCTTGTCTATGACGGCATGTGGTCCTCGCCGCTCAAGAAGTCGCTCGATGCCTTCATCGAGGACACGCAGGAGTACGTGACCGGAGAGATTCGGCTCGAGCTGCACGGCGGAAAGGCGACCGTCACGGGACGCCGGTCCAGCGTCGGTCTGTACGACTTCAACCTCGCCACCTACGACGAGGGCGACACGTTCGACCAGTCCGCTGCGCGTGGGTTCATCGAGATCTATGGACTCGCGGCCAAGCAGGCCGCCGCGCGGGCGGCGGCGCTGTAGCCATGGGGGAGACCAACGAGGGTGCCCTCTGGGGCGGACGCTTCGCCTCTGGGCCCGACGCCGCGCTTGCCGCTCTGAGCAAGTCCACTCAGTTTGACTGGCGGTATGCGGACGACGACCTTGCTGGCTCCATCGCGCATGCGCATGCGCTGCATGCGGCGGGGCTGCTGACCGACGACGAGGCAACGGCGATGGTGGGGGCGCTGTCTCAGCTGCGCGCCGACGTCTCCACAGGGTCGGTGGCCGCCGCAGACTCCGACGAGGACGTGCACGGTGCTCTGGAGCGCCTGCTCATCGAACGCGTCGGCCCCGAGCTTGGCGGCAAGATTCGCGCCGGGCGCTCACGCAACGATCAGATCGCCACGCTGCAGCGCAGGTATCTGCGCCGTCATGCGGGTCAGATCTCGGCGCTCGTGTTGGACCTCGTGCAGGCCCTTGCGGATCAGGCGCAGGTGCATGGTGCTGCGCCCATGCCTGGGCGCACGCACTTCCAGCATGCCCAGCCCGTGACCCTTGGTCATCACCTGCTCGCGCACGTGTGGCCGCTGCTGCGTGACGTGGAGCGGTTGCACGATTGGGATGCGCGTGCCGCGCTGTCGCCGTATGGCGCCGGCGCGCTCGCCGGCTCAACGTTGGGCCTGGATCCCGCCGCCGTTGCCGCGGAGCTGGGATTCGCCGGCCCCACCCAGAACTCGATCGACGCCACGGCCTCGCGAGATGTTGTCGCGGAGTTTGTGTTTGTCACGGCGATGATCGGGGTCGACGTGTCGCGCATCGCGGAGGAGATCATCGCGTGGGCAACGGTCGAGTTTGGCTTCGTCGCCCTGCACGACTCCTTCTCCACGGGGTCGTCGATCATGCCCCAGAAGAAGAATCCGGACATCGCAGAGCTCGCGCGGGGCAAGGCCGGCCGCCTCATCGGTGACCTCGCAGGACTGCTCGCGACTCTCAAGGGGCTGCCGCTCGCGTACAACCGCGACCTCCAAGAGGCCCACGAGCCCGCCCTCGACGCGATCGACACCCTCGAGACCCTGCTCCCGGCGTTTACGGGCATGGTCGCGACGCTCACGTTCAACACCGAGCGGCTTGCGGAGCTGGCCCCCGCCGGCTTCTCGCTCGCGACGGACGTCGCGGAGTGGCTCGTCAAGAAGGGCGTGCCGTTCCGCGAGGCCCACGAGGTCGCCGGCGCATGCGTCAAGGCATGCGAGGCGGGGGGCAAGGAGCTGCACCAACTCACGCCGGACGAGCTGTCGGCACTACATCCCCAGCTTGGTGCGGGAGTGCTCGAGGTGCTCACGGTGGACGGCTCGCTCGCGGCTCGCGATGGCATCGGCGGCACGGCACCAGCACGTGTGACGGAGCAGCTGGCGCTCGCCCGCGCGGCCATGGAGCGGCTGCGCGGCTAGGACTCCGTTACCGCCACCTCGATGGCGTCGGTGATGCGCTTGAGGTCGTCGTAGGCAATGTCGAACACGGAGTGCGGGGTACCCGCGGCCGCCCACAGCTCGCCGTGTCGCTTGAGCTCCACGTCGATGTACGTGGGCACCGGTGAGGGGTGCCCTACCGGCGCCACTCCACCGATGGGCTGACCCGTCGCCTCGCGCACCTCATCGGCGCTCGCCTTGGTGATCGTGGTGGCGCCGATCTGCGCGGCCAGAAGCCCCGTGTCCACCCGGTGCGACCCGGACGTGAGCACCAACACGGGCACAGCGTCGGCCATAAACACCAGGGACGAGGCGATGGCCCCTACGTCGCAGCCCAAGGCGGCCGCGGCCTCGGCGGCGGTGCGAGCGGAGTCAGCCAAGGTGCGCACCTCGCTGCGCAGTCCGGCAGCGGTCAGGATTCCCAGGATGCGTTCACTGCTTGGATGCATGCCTCTACCGTAGTCTTGCGCCGTGCCCAACCCCAGCGTGTCCCACCTGGCCGCCAGGATCCGTGAGGTGCCGGCACGCTGCTGCGACACGCGGGTAGTCCTGATCGACGGCAGGGCGGGTGCCGGCAAGTCCACCCTCGCCAACCGGCTGGCCGTGGCACTTGGCGGCGAGCCGTCAGGTGGTGCTGGCACCTTCCTGCCCACCGCCGAACTCGCCGAAGACGATCCCGTGCAGATAGTGCATGGCGACGACCTCTACGAGGGCTGGAGCGGCCTGGCCACGCTCGACGACATCCTGCTGGGCGGCGTGCTGGAACCGCTCGCCGCGGGCGGCACGGGATCCTTCGACATGTGGGATTGGGCCGCGGGACGGCGCTCCTTCACGATCCGCGTGCCGCAGCGTCGGGCGCTGATCGTTGAGGGCGTGGGCGTGGGGCTGCCGCGCGCTCGGGAGCTCGCGGTGCTGACCGTATGGGTGGAGGCACCGTGGGAGGTGCGCCTTGCGCGAGGGGTTGCGCGCGATCACCGCTCCTATGCCGATGTGGTGGAGCGCTGGACGGCGTTTGAGGCGGATGAGCAGCGGCACCACTCCCGCACCGCATCGCGCGAGAACGCCGACGTCGTCATAGACGGCACCCAGCCGGTTCCGGAATGATGGCACCGTGACTCATCCGGTGACCACGGACGTGGCGCGGGTGCACCGCCGCACGCTCGTCGTTGTCTCCATCGCCCAGATTCTGTCCGGCTTTGGCCTCGCGGCGGGGATCACGGTGGGCGCTTTGCTGGCCGCGCAGGTGTGGCACTCCACGGCACTCGCCGGGGTGCCTGCGGTCATCATGACTGTTGGCGCCTCCGGGGCTGCGCTGGTGATCGCGGGGCTGTCGCAGCGCGGTGGGCGCCGCGTTGGGCTGGGAACAGGCTATGCCGTGGGCGCGCTCGGCGCGGCAGGCATCGTCGTGAGCGTGTGGCAGCACTGGCCGGCCGTGCTGCTCGCAAGCTTCCTCATGTATGGCGCGGGCTCCGCCGCGAACCTTCAGGCACGCTTCGCGGGAGCGGATCTGGCGCCCACGGCGCGAAGGGCAACGGCGATGTCGATCGTGCTCATGGCGACAACCCTCGGCGCCGTGCTCGGCCCGGTGTCTGCGCAATGGAGCGGCCGTATCGTCGAGACCTGGGGGCTTGATGCGCTGCTCGGGCCGTTCGTGGTGGCCTGCCTGGCTTACGCCCTCGGCGCGCTCGTCCTTGCCGTCGCCTTGCGGCCCGATCCACTGCTCGTTGCGCGCGCCATGCGGGAGGCACAGTCGGCCTCGACCCATGCACAGGCCGCCAAGAACCCAGCCTGGCGCTCGCGTGTGGCGGCGGCGATCGTGATCATGGTGATCGCGCAGGCGGTGATGATCGCCATCATGACGATGACACCCGTGCACATGCGGGACCATCACCACTCGATCGCGGCGATCGGAGGGGTGATCGCCGCCCACGTTGCTGCCATGTACGTACCCTCGCCGCTGTCCGGGTGGCTTGTCGACACGTGGGGCGGGCCGCGCGTGGCCGCGTGCGCTGGGGTGGTGCTCGGTGCGGCCGGCACGGTGGCGGCGCTCGCGAATCCCGATGGCATCGCCGCCACCACGCTCGCGCTCGTGCTGCTTGGCCTTGGGTGGAGCCTCGCGATGGTCTCGGGAAGCGCATTGCTGACGCAGTGGGCGCCCGCAGGCATACGAACCCGCCTCCAGGGACGCTCGGACGCCCTGACAACCCTTGCCGGAGCGTCGGGCGCCGGTCTTGCCGGGATGGTGGTGAGTTGGCAGGGATACGGGTGGCTCGCGTGGGCGGGCGTGGCCCTTGCCGCGCTCATGGTGCCGGTCGCTGTCGTCGTGCGCACGCGCAGGGCTGACACAATGGCCCCATCATGACCGAGCACATCCTTGATGACTTGCACTGGCGCGGCCTTGTCGCGCTCACCACAGGCGACGACGCGCTGCGTGCGGCCCTGAGCGAAGGCCCCGTGACGCTGTATTGCGGCTTTGACCCTACGGCGCCGAGCCTGCACATCGGAAATCTGGTGCAGATACTCACGGTGCGTAGGCTGCAGGATGCCGGTCACCTCCCCCTGCTGCTCGTTGGCGGCGCCACGGGCCTCATCGGCGATCCCAAGATGGCAGGCGAGCGCACCCTCAACCCGGTGGACGTGGTGCATGGGTGGGTGGAGCGTATCCGTGCGCAGATCGAGCCGTTCATGTCCTTCCAGGGCGAGAACGCCGCGCGCATGGTCAACAACTTTGACTGGACCAAGGACCTCACCGCCATTGAGCTGCTGCGCGACGTGGGCCAGTACTTCCGGCTCGGCACGATGATCGCCAAGGACACGGTGGCGCGCCGCCTCAACTCGGAGGAGGGCATCTCCTACACCGAGTTCAGCTACCAGCTGCTGCAGGGGATGGACTTCCTTGAGCTGTACCGCCGGTACGGCTGCACGCTTCAGACCGGCGGCTCGGATCAGTGGGGCAACCTCACCTCGGGCACCGACCTCATTCGCAAGGCCGAGGGTGTCTCGGTCCATGCGCTCGCCACCCCGCTCATCACCAAGGCGGACGGCACCAAGTTTGGCAAGACGGAGTCCGGCACCGTGTGGCTCGATCCCGAGCTCACGAGCCCATACGCCTTCTACCAGTTCTGGCTCAATCAGGCTGACGCCGATGTCATCGGCTACCTCAAGGTCTTCACCTTCTTGTCGCGCGACGAGATCGCGCGCCTTGAGCGTGCCGTCGCCGACGAACCCTTCAAGCGAGAGGCCCAGCGGACCCTCGCCCATGAAGTCACGTCCTTGGTGCACGGGCCCGACGCTGTGGCCGCCGCTGTCGCGGCAAGCCAGGCCATCTTCGGCAGGGGAGAGCTCGCCGGCTTGGATGCGGCCACTCTTGCCGGCGTGGCCCAAGAGGTACCAAGCGCCGTGATCGCCCCAGGTGCCTCGGTAGTAGACGCCCTTGTGGAGGCCGGCATCGTGGAGTCACGAGGCGCCGCGCGCCGGGCCATTGCGGAGGGTGGCGCGTACGTCAACAACGAGCGAGTCGATGATGAGGCGAGCGTGCTGAGCGCGGCCGACGCCCTTGCTGGCGGCTGGATCGTGGTGAGGCGCGGAAAAAAGTCTGTTGGATTGGTGCGGCTCGAAGCCTGACAACGGTCGCTCGTGGGGACGCAACCCGCGATTACCAGGGACGATGCCGCGACACGCCCGGGATGCAAGCGATTTGACCTGGGGGTCCGCAGCCCGTAATGTCTTCTCTTGCTGCCGACGAGGGAAGCACTCACCGCAGGACTGAACAAGGCCGCGGGAGTCACCTGAGACAGCACTTCCATCGCAACGATGAGCGGTCGCATGCGCGCCCAATCAGAGGTACGATGGAAGGCCCCTCCAGACTGGAGACACGCCGACGAGGCGAGTTGACAAGACGGATCAAGGGGAGTAAGTTAGAAGGGTTGCCCCAAACGAGGCCCGAGAGGGTTGAGTGAGGTGCGCGTCCGAACCTTGAGAACTCAACAGTGTGCCACATGTCGATGCCAAAACCTCCGGCATCGCGATGAGCTTCGGCTCGAGCGATGCAGGATTCCTTTGGTAAAGAATTAAATGTCAGTGACATTTGTTCATTTGCTAGAGATTAAACCGGTTCCTCGGAACCACTTCGTATGTATGTGAACCGACCTCGGTCGGATTGCTATCAAACATTAACGGAGAGTTTGATCCTGGCTCAGGACGAACGCTGGCGGCGTGCTTAACACATGCAAGTCGAACGGTGACCTCGGAGCTTGCTCCGGGCGATCAGTGGCGAACGGGTGAGTAACACGTGAGTAACCTGCCCCAGACTCTGGGATAACCTCGGGAAACCGGGGCTAATACCGGATACGAGACGCTCCTGCATGGGATGCGTCTGGAAAGATTTATCGGTCTGGGATGGACTCGCGGCCTATCAGCTTGTTGGTGAGGTAACGGCTCACCAAGGCGACGACGGGTAGCCGGCCTGAGAGGGCGACCGGCCACACTGGAACTGAGACACGGTCCAGACTCCTACGGGAGGCAGCAGTGGGGAATATTGCACAATGGGCGCAAGCCTGATGCAGCGACGCCGCGTGGGGGATGAAGGCCTTCGGGTTGTAAACCCCTTTCAGTAGGGAAGAAGCGAAAGTGACGGTACCTACAGAAGAAGCGCCGGCTAACTACGTGCCAGCAGCCGCGGTAATACGTAGGGCGCAAGCGTTGTCCGGAATTATTGGGCGTAAAGAGCTCGTAGGCGGTCTGTCGCGTCTGCTGTGAAAACCCGAGGCTCAACCTCGGGCCTGCAGTGGGTACGGGCAGACTAGAGTGTGGTAGGGGAGACTGGAATTCCTGGTGTAGCGGTGGAATGCGCAGATATCAGGAGGAACACCAATGGCGAAGGCAGGTCTCTGGGCCACAACTGACGCTGAGGAGCGAAAGCGTGGGGAGCGAACAGGATTAGATACCCTGGTAGTCCACGCCGTAAACGGTGGGCACTAGATGTGGGGCTCTTTCCATGAGTTCCGCGTCGCAGCTAACGCATTAAGTGCCCCGCCTGGGGAGTACGGCCGCAAGGCTAAAACTCAAAGGAATTGACGGGGGCCCGCACAAGCGGCGGAGCATGCGGATTAATTCGATGCAACGCGAAGAACCTTACCAAGGCTTGACATATACGGTCTATCCCTAGAGATAGGGAGTGCTTCGGCGCCGTATACAGGTGGTGCATGGTTGTCGTCAGCTCGTGTCGTGAGATGTTGGGTTAAGTCCCGCAACGAGCGCAACCCTCGTTCTATGTTGCCAGCACGTAATGGTGGGGACTCATAGGAGACTGCCGGGGTCAACTCGGAGGAAGGTGGGGATGACGTCAAATCATCATGCCCCTTATGTCTTGGGCTTCACGCATGCTACAATGGCCGGTACAAAGGGCTGCAATACCGCAAGGTGGAGCGAATCCCAAAAAGCCGGTCTCAGTTCGGATTGAGGTCTGCAACTCGACCTCATGAAGTCGGAGTCGCTAGTAATCGCAGATCAGCAACGCTGCGGTGAATACGTTCCCGGGCCTTGTACACACCGCCCGTCAAGTCACGAAAGTCGGTAACACCCGAAGCCGGTGGCCTAACCCTCTGGGAAGGAGCCGTCTAAGGTGGGATTGGCGATTGGGACTAAGTCGTAACAAGGTAGCCGTACCGGAAGGTGCGGCTGGATCACCTCCTTTCTAAGGAGCACTTGGCAGCTCTCGAGCTGTCCAGGACTCGCATCGGCCTCAAACGCAGGCCGGCGAGAGCTCACGGATGGAACATCGATGTGGTAGCAGCGCAGCAGCGCTTCACTCAGTACACCCCTTGGGGTAGGAACGGTTGAGGCTCCGCAGCACCACTACAAGGCACACTGTTGGGTCCTGAGGGATCGGGCGAAAGCTCAACCTCAGGCCAGGAGACTGGCCGGACGGACCGTTGGATCTGGATGAACCGCTGCGCGGGGTTGTGTGACAACCAAGCGCGGTAGGCGCCGGTGGTAGACGGGCCCGCCCGTAACTTGAGAACTGCACAGTGGACGCGAGCATCTTTGAAATCTGTAAGACAAGTTTCTAAGAGCACATGGTGGATGCCTTGGCAGTAGGAGCCGAAGAAGGACGTAGTAACCTGCGATAAGCCTCGGGGAGCTGGTAAACAAGCTTTGATCCGAGGATCTCCGAATGGGGAAACCCCGCTGGAGTCATGTCCAGTGACCCTCGCCTGAACACATAGGGCGAGTGGAGGGAACGTCGGGAAGTGAAACATCTCAGTACCGACAGGAAGAGATATTCCGTGAGTAGTGGCGAGCGAAAGCGGAAGAGGCCAAACCGTTAGCGTGTGATAGCCGGCAGGCGTTGCGTTAGCGGGGTTGTGGGACCTTTCTGGAAGATCTGCCGATCTTCCAAGGAGTCAAAAATCCGCGTAATAGTCGAAGGGCATTGAAAGGCCCGGCACAGAGGGTGCTACCCCCGTAGACGAAATTGCGCGGACTCCTGAGAGTCATCCCAAGTAGCACGGGGCCCGAGAAATCCCGTGTGAATCCGTAGAGACCACTCTATAAGCCTAAATACTACCTACTGACCGATAGCGAATCAGTACCGTGAGGGAAGGGTGAAAAGTACCCCGAGAGGGGAGTGAAATAGTACCTGAAACCGTGTGCTTACAATCCGTTGGAGCCTCCCTAGCAGGGGTGACAGCGTGCCTTTTGAAGAATGAGCCTGCGAGTTAGTGCTCGGTGGCGAGGTTAAGCCGTGAGGCGTAGCCGTAGCGAAAGCGAGTCCGAATAGGGCGTTTGAGTCGCCGGGTCTAGACCCGAAGCGAAGTGATCTATCCATGGCCAGGCTGAAGCGCGGGTAAGACCGCGTGGAGGGCCGAACCCACTTGGGTTGAAAACCGAGGGGATGAGCTGTGGATAGGGGTGAAAGGCCAATCAAACTTCGTGATAGCTGGTTCTCCCCGAAATGCATTTAGGTGCAGCGTTGCGTGTTTCTTGCCGGAGGTAGAGCTACTGGATGGCCGATGGGCCCCACCAGGTTACTGACGTCAGCCAAACTCCGAATGCCGGTAAGTGAGAGCGCAGCAGTGAGACTGCGGGGGATAAGCTTCGTAGTCGAGAGGGAAACAGCCCAGAACACCAACTAAGGCCCCTAAGCGTGTGCTAAGTGGGAAAGGATGTGGAGTTGCCCAGACAACCAGGAGGTTGGCTTAGAAGCAGCCACCCTTGAAAGAGTGCGTAATAGCTCACTGGTCAAGTGATTCCGCGCCGACAATGTAGCGGGGCTCAAGTACACCGCCGAAGTTGTGTCATTCACACACTGCCTGGTCTTCGGATCCAAGCGTGTGGATGGGTAGGGGAGCGTCGTGTGGCGAGTGAAGTCGCGGGGTAACCCAGCGGTGGACGCCACACGAGTGAGAATGCAGGCATGAGTAGCGAAAGACGGGTGAGAAACCCGTCCGCCGAATGATCAAGGGTTCCAGGGCCAGGTTAATCCGCCCTGGGTAAGTCGGGACCTAAGGCGAGGCCGACAGGCGTAGTCGATGGACAACGGGTTGATATTCCCGTACCGGCGAAGAACCGCCCATGCCGAATCAGATAATGCTAAGTGCCCAAAGCAGGTGCACCCTTCGGGGGAATCTCTGTGGCGCGCACGACCCGAGTCTGTAGTAGGCAAGCGTATTAACAGGGGTGACGCAGGAAGGTAGCCGAGCGTGGCGATGGTTGTCCACGTCTAAGGGTGTAGGGCGAGCTGTAGGCAAATCCGCAGCTCACATAGCCTGAGACCTGAAGGTGACTGCTTAAGCAGGAAATAAATCGGTGATCCTATGCTGCCAAGAAAAACCTCGGCGCGAGGTTCTAGCCGCCCGTACCCCAAACCGACTCAGGTGATCAGGTAGAGAATACTAAGGCGATCGAGAGAATCGTGGTTAAGGAACTCGGCAAAATGCCCCCGTAACTTCGGGAGAAGGGGGGCCTGAGGCGTGATGGCACTTGCTGCCGGAGCGTTTGAGGGCCGCAGAGACCAGAGAGAAGCGACTGTTTACTAAAAACACAGGTCCGTGCGAAGTCGCAAGACGATGTATACGGACTGACGCCTGCCCGGTGCTGGAAGGTTAAGAGGAAGGGTCAGCCTTTGGCGAAGCTCTGAATTTAAGCCCCAGTAAACGGCGGTGGTAACTATAACCATCCTAAGGTAGCGAAATTCCTTGTCGGGTAAGTTCCGACCTGCACGAATGGCGTAACGACTTCTCTGCTGTCTCAACCGCGAACTCGGCGAAATTGCATTACGAGTAAAGATGCTCGTTACGCGCAGCAGGACGGAAAGACCCCGGGACCTTTACTATAGCTTGGTATTGGTATTCGGTGTGGTTTGTGTAGGATAGGTGGGAGACTTTGAAGCCGGTACGCCAGTACAGGTGGAGTCATCGTTGAAATACCACTCTGATCACTCTGGATATCTAACCTCGGTCCGTAATCCGGATCAGGGACAGTGCCTGGTGGGTAGTTTAACTGGGGCGGTTGCCTCCCAAAAAGTAACGGAGGCGCCCAAAGGTTCCCTCAGCCTGGTTGGCAATCAGGTGGCGAGTGCAAGTGTACAAGGGAGCTTGACTGTGAGACTGACAGGTCGAGCAGGGACGAAAGTCGGGACTAGTGACCCGCTGGTGGCAAGTGGAAGCGCCAGCGCTCAACGGATAAAAGGTACCCCGGGGATAACAGGCTGATCCTGCCCAAGAGTCCATATCGACGGCATGGTTTGGCACCTCGATGTCGGCTCGTCGCATCCTGGGGCTGGAGTTGGTCCCAAGGGTTGGGCTGTTCGCCCATTAAAGCGGTACGCGAGCTGGGTTTAGAACGTCGTGAGACAGTTCGGTCCCTATCCGCTGCGCGCGCAGGAAATTTGAGAAAGGCTGCCCCTAGTACGAGAGGACCGGGGTGGACTAACCTCTGGTGTGCCAGTTGTTCTGCCAAGAGCACGGCTGGTTGGCTACGTTGGGAAGGGATAACCGCTGAAAGCATCTAAGCGGGAAGCCTGTTTCAAGATGAGATTTCCATGAGCTTCGGCTCGAGAGGCCCCCGGCAGACCACCGGGTTGATAGGCCGGATGTGGAAGAGGGGACTAAAGACCCTTGAAGCTGACCGGTACTAATAGGCCGATAACTTGACTTACCTCAAGTTTTCATAGATTTGCTACGCGTCCACTGTGCGGTTCCCGAGATACGGTCGGGACTGATATCTCAATAGAGTTACCGCAGCCATAGCGAGAGGGAAACGCCCGGTCCCATTCCGAACCCGGAAGCTAAGCCTCTCAGCGCCGATGGTACTGCACTCGCGAGGGTGTGGGAGAGTAGGTCGCTGCGGGACATTCTTTCAGCGAAGGGCCGCCCAACGATGGGCGGCCCTTCGTCGTTTCTGCGTACGATGATCACACCCCCAGAACGGAGCACCATGGCCACCGACGACCGCGCGAACCACGGGCGCGAGCCTCGTAAGCGTTCCTCGGAACCGCGGCGTGCTGGAGGTTCGCCGCGTACCGGTTCGCCGCGTGCGGGCTCTCAGCAGGCGGGCGAGCGCCGGCCGCGCCGTCCGGGTGATGGTAGCGAACGGCGTCCTGATACCCGCGGCGACAAGCCCGTGAAGAAGGGCCCGCCCGCACCCGAGATCCCGGAAGACGTCGTCTACGGTCAGCTTGACCGGTCGGTGCGTTCGCGCTTGCGCACGCTGACCAAGGAGAACGCCGAGGACGTTGGTCGCCACCTCATCATGGCGGGCCTGCTCATGGATAGCGATCCCGAGCTCGCGTATCGCCATGCCGCGGTGGCGGCGGCTCGTGGCGGACGCGTTGACGTCGTACGTGAGGCCGCTGCACTGACCGCCTACGCCACGGGTCGCTATGCGGAGGCGCTACGCGAGTTCCGTACGGTTCGCCGGCTCAACGGCTCGAGTGAGCATCTGCCCTTGATGGCGGACTGTGAGCGTGGCCTGGGACGGCCAGAGCGCGCCATAGCGCTGTCTCAGGATCCGGAGGCAAACTCCCTGACACCAGCGGGACGCATCGAGCTGGCCATTGTGGTGGCCGGGGCTCGGGCAGACATGGGCGAGGCCGAGGCGGCACTTGTGGCACTGAAGCGCCTGACGACGAGCGACCCTGCCGTCCAGGCGCGCATCGATGGGGCCACGGCCGACATCCTGCGCGGGCTTGGACGCGACAACGAGGCCGACGCCATCGCGCCGGCCGAGCCGGACAACGACTTCGTGGACGACGACGTGGTGGTCTACGACACCTTTGACGAGGAGCAGCCGTGACCCTGATCGGTTCTGCCGAACCCCTATCGACGGTGTTTGACGTGGCGCTCGTGGATCTGGACGGCGTGGCCTACAAGGGGGCCAACGCCATCCCCACGGCACCGCCTGCGCTCGCGGCGGCCAAAGCGTCGGGCATGCGCGTGGTGTTTGTCACCAACAATGCCTCCCGTGAGCCCCAAGAGGTGGCAGCGCACCTCACCGAGCTTGGCATTCCTGCCGCAGTCGAGGAGGTCCTGACGGCGGCCCAGGCGGGCGCGGCCATGCTTGCCGACGCTGTGCCGCAGGGCGCAAAGGTGCTGGTCATCGGTGGCAAGGGATTGCGTACCGCGGTGGCAGCGCAGGGCTTTGAGGTGGTCGACAGCGCCGAGCAGCACCCGGCGGCCGTGATTCAGGGCTACGCAGCCGATCTGGGCTGGAAGCAGCTGGCGGAGGCGGCCTACGCGATCAACGCC
>Ga0206107_1000531_pt1 | contig 15180 bp, 28 predicted proteins | sample 2B0metagenome_FD_148652 | JGI IMG/M metagenome (GOLD analysis project Ga0206107, IMG submission 148652) | Enriched microbial communities from leaf-cutter ant dump, University of Wisconsin, Madison, United States - 2B0 | ecosystem: Environmental > Terrestrial > Nest > Insects nest > Nest dump...
TAGAATGAATACTAAAAAAATCAAACCGAGGCGAACCGGTGCGGGTGGATGACAATTGATTACGGGAGAAATCAGACGTGAAGTATACTTGCAAAACAAATCAGCGGGACGCGGCGGGGTGGGACATAAAAAACCGGGCATCGTAGAAACGCGCCCGGTGTGTAACATACCTTTGTAAGACTAAAAAATACCCTCTACCCTGTCGGGTTACGGCAAAGATAGTACTTTTTTAATTACTTCGGTGTAGTGTTTCACAGCGTCAAATCTTCGGTGTTCGATGTTGAGCTTTTGCCCCCGTGTGTAATGCTCTATTGTCCGTATGTCTATGTTAAGAAAGTCGCGTATACTGATATAATCTATGATGAACTTTTCCCGTGCAATGTAGCAAAAAGTCTTTCGGGCTTCGCGTGTCGTCTTTGTATCTACTAATAGTTGCGGCTTATACAATTCGTATGATTCGCAAATAGCATCTGACAGGGCATCTAATATACTTTTGTTCATAATTTTGATTTTTTTAGTTATCAATTGTTGTTGATTGGGTTCATTATGATTATCCGGCTATCGGTATTCTCATTGAGGATATGTGCAGGCATATCTTCCGGTTTGATCTTTCTGCCTTTCGCTCTGTAGATTGCATGTGCATCTGCATCGTACTTGCCCAATCGCTTTATCTCTGCTTCTGGAAGACCGATAACATTTAACCACTTTTTCGCAATTTCTAAGGATGGAAATCCGGCGCTGGCTCCCTTTTTTGTAGTCCACGCATTAACGGTTATTGTTCCCGTTAACCCACCCTGCTGAACAGATTGCCGGGTTACGTCCGCAATGCCCTGAAAGTAGTGATAACTATAGTTATCTTTTAAAGCAGCATTGCCCCCGGTAGTCGGGAGCAATGCACGTATGATATATATATCCATGTTAAGAGTTTAAGATGTTATTAATCTCATTGTCGGCATCCTGTTGCGAAGCGTATAATGATATTACGCTAATGAGTATATCTGTGGCCTTATCGCTGTCTAAGCGGATGGTATTAAGGTCTTTAAGCGCAAACTTAACACCAAAAGCGCCAAGAGCGTTAGGTAATGCACCCTTGAATAGGGGCGCTAAGGTTTCGGGTATTTCAAATTCAAAAGTAATTTTCATTTTTGATTTTTTTTAAAGATTAAAAAATGTGTTCGGTGCTGTGTTAAGCCAATTGCAGGCTTTTAAAAAGAGTACTACGCTAACATGCTCGTGGCCCAATTCCATCTTGTAGAACTGCGGTTGGCTAATTCCTATGGCAGCCGCTGCCTGCCTTTGTGTTACCGCGTCCTCTTCCCTTTTTCTTAGTAGTTCGGCTGCAAGCCTGTTGTAATTAAAGGATAGCGATTCTTTTTTTGTCTTTGCCGGTTTTTTTACTGCTTTCTTTTTCATGAAAATGATTGTTTGAGTTATTAATATTGATTGCTGGAAAAATCGGTTAATGTTGAGACTTATATTGTTCCCTTATCTTTATAAAGTTACCGTGCCGCCCGCCCCGTGGTGCATCGTTACCGGTTACGACATCGTTGTTGACGTCCAACTCCCGGTTATTAACGGCTTTGAACAGCTTAGACACGCCGGACAGTATCTCATCACTATAATCTCTAAAGCTATAGTAACGTCCGCTACTGTATATCCTTATTGTGTAACCTTTCCGACCGTTCATAATGTCCATTATGGCGTCAAACACGAACAAACTTCTACTGGTAAAGTCTTGCCCGGCATCTTCAACGTATCTGGCAACGATGCACATATCGTTATTTCTTAACCATTTTGAAAATAACATAAGATAACTTTTTAGTTTTAATAATTACGGTTGCCCGCGTTTGTTACACAAATATAACGCACTTTGATTATTAAAAGTATCGAAGATAACTTTAATTATCAAACCTCAACCGGCTTTTGCACGGGGTTGAGGACGCATTGTCTACGCAGCATGTATGCCCTCTCTGCTACTTCGTTATCGTATGCTTCCGGGTCGGAACCTTTATCGGCTTTTACAAGGTTAATAACCTTGTTATTGTAGCAGGTTATACAGTAATGCACATTCGTGCGCTGTATTAACCTTTCGTCAAACAGGGTCGGAAAAGACTTTAACTTGTTATACAAATCCTCTGTAGCGAGTATGCCTACTATCTCTTTAATGTCGCGGATATTACCGCAGCTATTGCATCTAACTGCCTTTACGTGGCTCATAATTTCTTTTTTTGAAGTTAATAAACATTTAAAACAGTAACTTTGATTATTATAATATTCAAAGTCTTTCATCCTCTTCTTACAGCACAGGCAATATGCTTCCACATTGCCCGGCTTTTCTTTTTTAAAAATCATTTTCGTTAACTTTTAGCCTTATGTAGCATCCTATCAGTATGCCAACACATGCGGATATTATTATAAGGATCATAAGCGTAATTTTTAGATTATTTTAATAATGAACTTTTCGCCGGCCGGCTTACTTTGCAGAGCGTTGTAATACTTGTACAATCGCGGCGCTTTCCTTTCTACTACTTTGTCTATATCGTTCGTCTTAAAAAGCACAACGAAATTGGACATCTCTAATATTCGCGGCGGCACAGAGTTGATGGAGTGGAATACGAATACATACGTGTTGCCCGTGTGCAACCTGCCTATCATCGCCTGTGTAACCTCTAATTGCAGCATCCCCTGCATGAACCCCGTCGCTTCTTCAAACACGCACACGGTATCTCTTTTTTGCGAACACGCTTCTAAAAAGCCTTTAAGGTTCATATTAATATATCTGCTTCGCGGCTGCCGTGTGTCTGTGCTAAGATTAACAGGCGTTTGACCGGGATACTTTACACGCGTCCCGTATTCGTTCGCGACATCGAACACAAGGCAGCGGCGCCCCTCTATTAGTGATCTAACAAAGGGGCTCTTGCCCATGCCCGGCGCACCGATTACGATAAAAGTACTTGCCATGATTATTATAATAATTTATATCCCAACTTATCCATCCTGCCAAGTTCCACCAACCGGGTCATCAATCGAATTGCCTTTAACTGCCCTACCTTCCGTTCGCGCATGAACGCGGACACGTTGTCGGGGAGGAACGTATGCCCGCTGCCGGTAGTTGGGTCAACGACCGTCTGTATATCCGTCCGCTTCATTATAGCTTGCACTTTGTCTACAGGTCTGCGGTTCGCTGTAACACGCTTTATTTTCGATTGCTCATGTGCGTTAGTAACGGTTCCCGCATGCTGCTGCTGTGCAGACTTTTTGTCCAGCCATGCAACGCCTGCCTTTTCCATCACCTTGCCTCCGTAGATTACTACCATGCTCACACCGAGCGCTACGAACGGGCTTTCAAAGTTCATCATGAGGGCGTCCATGCACTTTTGCATTAACGGCGCTAAAGTGTTCTTTTCTTTTTCCGTTAACTGTAATTCCGTCTTTCGCAGTTGCAACCCGGCTTTGTGCAGGGCGAACACAAGCACAGCAGGCAATACGCTATCCATTAATTCTGTAGCCGTCTTTCCGTCTATTAGGCTGCCGACACTAACACCTGCGGGCTGTCCTTCGCCGGGTGTTAATGTCCCCGATTCCGGGGGAAGGGATATAGGCGGTATACCTGCGTTCGATGCTGTCTCTATTGCTTCCTGCTCCGTTGTTAGTGCCGGGTCTGTTCCCGGCGATAATGATTCTGCGCTGTCTGTTCCCGTAATGTTCAATCTTTGCATGGCTCTTCGGTTTTGGTTATTAAATCGTTTGTCCACTCTTCTGCCGCCGGGGCAATAACGGACACGGGTACACGCGAATCCGCAGGGATCGGTATAGTTATCTCGTGCGGGGTTCCGTTGCCGTAGGTGCGCTGTGTTACCGCGTTAGTAAGATCGTCAATTTCGTTAACTGTAATCTCGGAATTGTACACATCTATTACCGTCTCGCCGGCGTCGTCCGTGCTGATTACTATAGCTTTTACTTTACCATCTTTGAATATCGATCGCAGATGCCCGAAAGCCATCTTTTGTACCGATTCGTTCTTTAGTAATCCGTCAAAAATTGCCATTGTTTTTGATTTTTTGAGTTATTAATTTTTTAAAAAGTATTTTCCAAACTCTTCAACAAACGCGGCTTCCCTTTCGCCCTCTTCAACGGCGCAGTAAGCAATCAAAAAGCCGTCAAAAAATTCGTCCGTAGTGTAGGATAGTATTACCCTTACACTATTTTCAAAAGTCCATTTCGCAAATTGTGCCGCAATGCGTAGTGGCATCTTTACTTTGTACATTTTCATAACTATTCTGCCCGGTAACCGTCCGGGCTGGTTTAAAAATTAAATCTGTTTTTATAGTTCTTCAAAATTGCATCACCTTTATTGTTGATTATCTTAGCGCTCATTTCTATTTTTGTCGCCGATGTGAATGCTTTACTAATCGGAAGGTAGAAGGCTTTTAGCTTCCCATTATCGTAGAAGCGTAACCGAATTTTGTTTTTAAAAATCACAGCCGAAAAATTCCTTACCCTGTTAAAGTGGCAATCCAGATTGCAGGTATCCAAGTAATTCACAACGTCCTGCGCCCGGATGTCGTATTCCTTAAAGTACACGCAGTCAACCCAATTCAATATCGCATTGTCTACGCCTAATATAACCTTACATACGTCCATTATCTCAAAAGTACGCTTTACCGCATAAAAAAAGATGCCCGAAAATTCGCTAACCTCTTCGCCTTCTTCTGTTACTTCCCCGTTACTGTCTACGCTGTACCAACTCTTTTTCGCCGCTAACATTCCTATGCATGCCAGCCGGTCGGCTTTAGGCAAGGACATAATATAATTAAAGGACTTTTCGCTAATGAATCCATCATTGTACAGGATGTTGGCGTATGCGGACTTTATGTCTATGTAGTACGCGTTCTTTGCTCTTATGTCGCTCCTTATACTGTGCTGGTAATATCTTATATGCCACGCCTGAACTTTCGGTATTTTGATTTTTTTAGAAATCAAATCGCGCTTTATCATCGAATACGCTATAAAAGTCTTTGCGTCCATCCTGTTTTGCAAAAACTTTTCCCGTACATCTTTGTATTCTATTATAATAGACCGGGAAGAAAGTGAATAACGGTAAGGGATACCGCGCCTTGTTAACGCGTTCATTCTTGCAAGGGCGTTATTTTTTTTGTTCGTTACAATGTATGTCTTATTCACCATCACTATAAAGATGCTGTTATAGATATGTCGTCAAAATTATCAAAAAAATCAAAAAAATCTTCAACGTCCTGTATATCGGAAAGTTGCGGGTAAGTGGGCAGCGTAAAGTACACATTCCCCCGCTTATCGTAATCGGCGCTAATATGCATGTCGAACCCGGTAGAGTAGTTGGCGGCGATGTTGCGTATCTCTCTTAATCTTTTCTTTAGCGCAGCCCGCGAAGATTTCCGACCGTTAATATAGATGTTATCGCCTTTTATCTGTTTCATCAACGATTGTTCGCGGGCATATATATTGGCTAACATATCAATACCGCCGTCTTTTTCCGATATGCGGGCTAACGTCCTTAACGCTATTCCCTGCGCTTTTGCTTCCTGTCTAAGCGATTCAAAGGAAAGCGAATCTACCGGGATAGGCTTCCCGTTAATTATTATAGGATTCTTCCTATAATACGCTATTGACCGCTCTTCTTTCTTCCTTTCCTTTTCAGCAAGCTCTTTAGCTTTTTTAATACGCTTTAGGCTTGCCGCTCTTAGATTTTTAACATAATCAAGCGCCTTGCCGCCAAAGTTGGAATACTTGTTCCTGTGCCAATTCTTATCTACTTCTTCCTTTTGCTTTTTCGTTAACCTGTATATCTTTTTGCTTTTCTTTTTCATGGCTGTGGTTTTAAAAAGCGGAAACCCCGGTATGTCTTACCGGGGTTTGATTCTTACAGAAATCATTAATTAACGCGGAATGTATGCACTTCTAAGTCCTTATAAGTACCTGTTGCATTCTTTATGTCGGACTTGTAAGTTACCTTGATAAATGCGGGTATCTGCTTTAATCTTTTGCAGGCACTTACCAAGACTTTATCGCCGTTAACAAGCTGCCTGCCTTCTTTGTCCCTTAGCTTTACAATCTCTACTTTTTTGTCGCCTATATCTGTTGTTTCGATTCCCTCAACCACGAACCCGTACATTCCCTTTTTTTCAAATTTGAAATATTCGGATGAAAGGCTTTCTAAGTTGGCGTTGTCTTTCATCATAATGTCGAATGCTTCACCGTAGGATACGCCGGAAGGTTCGGAACCCAAGACTAAAGAATTGTTAATCTGTTCCCCGGTTAAGTTTTGCTTTGCCATAACTAACGTTTTTGTTTTTGATTGTTAAAAAAATCGGTTTGAAGATAACCAGCATTCCTAAGGAGCATTGCCGCAGCCATACGCAATACAGCCGGCTCACTAAAGCCGTTATCCTCGGCGTACTGCTTTAAGGCATCGTATACGTGCGAATGCAGCAGCGTATTAACGTACCTGCCGGGCTTATTACTTTTTGCTTCGCTGCGGGCTGATTTGCGTGTCTGCGACATACTTTTAAATGCTTTTATTTAACGCTAAAGTTAACTCATTTTTTCGACCTCAAAAAAACTTTCTTAATATTGTTCCTGTCTATTGATTAACTCAAACCGATAAAAAAAACTTATAGTTATGAAAGGATTCCTAATGACCGTAGTTGCTGTAGTAGTTGGCGTTGTAGTCGCCGGCTATGTTAAAACTGCTCTTAAAATCGCGTAACATTACGCAGCCGGTATCACCGGCAATTAACTGATTATTTTAACAATCAAAAACATTTTCAATGTTCAAACAGTACAATGGGGGCGTTTCAAATTTTGACCCCGAAAATTTTGATCCGGCAATGGCACAGCGCTACAACAGCGCAACCGGCAATGAGGCTGGTAGTGTTACGGTTGCTGCAACTCCGGGGCAGCAGATGCAGGTAAATCTAACCCTTAACAATCCAACCGCTTCCGCGTTAACTTTTGAGTTATGGAATTACATCGATTCCATGACGAAGTATAAAAAAGGTGCGTATGCAACAGGTGCTTTCCTTTACATCCCCGGCGATAGTATAGAAGGCATCACAAGGCAGGCAGCCGACACGGGCGGTTGCGTTGGGTGGAATGAAAATGGCGATCTTATTATACAGGGAGCGAATAGGGCGGCCGCTCATGGTTCGATTTCATGTGGTGAAATTCCCTACCGCTCCTTCTTCGATGCATCGGGCATCACGCCTTTTAAAGTGTCCTTCATCCGGTATACTTGCTCCACCGCTAACCAGATCGATAAGCAGATCACTCACTTTGTAAAGAGTTATTCGGGCGGGACTAAAGAGAATAAGATAAGCCCCCGTGCTTACTTTAAGCCTTCGCAGTTCCAGGACTTAACGATAGACATTACCGTATCTTTCACTATTGGTATCGATAGCGGTCTGCGACATGAATTGCTTGCCGGCGAAAGCGTCCGCATGTCTCTCTTCATTGAACTCTGGACTAATCAAACTTTAGGTTAACCCCGGTTCTTAAAACCTTATCCCTGTGAAACCATCTGCAACAAAAAGCCCTGCCGTTCGGTAGGGCTTTTTAATTAATTACTTTAAAAATCAAACAATGAACGCTTACAGATTTTTGGAAAATTCAAATAGCGCAACCGGCGATAAGATCGCTACAGCTTCGCCAGATAACCCGGTTAGCGCAGCACGTAGAAAAGGGCTTTCTACGCTTAGAAAGATAGCAAGTTCAAAAGGCGATACGGTATTAGATACCGCTATTACAGTATTGGGCGGCGCCGGCGCCGAACTGGCAAGGTACATACAGGCTAAGGGGATAGCACCTTCTGAATCGATTAATAAAATGATCGCACAAGCTGCATTGCTTAGACTAAAGGATATAGGGCAGACAGCGCTAATATTCAATACCACAGACTTGAACGCGTTAAAGGAACTTGAAGAAGCGGAAGCTATAGCGATACAGACTGGCAGCTCGGATGCAGACAACGTTGAACCCGCAGGTACAGGCAGCGCTTTAACAGTTGTTATAGAAAGTATACTAAGAAAGGCTAAGAAGGCAACAGGCGTTGCGACTGCATCCGGCTTTGTAAAAGCGCTTTCCGGCAATGAAAAGGGAATAGGTGATTACAATAGTAATTACAATGTTAACAATCTTTTGGTTAAAGGCGCAGCGAACAGCGCTACGGGTGATCCGGGTGGCAGCAATAGTGTTATGGACTGGATCAATACCATAACTGCGGCCTTTAGTACTATAATGACTACGATAAAAAGCGGAAGCAAGCAGATAGGGGACGCGGCAAAAGATATAGTGGGTGGAATAAAAGATGAGGCGTCCGATGTTGGGGCCGATAGCCTTGCAAAATTTTTCGGCAAATACAAATGGTACTTTATCGGGTTCCTTGTAATCATTATTGTAATCGTCTTAATCGCTGTATATGGCCGCAGAAAGTAATCATATATACGTAGCGGCTCCCTGCACCATATACATAAAGTTCCCATCCGGTGTGTTCCCGCGGTATGTAGAATTTAAAAGTATATCCGATGAAGTAGAATACTTTCGCCAATTGTTCGGGAAGCTGAACAGGATAAAGTTGAATCTGATAAAAGAAGGTGATTACTACTGTAATCAACCGTTCGATCTTGTGAAGAAAGTCCCGATTGAGATACCAAAGGACTTTCCACGCCTGCCCATGAGCGAGCGCAACAGGTGGAAGCCCGTAACGTATGTTGATAACCCGGAACTAACGGGGACGCCTGCACGAATATACACGCAGACAGGTATAATAGAACACGGCCCGGAATACTACCGGCTACCTAAGTGCGTCCGCGTGTTCATTGATTTGCATGAGCAAGGGCATCTATTCTACAAGACAGAAGAGTATTGCGACTTGTGGGCGCTTATCAATTACCTAAGAATGGGCTATAACCGCTCTACAGCATATTGGACATTATGCAACATCTTAAAAAAGACACCCGCCAACGTTCAGAGGATTGAACAACTTGTATTTAATATCAAAAAAACTCAAAAATGAAAAATCTATTACCGTCATCGCCACAGAAAGCAAAGGCATATCTTATAGCAATAGGTGGTTTGATTGCCATAGTAATTGCGGCGGTCTATCTAACAAAAACTTTCGGGAGCATTGGAAAAGTGCTAAGAGGCTTTACAGATGGATTGGGATTAACAGACAGCGAAGAGACAAAAGCCTTTAACGCCGCCGTTAGTAAAGCCAAAGAAGATGCTGCAAAAGTTGGCAGCCCGTGGAATGTTAACTTTTACAAGCAAGCGCCGGAAGGTGCAAGATTATTAACGGTATCAAGCGCGGATAACCTTGCAAAGCAACTTTGGGACGCACACGGCTTTTTTGACGACAATGAAGCAGCAGCAGTAGGGGCGATAAAAGAGTTAAAAGCGAAGTCTCAACTTTCCTTTCTGTGCGAAAGATTTATGATGAAGTATAAGCAAGACCTTTTTACATGGCTGACAAAGTGGTTAACCCCGTACATAGGCACACCAGATGAAGAGTTAAAGATAATAACCGATTACGTCAATTCTCTTCCAAACTATTGATAACTATAAAAATCAAATTATGACAAATTTAGAAACGATAAATAGGGAAGCAGATACCTCTATATTATTATCGGGCAATCTTTCGGACGCTGCATTCTTTCCAGCGAACAGCAACAATCCCGAAACACTTGTTGCCGCAAAGGATAAGATAACGGGAATAGATATACAGCAACAAGTATCCACGCAGGCAATAGCCACTCCCGAACTATCTAACCGATTATCGCCTATGGATGATTACGCATTTAACATCATGGCCCTATCCGGTCAATTACCGGAAAGTTCAACGCCGCCTATCGTACCCGACATGCCTAAAAAGACAGACCTTTTGCCGGACGCGGATAGAAGCGATATTGAACCCCGCACCAATACAATGTCTATAATTGCTATCGTCATTGTAGTTGTGTTGCTGGCTTTGCTACTAAAAGGTAAGATTCAATAATTTTAATAATCATAAAAAAAACAAATCGTATGCCAACATTAATAACAGGGCGTGTAAGAGAAAGAGGGTCAAACAATCCGCTGCCATATGCTGTACTAACCAACAACAAAGTTAAGTTCGTGACAAATCAAAACGGAGAGTTCAGTCTGCCGGCGGAACCGAACGACAGAATATATTTTACAGCCCCCGGACATATTACACGCGACATAGAAGCCAAGTACTTAACGCCGGGCATTATAATCGATCTTAAAAGAGAAAGTAAAACCAGCTTTGTACCAATATTGATTGTCGTAGCTATCGTAGTAGCTGCATTTATTTATTTTAAAAATAAAAAGTAATGGCAACACTACCGGAAGCAAAGCAACCGCAACCAAAGGCAGACCTTAGTAAAGTCAATACCGGTAATGCAAGCATGGATGCTACAGTAAGGAACATACTAAGCGATTACAATAGTGGAAAATCATTTTGGAAATTGTACAATGATTACGGGCTGCACCCTTCAAGGGTTCCTAATGCAACAAAAGATGATGCATTGGGCGGGCTGTATTCATTCACCGTTGAGGCGCTGAATATAGCACGTTCATACGTTATTGATCTTTATGGTAATCTACCGTTCAGTGCTGCTGAAAAGGGTTACCATCTAAAGTACTGGGACGGGCTTTTTACTGTGTTCCCTACGATGCAGATAACAAAGGAAGACAGCCCACGCCTCTTTCTGTGGGATTGCCCCCAAAGCCCGTACTATGCGGCGGGCGAAAAGTGGCAGGGTGAGTTTGCGTTTCAGCCGCTTGTATTGATGTGTCCCGAAGATCAATCAACAATGCCTAACAGTTCCATAATGCCAAAGGGGTACGGGAATAGTGACGTTACAAGGATCAACGGCAAGTGGTATTATGTACTGCTCAATGACGTGGCAATGTTCGGGTATCTTTTGCAATGGCAACTCAACAGGCTAATGGCAGACCCGTGGAAAGTAACCGATGTACTGGATAAAGATACAAAGGAAGAGATAGCAGGTATAATACATTACGGTACTTTTTGTGATTACCCAAGCTATCAAAAGCAGATAGATGTATTTAATAGTTCCGCGTTCGACTTTATGCAGCGCCCGTATCTCAAGAGGTCGACTTTTGAAAAAATAGTTGGCGCAGTTGCTATAGGCTTAGGCGCTGTTATGACCGTTGTAACAGCCGGTGCAGCTACTCCATTCCTTGCAGCAATAACAGGCGGTATGGCTAAGAATATAAAAGAAGCGGCTAACAAAGAGTTGGAAGGTGCAAAGAACGAACTTAGTATTGAACTCCAGCAACAGGCGTTATTAGATGCAATAAAGAAGGAAGAGGAAAGAAGGGAAGAGGAAGAGCGAACCGGCGGGATTGTTATGATTATTGTGGTAATCATTGCACTTGCATTAGGCGCGTTCTTTTTAATTAAAAAATCCAAAAAATGATCCTATGTCTGAATTTCCGATACCTGATGAAAGCAAGTTGAGCGGCATACGAAAGTATCTGCAAGAATTTGTAATAGTAACGCTTGCCGCAGCCGTTGTATATCTTTTTATAATGTACCACAATATGAACCAATTCATACGGGATGATCTTTTTAAGAATAGTGTAAGGATGGAAATAATAATTGATAAGAACACCCGCGTAATTGATAAGGCCATAAAAAAGTTAAAATCAGATGAGACAGATTATAACAATACTTTTCCTTTCAATGGCGGCATGTAACCCGTTAAAGAGAGCAGGCAAAGCGATTGAAAAAGCAAGTAGTATACGCGAAAAGATAGCAGCATCTATAGTAATACCAAAGGACAGCATTATATATAAGCCCGGCAACACTATTACTAAGACAATCACAGACACTTTCGATAATATTGTAGAGAAAAGGTACTATTACTATAGTAGAGACACAATAGAGCGGATAACTTTTGACACTGAAAAAAGTGAAGCCCTACAAAGGCTTTACTATGAAGCACAAGGAGACTACAAAGCACAATCGTTGTTAGCTGGAGACATAAGGAAGCGTGAAACATACCAGTACGCAGCTATTGCGATTCTTATAATAATCATTATTTTACAATCAAAATTTAAATTCTGATGACAGTTGAAGAAAGAATTTACAAGACTGCAACGGGTGGCACACCTGTGAACCCGGCAGGCGTTCCTTCTACGCTTGCTAATCTAATTGTTGCCCAAGCGAAACATGAGACCGGGAATTTTACAAGCAACTTTTTTAAGAAGTATAACAACGCTTTCGGCTACTCTTATGTAGCCGGCGCACGGTATCAACTCCCAAAAGGAGGCACTATAGCAGATAACGGGCTGCCAATAGCTGCGTACAAAGATGTAGAAGATAGTACGCGGGAAATAGTAGATTGGATATACAGAAGAAAAAGGGGCGGCATGTTCCCGGACGACCTTACTACTATACAGACGCCGGAACAATACGCCAACTTGCTAAAGGGCGCAGGGTATTACGGGGACAGCGTTAGCAATTATTTAAGAGGGTTAAAAAATTATTTTATAAATAGCCCGGCGAAAGCAGCGACCGGGACTATTATATTTATAGCTGCGATTTTTTTAATAATTAAAATCTTAACAAAATGACCTTAACGCAGTACAGAAGCATCACCCGGACGCTGTATGATAATGCAGTAGCGGGCGGTACGGATAACACAACAGATAATAATACCGTTGATCCGAACCTTTTTTTAGTTACTCCGCTCAACGAAAAAGCACAACTGATAATGGCAATACTTGTTAGCATACTAACTGTATTGCTGATTTTTAAAGAGATCAAAAGATTATCATGAAGACATTAGTAGTATTAGACGTAAAGACCGGCGAACCGGTAGACGGGGCGACCGTGTACATAGACGGGCAACCCAAAGGCGCAACCAACGACAAAGGAGTATACGCGTTGCCGGACGGCGAAGGCGTGATAAAGATTACCCACGTTAATTACCAGCCGGAACAATTTGAAACAGCCGGGAGCATTAATCAAGTAATAAGGCTAATACCGAAAGATTCAGAACTACCGGACATAATCATAACGGCAGTAAAGAACAAAGAGAAAGTTTTTATTGTCATTTTGATTGTTTTTGTAATCGCTCTATTATTTTATTACCGCAAAAAACTTTTTAAATGAAAAGCAGTTTTATAAATCAGCAACATAGGATAGTTCCGAACCCGTTCGTTATCGGCGATGTTACATGCCTTTGCAAATGCCCTAAGCATTATTTCACGGAAAAAAGTAAAGTATCTTACAGGCTGTCCGCATTGATCCCTGAAAAGCCAAACAACCCCGGAACATCGTTCAATCTGAACCGTGAGTTAATCAACCTGAATCCCGACCCTACAAGTACACAAGCTACCCCAGACTTTGGCTTGTACGCAGATATGACCGTAGGAACCGGGCAATTTCTTTTTTCAAATAAAGTTTTTCAAACCGTTGATGATCCCGATAATCTAATATATACTTTCTACGATACGGGAACAACTTTCACAGCCGGCGACCCTCTACCCGAAGAGACTTTTTTAGGGACAATAACCGGATTCCCGGAACAGAACATCCCGGCGCCCGTTGGAGATGAAGTCCCTAATGAAGTAGCAGCGGGGTTGCAAGTAACTTATTTTGACACAGGCTTTGCCCCGCAACACTTCGCGGACGGTGTAATAAAGATGGTTCATACTGCGCCCGGAATTATATCCGTATATCTCATACCAGCAACACCCGGCGCACTCATACCCGCCGACTATTATGCATTTGTGAATGCTAATTTGAAATTCACGCAAGCAGTAGGGGGAACAGTATACCGTTACACTGTAACAAGCGATGCAGGCAAGCCCGCAACGGGCGACACAAAAGTAGAGTTGTACTACAGCACAGGCCCAACAACTACAGCGCAATTCGATGAGACACATACACCGGAAGAGTGGGAAGCCGGAGTTGTAATGCTGGAACTAACACCAGCGGACGACCCCACGGTCAACTCATGGCCAGAACCTGTGCAGATTAATTCCGCAGTACTGCCCGGCTTCATTGATCGCTATACTTATCGCAGCGACAAGCCATTTATCGTCATCGGCTTTGCTGATCTATCCGCTTACACGGGAAGGCCCAACGATCCTGTAAAGAATCTGTGGGCTTATAACATTACGGATAGCGTATCATATAAGGATACGATAAAGAACTTTATCACCGCCTGCCAAATTGCAGCAAGTAAAGAACCGGGCGGGATTGTAACAGTGTTTGAAACGCTGTATACATCGTTTGAAAGAGATAATTATTACGCGTATTTTGAGAATGCAATGAAGCAAGTAGAATACAATCAAACCGTATTCACAACGCCCGGTATGACGGATGAGACGATCACCGCACCAAGTACGGCAGTAGCTTCTATGGTTGGTGAATTAACAAAGCAGACAGAAGTCTATCAGATGGCCGAACACCTGTTCAACGCTACAGACCTGAACCTGTTCTTGCCGCCGGGATTGTACAGTATAGGTTCGGATGATTCCTATACAGAAAAGTTTGAAGATTACCTAAGTGAAGAAGATCATTACCCGTATCTTGTAGTTTTGCAACTATTGCCATAACAATCAAAAAGCTCCTGTACTTCTGTACGGGAGCTATTATTCTAATAATCAAAAAAATATGAAAACAGGAACCGTTTTAATTTGCTCAATAGACGATATGCCATTCATCAAACATCAGGGCATAGTAATCAACAGAGGAGGCAAAGACTTAGTAGCACATTGCACACCGGAAGCGTTCAACCGATACGGCGGTAATATTGTTATAGAACCATACGAAAGATTTATCAGAGGCAGAAAAGTTATTGCGATAGAAAGAACAGGCGCAACATACGCAACGATAATGGACTATGTCTCAAAGAATGTTAGTAGGAAATTTGATTCTCTCGCATTCAACTGTTTCCAGTTCGTCCACTCCACCTCCCACCCCGCCGCGTCCCGCTGATTTGTTTTGCAAGTATACTTCACGTCTGATTTCTCCCGTAATCAATTGTCATCCACCCGCACCGGTTCGCCTCGGTTTGATTTTTTTAGTATTCATTCTACCGTCCCACCCCGACCCGTAAAAAAAGGAGCAGGAAGGAGGAGAGAAGAGGAGGCGAGAAGGGAAGGCTT
>Ga0206107_1000537_pt1 | contig 14925 bp, 16 predicted proteins | sample 2B0metagenome_FD_148652 | JGI IMG/M metagenome (GOLD analysis project Ga0206107, IMG submission 148652) | Enriched microbial communities from leaf-cutter ant dump, University of Wisconsin, Madison, United States - 2B0 | ecosystem: Environmental > Terrestrial > Nest > Insects nest > Nest dump...
CCTGGTCGGAAAATTCCATGAAGATGGCGGCGTCGGATTCGTTCAGGCGCGCAATTTCACGTTGCGTCGCAGCGCGGGATGCGGTGGCGAACAGGTATGCGCCGTCTTTTATGCTGCCGGGCGCGAAGGAAGATGTCTGTTCCGGCTTCATCATGAAACCGCGTTCCTCAAGACCCAGACGCTCCGCCAGGACCTGATCGACCGGCACGGGTGCATGTGCACACGGGCCTGTGCGGCAACCTTCAGCGAAGGAATCATACGACATGCCGCCGGGCACGGGGGACTGGATATCCACTACCGCCACGGACAATCCGTTCTGTGCCAGGATATTGGCGCATGTCAGGCCCTGATGACCAAGCCCGACAATAATGGCATCAAATTTTTCAGTGTCGCTCATGGGACTGATCTTGGCGATTTTGCCGCCACGCGTCCAGCGATTCCTGCCACGGCTTCCCATCAATCAGCAGGGATCTGATCTGGCCCATTTTGCCATAGAGCACCATCTCGACAGAGAATATGTTTTTACCCTCGCGCAACATGGTTTCCAGGTCATAAGCTACCCGTTCCGGCACATAAAACTTGGCGCGTATGGGCAAATCCCCGATCTGCTTTTCGGCGGGTCTTTCGCTGCGCGCATCGTTCCAGACATAACGCAGGTTCAGGTATTTTCCATGTAGCAGATCGCGCGGGTCGTACCCCTCGACAATAACGTGATAATTTTTTCCGCTGCTGAATGAATAAACCAGTTGTGCCGTCCACAGGCCAAGTACGACGAATGGCAGCAGCAGGACAATCAGGGCGATGATTTTACGCCGGTTGTTCATGCGGCCCCCCTTTCCTGCATCCATTTTTTGACGTGACGCGCAGCATAAACAAGTCCGATCAGGACCAGACCGATCAGGATGAAGCCAAAACCAGACATCATCATGCTGCCGAATAATTCCAGGAATCCGATGAAAAGACGCAGGGTCACAAGGGCAATGCAGATACCAACCGCGCGATCAAATCCGCCGCGCTGGAAAAGAACGCAGGCGGCCAGCCAAAACGCGATGAAATGTATCATGGCCATAAAACTGAACGGGACAAAGGCAAAAAAGGGTACGCAGGCAAACAGGGTCGCCATGAGTATCAGGTCAATCATGCTGCGCTGTCCGGTGTCGAATTCCCGCGATTTACGTGCCAGCAGAAGAATGATGCAGGGGAACGCGCCAATGGCGATCGGTATGATCGGGCTGAGCATCCAGCCGGTATTGTCCGCGTAATAGACAGCGCCCGCAAAGGTTGCTGTGCCAAGCGCAACGATTATACCCAGCGTACGCAGGCTTTGGCCCAGGGCAGGCCGATGATCGCGCAGGACCTTTTGTGTTCCCATGAACCACAGCAGCGGCGGCAGCAGGACGGCGATCGCCAGGCCGGCATGGACCCGCACGGCCTCGTTTTCGATACCCTCGATTATGCTGAAGAATATGTCATAGGGTACATAAACCGTGAACAGGATGGCCCATAATGCGGTCAGGTACCGGCCCTGCGCAAACCAGACGATCATCGGCGTGGTGATCCAGAACCACAGGCGCACGGCTTCGTATGTTTCGCCGGATAGCTGGAATATCTGGCCGATCAGTGCGATCAGTGTCAGGGTCAGGCCCCACAGAACGAACAGGACGCCTTCCCGGTGCGGCAGCCGGTCGGGATTATCCCGCCACTGCCAGACCAGCCACGCCAACACGGCGTTGACCGTAAAATGTCCACCCAGTTTAAGATCGGCCGGAATGGCCTGCCAGTTGGATGCAATGATTAACGCGATTCCCAGCAGGATGGAGAGGATGCCGATATAGCCGAAGCCATGCTTCCAGCGATTGGCGTTGCGGATCTTTTCATAGGCAATAATATTTTCGCGCTGATCCTGTGCGATCAGCCGCGCATCAACCCAGTATTGCAATTTGCGCGACAGGCTCATGCGTTGGCCTAAGCGTCCTGTGTTTCCCTGGATTTTGGAAGGGCCTTGGGTGCTGCGGCCGGATAGACAAAGATAATCCTGTTATCCTTGTAATCGATTTTGACCGCGCCGCCCTGTGCCAGCTTGCCGAACAGCAATTCGTCCGCCAGCGGCTTTTTGACCTGGTCCTGGATCAGGCGGGCCAGCGGGCGGGCGCCCATTGCCGGATCGTAACCGGTTTCCGCCAGATAACCGCGCGCGGCATCGGTCATTTCGATGGTCACGTTGCGGTCGGCCAGTTGTGCCTCCAGCTGGATGACGAACTTGTCGACGACGCGGGCCACGATTTCGGGTGCAAGGGCCGCGAACGGCACGATGGCATCCAGGCGGTTACGGAATTCCGGCGTGAACATGCGGTTGATCGCCTCCACATCCTCGCCGGTGCGGAATGCGCTGCTGAAGCCCATCGGTGCGCGCGCCATGTCGGCAGCGCCCGCATTGGTCGTCATGATCAGGATCACGTTGCGGAAATCGACAGTCTTGCCGTTATTATCGGTCAGCTTGCCGTAATCCATGACCTGCAGCAAAATGTTGTAAATATCGGCATGCGCCTTTTCGATTTCATCGAGCAGCAGGACGCAGTGCGGATGCTGATCGACAGCATCGGTCAGAAGACCGCCCTGTTCGTATCCCACATAACCCGGGGGTGAACCGATCAGGCGCGATACGGCATGACGTTCCATGTATTCGGACATATCGAAGCGCTTGAGTTCGACACCCAGTGTTTTTGCCAGCTGACGCGCCACTTCGGTTTTACCGACACCCGTGGGGCCACTGAACAGATAGCAGCCAATCGGTTTTTCCGGATCGCGCAGGCCCGCGCGGGACATTTTAATCGCATCGGACAGGGCGGTAATCGCCTGATCCTGGCCGAACACCAGCGTACGTAGATCGCGTTCCAGATTGCGGATGACTTCGCGGTCGTCCTTGGATACCGATTTGGGCGGAATGCGGGCCATCAGGGCCACCACGGCCTCGACATCTTCCACGCCGATCACGTCCTTGCGGTCCGCTTCGGGTAATAACATCTGCGCCGCCCCGGCTTCATCGATCACGTCGATCGCCTTATCCGGCAGTTTGCGGTCATTGATGTATTTGGCCGACAATTCAACAGCGGCGCGGACGGCATCCTCGGTAAATTTCAGTTTATGGTGCAGCTCGTAGGTTTCTTTCAGGCCCTGCAGGATGCGGATGGAATCGTCAATGGACGGTTCTATGACATCGATTTTCTGGAACCGGCGCACGAGCGCGCGATCCTTTTCGAAATGCTGGCGATATTCTTTGTAGGTCGTGGATCCGATGCATTTGATCACGCCGGACGACAGGGCTGGTTTCAACAAATTCGATGCGTCCATTGCGCCGCCGGATGTCGCGCCCGCACCGATCACGGTATGAATTTCATCGATGAACAGCACGGCGCCATCGGTTTTTTCGATTTGCGCGATCACGGCTTTCAGGCGCTCTTCGAAATCGCCGCGGTAACGCGTACCGGCCAGAAGCGTACCCATGTCGAGCGCGAAAATGGTGGAATCCTTGAGCACCGCAGGTACCTTGCCTTCGATAATGCGGCGGGCGAGGCCTTCGGCAATCGCGGTTTTGCCAACGCCGGGATCACCCACCAGCAGCGGGTTGTTTTTCGTACGGCGGCACAGAATCTGGATGGTACGTTCGACCTCTTTCTCACGGCCGATCAGGGGATCAACCTTGCCATCTTTGGCCTTTTCATTGAGGTTGATGCAATAGGTGCGAAGCGCGTCGGCACCCTTTTTGATGTCTTCATTCTCTTCCTCGATGGACGATCCCTGCGCCCGCGGTGTGCGTGGCGCGTCCATGCCCGGCACCTTGGCGATGCCATGCGAGATGTAGTTCACCGCATCGAAACGTGTCATGTTCTGTTCGGTCAGGAAGAATACGGCGTGGCTTTCGCGTTCGCTGAACAGGGCCACCAGAACGTTTGCCCCCGTCACTTCTTCACGGCCGGACGATTGCACGTGGATAGCCGCGCGCTGCAGCACACGCTGGAAGCCGGTTGTCGGTTTGGCTTCCTCCATGCCGGGGTTGATGAGATTCATCAATTCGGTATCCAGATAGCGGACAAGCTGTTCCTGCAGATCGTCCGCGCTGACGCCGCAGGACCGCATGACGGCCAGCGCGTCCGGATCCTCGGTCAATGCCAGCAGCAGATGCTCCAGCGTCGCGTATTCGTGACGGCGCGCGGTTGCCAGATCCAGGGCACGGTGGAGGGTCGTTTCAAGATTTTTGGACAGCATGTCTTATCTTACTCCTTTTCCATCGTGCATTGCAGCGGTTGTTCGTTGGCGCGGGCGTAATCCATGACCTGGGTCACTTTGGTTTCGGCAACCTCATAGGTGTAAATCCCACAGATTCCGACGCCGCGGCGGTGGACATGCAACATCACATCCGTCGCCTCGGCCCGCGTTTTGCTGAAGAACTTCTCAAGGATATGTACGACGAAATCCATCGGCGTAAAGTCGTCGTTCAGCAATAAAACCTTGTACATCGATGGCCGGCGTGTTTTCGGGCGGCTTTTGAGCAGGACGTCGGATCCGGGCTCGCGTTTCGTGCGATCGCCGCCATCGCCCTTGTCGGGATTTTGCGGTGTGTCGTTGTCGGCCAGTATGGGGGTCATCAGACCAATAATATACGCCATTTCAGGGTATTTTCCAAACCCCTGGATTCGGGGCGTCTAGCGGTCGAAACCCCGGAAGAAACCTGATGCCGAGCCAACGGATGACCCATGCAGCATGGCAATCGTATCCGCGTTCTTGGGCAGGACATAATCGTAAGCGGTCACAACATTGCCCGAACGTATATCGACCAGACGCAGATTCACCAGAACGTTGCTGGCACCTTCGGAATAGGTGCCGGCCATTGCAATTGCGGCCTTATGCTGACCTGCGATTTCACTGACGTCGCGGGAAAGCAGGTATTCGCCCGATGACGCGGCATCAAGACCGCCGCGCTGGATCGAGATACCCTGACGCAGCTTGAGTTCAGCCACCTTGTACCCTTTTTGTGCCAAACGGGCGGAAAGTTGTTCGGTAATCGCGCGGCCCAGCGTGGACGAGGTTTCGACATTGTTTACGTTGCCGATGGTACCGACCAGCATGGGCGTTTCTTTGCCCACGGCCTTGCCCGCACGGGTCATCAGCGCGTCAACAGCGGCGTAGTTATAACTGACCAGTGTTTTTGTGGACGGCGAAACCCCGGCGGGGTTCGTGGTGGTGTCGCAGGCAGTAAGGGCAACGGAAACAATCAGTGCCAGAGCAAGCAGGAAACGGGACATGAAGAACCCCTAAAGGATGGAAATGAACGTCACGTCAATGGTATAGGGGCCGCAACTGAGCGGCAAGAGGGTTCTCAGGCGTCCTGATCGGCAATTTCGCGGCCGCGTGGCGTGAGCCAGCAGATGCAGCGGTCGCGCCCGTCCGAGAAAGGCAGGCGACGGTGTTCCAGAATACCATCGTCGATCGCGCCCCAGACATTGTCCTGGCCGTAGGAGGCAATCAGGTCGGATTCAAAGGCGACAGCATTTTCGGGTTCAAAATAACGTTCCATCGTACGCAGTTCGACAAGGGCAGTGATCGGAAGGCCGGACATGAAATTCCCCAAGGAGTTTTTTCGTTTTTTGCTTAAAGGCTGGAAAACAGCCATGAGAACGATTCTCAGATGATTCTCAGGGAACGTCAATATCTAGTATGTGCAGGAATGGATACCTACGATATATAGTATCCTATAAGGGTTTTAGCCCTCAAGTCGTTGCAATAACAAATTAAATCGCGTGTTGTCCGACAGCTTGTCCGGAACGGCTGATGCCAATGCCACATCCCGACCCCACACAGGATTGGTCCCGGCCATGCGGGTTTCGGATTCGAATGAATGTTTCCGGGTGTTGGTCAGCTGAATATCTTTGGCCCTGAATGCCCCGCCCCGGTCGGTGACCAGGGCTGTCATGTTTTCATCAAGGCTTTTACCGGTCCGGTCCTTGATGGCCATGCCGACCATCGCACCTGCGGCACCAAGCGGTCCGCCGAACAGCATGCCACCCATAAACTGGGCTGGGGCGCTGATCTGATCTCCCGTCGCTTTACGGTACAGGGTCGATATCAGCGGAATATGCTGCAGCGGGTTGATGACATCGATCAGGTCCTTAAAGCCCAGCCTTTGTTCGTCCGGGACGCCGGTCGGGATTTCCTTGTCCAGCGGATTGAAACTGGCGGGTTCCGGTGTTTTAGGCTGCCAGACGGGCTGTGACCCGGCCATACGGTTTTGTCCGGAAAACCGGCTTTTGTGGGCATTTTCCGCGGCCTCCGGGGCGTATCCTTGGGGCTGTAGGCCGGTCTGCAGGGGTTGAATAATCCGCATTTCAACCTTTCAAGACTGCAAACCCCATGCCAAACTAACTGTATGATTCCAAACCGAATTCCTGTGGCGATCATCGCATCCGACCCGGCAGAAACCGCCGCCTATACCGATGTTTTTACTGGCGGTCTGGCGGGCATGGTGACATTGGCCGGCGAGGGTGAGAAGCCGTTAGTGACGCTTGTATGCCCGTCGGCCAATCGCGCCGGCGCTGAAGGCATAGCAGTGATTCTGGGTGAGGGCGGGCTGGATACGCCGGCACGACTGGCCGATATCGTGGCTGCCATCGAACGTGCCGCCATGGCGGGCAGCGCGGTGGGCGGTGAGCGGACGCATGAAGGCTGGCGCCTGCAGACCGATAAGATGACCCTCTATACGCCGGAAGGCGTGAAACTGGCGCTGACCGATACGGAGGTGCGTCTGCTGGCCTGTCTGTTCGATGCGGGCGGCGAAGAAGTTACACGCAATGATTTGCTGCAAACGGTGTGGGGATACCGCCCCGGCCTTGATACGCACACGGTGGAAACGCATATCTATCGCCTGCGCCAGAAAATCGAACACGATCCGGCCAATCCGGCCTTTGTCATGACGACGGAATCCGGTTACCGGCTGGGTGACAGCGTGGCCTGAAATCGGGTAAAATTATAGGATAAGAAAAACCAAGAGGGTCACCGTCATTTCCAGCGTTTATACCCCTGAATTATGGTCTCAGTCCTATGCGCCCGGTGTGCGCTGGGATGCTGAGATTCCCGCTTATCCTGTCTGGCACCTGCTGGATCAGGCGCGTCTGAAATACGGTCGCAACAAAGCGTTTTATTTCATGGGCCAAAGCCTCACTTGGGACGAACTTGGAGCGGCTGCGGATCATATTGCCAAAGGCCTGCAGGAACGTGGCCTTAAAAAGGGCGACCGCGTTGCGCTGATGCTGCCCAACTGCCCGTTTTATGCTGCGTTTTATTACGGGGTGATGAAGGCGGGCGGCGTGGTGGTGAATCTCAATCCACTCTATGCCGAGCGTGATCTGGTGCATCACATCAATGATTCCGGCGCGGTGCTTCTGGTGACACTGGATCTGGAGCCGATGTTTTCACGCGCGGCCAAAGTGCTGGAGCAAACAAAGCTGGAAAATCTGGTTGTCTGTCGGTTTATGGATGCGCTGCCTTTCCCGAAAAACCTTTTGTTCCCGCTGGTGAAGTGGAAGGATATTTCTGCGGCCGCGCATGCGGGTGATTATCTGTCCTGCGACGACCTGCTGCATAATGATGGCAAGCCGGAGCCGGTCGAGATCGATGTGTTCGAGGATCTGGCCCTACTGCAATACACGGGCGGTACCACCGGTGTTCCGAAAGCAGCAGCCCTGACGCACGCCAACGTGTCTGCCAACGCCGAGCAATGCGTAATGTGGCTGGCCGATGCCAAGCCGGGCGAGGGCCGTATGCTGGCGGTGATCCCGTTTTTCCATGTGTTTTCGATGACGGCCTGTCTCAATTTCGCGGTGCGTCTGGGCTATGAAATCATTGCGACACCGCGGTTTGAGCTGGAAGAAACCCTGAAGCTGATCGAGAAAAAACGTCCGACGATTTTTCCGGCAGTGCCTGCGATCTATAACGCCATTGTGCATCAGGCGGGTAAAACAAAACATGATCTGTCCTCGATCCAATATTGCGTTTCCGGTGGTGCACCGCTGCCGGTCGAAGTCAAAAAAGCATTCGAGGATTTGACGGGCGCAGTGGTTGTTGAAGGTTATGGTTTATCTGAAAGCTCGCCGGTTGTATGCGTGAACCCAACGGCTGGTGAGAACAAGCCGGGATCCATTGGCCTGCCAGTACCGGGCACAACCGTGGAAATCATTTCGTTGGAAGATGGCGTGACACCGGTGCCTTTGGGTGAGAAGGGTGAGCTTTGTGTGCGTGGTCCGCAGGTGATGAAGGGTTATTGGAAGAACATTGAAGAAACCGATCAGGTTTTAAAAGATGGTTTGCTGCATACTGGTGATGTCGCGATTGTCGACCCGCAAGGTTACGTATCGATCGTCGATCGCATCAAGGACATGATCATCGTCAACGGATTTAAGGTTTATCCACGGCAGGTTGAGGAAGTGATTTATCAATATCCTGGCATCGAGGAATGTATTGTCGCCGGTGTGCCTGACGCCAAACGCGGTGAAATCGTCAAAGCATGGGTAAAGGCCAAGAAAGGCGAGACGGTGGATACCGAGGCGCTGCGTCATTATCTGTCAGAACATCTGGATCGTATGCAGTTACCAAAGGTAATCGAACTGCGGGAAGAACCGTTGCCAAAAACGATGATCGGTAAATTATCGCGTAAGGATATCGTGGCGCAGGAACTGGCAAAACAAAACGGCGCTTAATCAGCGCCGTTTTTTAATCAATCCATTACGAACATGTATAGAAGGATGATGACGGGAATCGGTACGCCAACCAGCCACAGCAGGATGCCTTTGCCAATACCGCCTTTTTGCTCAATTCTATCGATCATGTTTTCGCTCCCAAAGCTTGTTCATTAAAGACAAACGCACGGGAACGATTTTGGTTCAATCGTACTGTTTTCTACCGATCAGGCCGCGTTCTTTAAGCCAAAGGTACAAAAACCGCATTTCACAGCCAAACAGGCCGGCGGCGAATAATAGGAAACTGGATGTCATCTGTTCCGACCAGTCCCCCGTTTGTCCATGACGCATAAAGGCCAGTACCAGTGATGCCACCGCCAGCAAAGCGCAGATCTGGCTATAAATCAATTTTTTATACGGCTTAAGTTTTTCGAACATGCTCGCTCCCGTGTTTGTCATTCTGAGCGTAGCGAAGAATCTTCTCGCTGCAAGGATATCCTTCACTTTGTTCAGGATGACATCGATAAAATAAAAAACCCGGCGGTTAAGCCGGGTTTTTCTAAGATTGGTAATCAGAAAGGCTTATTCAGCGTCTTTCTTTTTCGTGGCTTTTTTCTTGGCAGGTGCCTTGGCAGGCGCTGCCTCGCCCAAAGCTGCGCCAAGGATATCGCCAAGCGATGCGCCGGATTCGGTAGAACCGTATTCGGCCATAGCGGCTTTGTCCTCGTCGATCTCACGTGCCTTGATAGACAGCGAGACTTCGCCGGAGCGGCTTGTGGACAGCACCTTGGCGTCGACTTTTTCGCCCACTGCGAAACGATCCGGGCGTTGCTCGGAGCGTTCGCGGGACAGATCGCCGCGTTTGATGTAGCCCTTGGTGCCATCGGACAGCGATACGACCAGGCCGTCTTTTTCGACAGCATCGACAGTAGCGGTGACAACAGCGCCTTTTTTCGCACCATCAGCCGAAGCGGATGCGCCGTCCGATGCAGCAGAGGCAGACTTGGCCGATTTACCGGCGTTGCGGTCGGTTTCGATCGCGCCTTCCGGTTTTTCGGTCAGTTGCTTGATGCCTAGAGCGACACGTTCTTTCTCGGGATCCATCTCAAGGATTTTGGCCTTAACGATTGAGCCCTTTTCGATGGTCTTGATGGCGTCTTCACCAGGTTGCGTCCAGGAGATATCGGACATGTGAACCATACCGTCGATCTCGGAGTCGAGCGCCACGAACGCACCGAATTCGGTGACGTTGCGGACTTCGCCTTCGATCAGATCGCCAACTTTGTGGGAATCGGCATACGCCTTCCACGGGTTGGGTTGGGTCTGTTTGATACCCAAGCTGATACGGCGTTTTTCCATGTCGACATCCAGAACCTCGACTTCGACTTCTTGGCTGGTCGAAACGATTTTGCCGGGGTGGATGTTTTTCTTGGTCCACGACATTTCGGATACGTGCACGAGTCCTTCGACACCGTCTTCCAGCTCCACGAAGGCGCCGTAATCGGTGATGTTGGACACGCGGCCTTTGAAACGGCTACCGGGTTGGTAACGTTTCTCGGCGCCTTCCCACGGATCTTTCTCAAGTTGCTTGAGACCGAGGGAGACACGGCCCGTTTCCTTGTTGTAGCGGATGACCATGACGTCGATAGACTGGCCGATCTGCAGAACTTCGGACGGGTGATTGACGCGTTTCCACGAAATATCCGTGACGTGCAGCAGACCGTCGATACCACCGAGGTCGATGAACGCACCGTAATCGGTGATGTTCTTGACGACGCCTTGCAGAACGCGGCCTTCTTCCATCTGACCCATGAGGTCGGAACGGGCTTCGGCACGGGATTCTTCGAGGACTGCTCGACGGGATACAACGATGTTGCCACGCGCATGGTCCATTTTCAGGATCATGAACGGTTGCGGCGTACCGAACAGCGGGGAAATGTCCTTCACCGGACGGATGTCCACCTGGGAACCCGGCAGGAAGGCCACAGCGCCGTTCAGGTCGACGGTGAAACCACCTTTGACTTTGCCAAAGATGATACCGTTGACGCGTTCGTTTTTCAGGTGCTGGCGCTCGAGTTCGCTCCACGCTTCTTCGCGTTTCGCTTTTTCGCGCGACAATTGTGCTTCACCTTGACGGTTCTCGACGCGTTCAACGAACACTTCCAGAATGTCGCCAATGTTCAGCGCATTTTTCTGAGCCGCGAAGCCGAATTCTTTCATCGGTACGCGACCCTCGGATTTCAGACCGACGTCGATGATGACATCGTCCGGTGTAAAGCCAACAATGCGGCCTTTCACAACGGTGCCTTCGAAAGCGGTCTGCGGTTTAATGGATTCTGATAGCAATGCCGCAAAGTCCTTGGACTCCGGGCGGTCTTTTAATTGGGCTGCAATACGAGCCATAGATAGTTACTCAACTTTTTATTCGAGATGCCGATAAGCCAACTTTTTTCCAGCGGTTAAGCCAAGCTAACAATCGGTTGTCATGCCTACTTTGCAAGGCGATCACGCACAATCCCCAGTACATGGTTCAGTGCCTGATCCGCATCCATTCCGGTTGTATCAACCATTGCCGCATCTTCTGCCGGTCTCAACGGTGCCACATCCCGGGTGGAATCACGCAGATCGCGTTCTTCCAAAGCCTTCAAGACGGCCTCGTATGTAACGCGCCCGCCCTTATTTTGCAACTCTTTAAAGCGTCTTTGCGCCCTTTCTTCGGCTTTTGCGGTCAAAAATACCTTCACATCGGCGTCCGGGCATACGACCGTACCGGTATCCCGCCCGTCCAGAACCGCGCCTTTGTACCCCTTTGGCGGGTTTTTGGCAGCCTGGCGCTGGATATCCAGCAGGGCCGCGCGGACCCCGGGATGACGGGCGACTTTGGATGCGGCCTGCCCCACTTCGCCGGTGCGGATATCGGGATTGAGCAGCATGACGGGCTCAAACGATGCGGCGACACCCATGGCAGCGGTTTCGGCCACCAGCGGATCGTCCAGGTCCATCCGAAGACCCAGCATGGCATGGGCCACGGTGCGGTAGATCGCGCCGGTATCCAGATAAAAGAACTCAAGATTATCAGCCAGACGGCGCGCCAGCGTGCCCTTGCCCGATGCCTCCGGTCCGTCGACGGTAATGATGGGCAGGTTGGTCATTTCCAGTAAATCTCCGGTACCGGCGTACGATGCTCGCCGAAATAACGCGTATCAAAATACCACAGGCCGGTTAAGTCGATTTTGAACATATGCCAGCTGGCATCATTACGGTAGCCGTTAATATCCTGCGCTTGCTCATCGGCAGGATGGATGCGGCCATAATAAATATCCTCGGCCATCGACTTTTCCGTTGGGTTGGTGACTTCATACACATGGCCCGTGATGTAAGCGCCAATGACATCGCCCAGCGTGTTCTGATTGGAATCGTAAATCGTGCAGGCAACATCCGGGTTGGCCAGCAGGTTTTCGACATGGTTGCAGTCCAGCTGCGAAATAAAATACAGGCCGAATTTATCATCCCAGGCGAAATAGACGGGATTGTTCCAAAGCCCTTTAGGGCCGTTGGTCGCCAGCGCCATGTATTGTGCGCTCGAAAAACAGTCGATGATCAAAGTGCGCCAGTCAGGATGCTGCGTGCTCATGCGATGTTTGTCCCCAGTCCATTCATCAGTTTTACAAATCCCGGGAAGCTGGTGGCAATCGCGCCATCATCGTCGATGGTGGTGCGCATGCGGGACGCCGCGCCCATTACCAGGAAGCTCATGGCGATGCGGTGATCCAGATGCGTGAGGATGGTGCCGCCACCACGCGGCGGTTCGCCGTTGCCCAGAACGGTTAAGTCATTGTCGCCTTCCGCCACGCGCACGCCGCAGGATTCCAGGCCCACGGCAATCGCGTGCAGACGGTCGCTTTCCTTGACGCGCAGTTCCGACAGGTCGGTCATATGTGTTGCGCCGTGCGCGAAGGATGCGGCGACCGACAGGATCGGGAATTCATCGATCATGCTGGGCACGCGGTCCGCCGGGACATGAACGCCACGCAGGGCCGAATGCCGCACGCGCAGGTCAGCAGCAGGCTCGCCACCGATGGTGCGCTTATTGATGAATTCGATATCGCCACCCATGTCGCGCAGCGTGTCATACAGGCCGGCGCGTGTCGGGTTGAGACCGACATTCTGAATGATGATGTCGCTGCCCGGGACGATCAGGGCAGCCACGGTGGCAAAGGCGGCGGATGACGGATCGCCCGGTACCAGGATCATTTCCTGCGGCGCGGTCAGTTTTTGTCCGCCGGCAATCATCAGCATATCTTCCTGCCGGTCAACGCGGCCGCCAAAGGCAGTCAGCATGCGTTCGGTATGATCGCGCGATGGTTTGGGTTCGCGTAAATGCGTGGTGCCACGGGCGCGCAGGGCAGCCAGGATGATCGCGGATTTTACCTGGGCCGATGCGACCGGCATCTCGTAATCCAGCGGCGACAATGCGGCCTTGCCATGAATGGTGAGCGGCATGCGCCCGCCATCCTGGCTGTCGAAGGATGCGCCCATCTGGGTCAGCGGGTCGATCACGCGTTTCATCGGGCGTCGCTGCAGCGATGGATCGCCGATCAGTGTCGCGGTGATCGGGTAACTGGAAATAATGCCGGTGATCAGACGCGCGGAGGTGCCGGAATTGCCAAGGTCGAGTTCGCGGCCCGGCGTTCTTAAACCTGCCTCGCCAACGCCCTCGACAATCCAGGTGCCATCATCCTGTTTTTCAACGATGGCGCCCATTTCGCGCATGGCGGCGGCGGTCGATAAAACATCCTCACCTTCCAGCAGGCCGGAAATACGGGTGCGGCCCTCTGCCATCGCGCCAAACATCACGGCGCGGTGGGAAATAGATTTATCGCCCGGGACAGAAACGGTGCCGGTCAGGGATTCGGAGATGGAAGAGGTCAGTGATTTCATGTGCCGGAATTAAAGCACATGAAATCTCCATTAAAAAGCTTGCTTTTCTTAAGCCGCGAATATTTATATGCGGACCATGTTTCAGACCCTCAAAGACGAATTAAGCGCCGTGATGGCCCGTGACCCCGCAGCCAAATCGAAGGCGGAGGTCCTGTTGCTGTATCCCGGCCTGCACGCGGTGCTGTGGCACCGGGCGGCGCATTTCCTGTGGCAGAAGGGCTGGAAACTGATGGCGCGCGCGGTATCGCAATTCGCGCGATGGACCACCGGCATTGAAATTCATCCCGGCGCCACGATCGGCAAACGGTTTTTCATCGACCATGGCATGGGCATCGTGATCGGCGAGACGGCCGAGATTGGTGACGACGTCATGTTGTATCAGGCGGTGACGCTGGGCGGTACATCCCTCAATCCCGGCAAGCGTCATCCGACAGTCATGAACGGTGTGATCGTTGGCGCAGGCGCCGCCATTCTGGGCCCCATCACCGTGGGTGAAAACGCACGTGTCGGCGCCAATGCCGTTGTGCTGGCCGATGTGCCGGCGACCGCCACCGTTGTTGGTGTGCCGGCGCATGTAGTTTCCAGGAAAGCAAAAATGCAGGATTGCGAATTCCTGGCATACGGCACCGAATGCAATGAAAAGGCCGACCCGGTGATGCAGGCGCTGGAAGACATGGGCAAGCGTATGGCGGCGATGAACGCGCGCCTGACCGAAATGGAAATCAGGAACGGTACATTGCGCCCGGATTTCAGTTTCGGTATCGGCCCGGCCAATGATTCAGAGGATAAGCTTACTTCGGCGCATAAAAAATAAGCATCTCTACGTTTCTTTGCGAATGCGGTAGAATCGGGCCATGGATCAGGTTCTTTTATGGCTGGATATCATCGGGATCACCGCCTTTGCGATGACGGGGTGCATGGTTGCGGCGCGCAAGCATCTGGATATGATCAGCTTCATTCTGCTGGGCACCGTCACCGGCATCGGCGGCGGGACGTTGCGTGATATGATCCTGGACCGCGGCGTTTTCTGGGTGGCGCAGCCGCGGTATCTGATTATCTGCACCGTCACATCGATCCTGATGTTTTTCATCGCGCAGCATATCGACCGGTATCGCCGCTGGATTTTATGGGGCGATGCGATCGGGATCGCCGTGTTCACGGTGGTCGGCACCAACATTGCCCTGCAGATGGGCGCACACTGGAGTGTGTGCATCCTGATGGGTGTCACCACCTGCATCGTCGGCGGCATTCTGCG
>Ga0206107_1000538_pt1 | contig 14898 bp, 9 predicted proteins | sample 2B0metagenome_FD_148652 | JGI IMG/M metagenome (GOLD analysis project Ga0206107, IMG submission 148652) | Enriched microbial communities from leaf-cutter ant dump, University of Wisconsin, Madison, United States - 2B0 | ecosystem: Environmental > Terrestrial > Nest > Insects nest > Nest dump...
TGTTTTTACATTCAGGGTATTTCCTGCCGATACAAAGAAATCGTCTGCATTTTCGAAATCCGTTCCCGAACCTATCTGGTAACCATCTTCAAATCCATTGCTGTCATCCCCCTGGTCGCAGTCTTCGCCCGTTGGTGGAGTATCTGCCTGTTCAATATGGATATTATCGAGGAACAAATAGAACATATCTGCATCTGAGTAAGCATTGAAACCGAAATAATAAACGCCGTCTTCATCCACTTCAAATTCCACTGTATTAGATACCAATGTACCTGTTAAAATACCCGGATGATCCGCAATTGTTGTGTTCATCGCACCGCTTTCTGCGGAAGCTCCATAAGCTATTTTCAAATTCTCAGAATATAAGGCCGCTCCCGCGCTACCGTAATCATAGCTGATTTTATATGTAACCCCGGCCTGCATATTAATGCCCTGTGTGAAGAACCAGGTATTGGCAGCATTGTCAACATTCCAGTGATATCTCAAATGTGTTCCGGTGAAACCATATTCATTTCCTGTAAAGGTTTCCCAATTATTTCCCGCACCTGCATTTTCTACAGAAGTACACTCCGGCATATCGGGCGGGATAGCTGTTTCAAAATCCTGTGTATAAGGTATATCTACAGGATCGCAATCCTCTCCCGGAACGGTTTCGATTTTATAATTCTGCGCATAAGCCCTGTTTCCTGAGCCTTTGTTTTCCACCCAAACCGCCACGCTTTGTCCGGCTACATTTTTTGTAAAACCAACTCTTGTTTTGGCTGTTGCAGTCGTCGCGATTTCAATATACTCATCATCCCAGGCAAAATCTCCGTTTTCATCTAAATAGGAAACAAATAACTGAAGTGGATTTACACCGTCTCCGATGCCCGTAGAACCAAGGAAAAACGGCTTATCATCAACCAGTTGAAGGTTTCCGTTGTGAATATAAGAAGCGGCATTTATGGGGAAAACCTGCTTGGCGTTATCCGTCAGCATTCTGGCTCCGGTCGTTTTGTCAAATTTCTGTACGAATTCACCATACAGGCCCTGGGTGTCATTGGTAACATTGGCCATTGCCCAGATATAGTCTGAACCTTCTTCCATTGCTATGCTGGTGGTCATTTCGTAATGCGTATCATCTGTCCTGAAATCCGACCCGTTTATACCCCAGGGAAGCGTTCCGTCGGCATTAACCCTCTGAAGAAATGAATCAAAACGGAAACCGGTTGAACCATAATAACCCAGGTAAGTAACATCACCGTCCTGCAGCACTTCATATCTTCTGTTAAATGCTGTCGTTTGGTTTGAAACCTGGATCGGGGCGGCCCATAATGGTGTTCCGTCAGCGGCATAACGCTGCGCCCAGAAATAGGAGTTGATCATCCAGCTTGTGCCTTTTACATGCATAAAGACGATAAATGAACCGTCCGGTAAAAGCGCCAGCTCGCCTACGCTTGTAAACGGATTGGAAGAATCGGGCGAGTTCAGTACCTTTACAGCGCTCCACACCGGATTGCCGTCTGCGTCATATCTCATCAGGTTTCCCAAACCGTTCACATACCAGCCGATCACCGCTCCGCCGGTTCCGTCCGGAAGAACTTTGGTGTCATACGCATCCTGCCCCAAGTCTATTCCCGCGGCTCCCCAAAGCTGTTCTCCGGTTGGGGATATTTTGTTGGCGTACCCGTGTCCGTCGCCTGTCGCGGTAAAGGAAATGTATGCATTCCCATCAGCGTCCACGGCCTCGTCACGCGTAACCGTGAACGTACTCATATCCGCCGTATTGTTTACAACCATTCCATTGGCTCCGAACAGCTGATTGCCATCGGCATCCAGAAGCTGCGCTTTAAGCACATATCCGGCCGTTTCATCCCAATAAATAACATAGGTTTTTCCATCATTCGTTCCAATTGAACTGATGTCAGATGTGGTGTCGCCGGAAACCAAAGTGTTTACACTATAATTATCCGTCCATTGCCCAAAGGCAAAAAGGCTGAACACACCACAAAAAAGTAAAGCAATTTTTTTCATGTGTTTATATTTTTTTGTCAAAGTAACACTATTTTCATCTTGAATAAAATTTTTTTATCCAATTATTACCACTCGGTTATGTGGAAGCAACCACCCACATAACACTCAAATTTTTCACAAAACATTGATTTAAAGAAGAATAGATTTAAAGCTGAGAAATGTATTGATTCAAATCTATCTTTTTATTGGTGAGGTTTAATTTTTTCCGGATCCTAGTGCGGATGTTTTCTACAGCCTTGACGGTAACGCCGGTTATATCAGCTATTTCTTTTGAAGAAAGGTTAAGTTTAATCAGCGCACAGATACGTTTGTCATACGTGCTCAGGCCCGGATGCTTTTTCGAAAGGTTTTTATAAAACGACTCATAGACATTTGAAAAGCGAAGCTCAAACTCTTCCCAGATTGCTTTGTTGGAGCTATGTTCCAGCTTATTCAGCACCGTGCCCAACGCCTGTCTTGTTTCCTGCTTGCCAGAATTCAGCCTGATTTTTTTCAGATCCTGAAGGACAGAATTGTACATTTCCTCTCTTCTTGTTTCGGCAATGGTTTTGGATGCCAGCTCCTTATCTTTTAATTCGATCTGCAATTTCAATTCATTTTCACGTGACTCATTCAGTTCGTTCCTGAGCTTTTCTTTGATGAGCTTATTTTTATACCGAATGAGAAATATGCTCAACACCAGCAATATAACACAAAGGCCAAGTGTCGCAGCAGTAAGCGTCAACCGTTTTTGCTTATCATTTAAACGGTTCAGTTCTTCCCTCGTCCTGAAGTCGTGTTCGATTTTCTGTTTTTCAACATTTACCGCTTTGGCTTCAATGTTCAGGCTGTCACGAATCATGTCGTATTCCTGAAAATATCCGGCCGCTTCTTTGTAATTTTCCATTTTCAGGTTCGCCTTATAAAGCATCTGGAGAATCTGGAGATTGGAAAAACTATACTGTACAATATTTTCGTCTTTTGCTTTCAATGCATATTCCATGGCCTTACGTGGTTCGCCGTCATCAAAATAATGGTTGGAAACGGCCATCAGGATATACTGCCGCGTACTTTGGTCCTGGATTTCAGGCAGAAGATCAATTGTTTTCTGAAAATATTTTGAGGCGGAGTCTTTCTCTCCGGTCAAATCATAACTTCTTGTTATATTGGTTATTACATAATATTTGAGTGCTTTATTATTGTCTGATTCTACAAACCTGAAAGCTTGCTTTAAAAAGATCAGGGCCGAATCCGGTTTCCCGTAATTGAGGTAAAGCGTCCCGATGTTGTTCAGCGATTTGGCCATTGCCGGATAATTCTTTTCTTTCTTGTGATGCTGGTAAATCCGTGTGAAATAATAAAGCGCCCTTTCCCGGTTATTTAATCTCGCATGGATGATTGCCAGCGAGTTTTCTATCTCGTATTGTTCTTCATTTTCCTCCTTTTTATAGTAATCAAACGCTTTCAGGTTGTAATCAATCGCGATATCAAACGCGTCCCTTTCATAATAAACCTGGGCAGCGGTTTTATAAAATTCCGCCTGCAGGCCAGCCAAACCGGAGCTTTCTGCTTTTTCTTTTGCCAGGTCAAGATAACGTTCAGCCCTTTGCCAGTCTTTGTATTTAAGCTCGGATGCTATTTTTAAAGAAAGCCTTGCCGACGTAGAATTGTCTTTTGCCAGCGAAAGGCTGTCAAGTAACCGGGCAAGCCTTTCCTGTGAGTAGGAAGCAATCCCCAGACAGAGAAAAAAGAAAAACAACAGCTTTTTTGCCTTTGTGTACATATTAAAAATCCGTTCTGTATTAACCAATACAAAGCAAATTTATATTTTTTTACGGTATATCATAAAAAAACAAAAGCACCCGGAGGTGCTTTCGCCATTGAACACGACAACCATGTTCAATTATCCTAACAACTTGATTTATACTACTTTTTGATTACTTTGAACGTTTCAGATTTTCCGTCTTCAAACGTTACACGCAATACATATACGCCTTCCGGCAAGCTGCTCATGTTGATTTTTCCCTGAACGGCTTTTGTTTCTTTCGCTAAAGCCTGGCCTGCCATATTGTAGATAGATACGCCTTCAATTGTTTTTTCGGAATGAATGGTCAGATAATCTTTTACCGGATTAGGGAAATAAGAGAACCCGCTTCCGCCTAAATCATTTACGCCCATTAATCCTACAAGAAGCGTATAATCTTCTGTCTGCCCGTAATCATATTCACCGCATGAGTTCATTGGCGAGGAATCCCAGTTTTTCACCACCCGCATACGTGTAGTTCCCAATGTAGCATCAACAGGAACTGCTATCTCTCCGGTCAATTGCTGTCCGTCCTCTCCTGTCGAGCTTGTCAGAGAACCGATCGGGTATCTTTCCGCGGTGCTGAATGTTCCATCCTGATCCCAGTCAATATATACCGTAAAGTAGTCTGTATAATCCCCTCCTGTGTTTCCTTCTAAAACAATCGGATAGGTATCGCCTTGCTGAACAGTTCCTGTCATATCAAGGAAATATTCGTTCTGAGGAGAGCCGCCAAGTTCGGCGGAAGTCGTATTGTCGATTCCGGCAAAACCCACATAAGTAATCGGCTCTACATATCCGTTATAAGAAGAGTTGCAATAAGCGTCATTTACGGTCACGGTAAAGCTGCATGAATCCAGCACGTTTCCTTCTCCGTCTCTCAACTCATGGTAAACTGTCGTTGTTCCGATCGGGAATTCCGAACCTGAAGGCAGTCCATTTACCAAAACAACTTCGGTTCCGTCCGGGTCATCCCCTTCACAGGAATAAGATATCCCATATCCTACCACAACACTTGTAGCGCCAAGTGGAGCGTCAACCACTATGTTTCCGGGACAGTTAAGAGAGCATTCGGTTTCCGCCAATAACAAATCGTCAAAGAAAACCGCCCAGCCCGGAGCCAGAAACGCAGGCCCGTCTCCCCAGCCGCAAACATAATTCCCGTCAGAAGAAATCCGATAACCTGTTCCAACTAACCCGCTCGTATCTATTCCGTATTGAGTTAAAACATCTCCCAATAACAATGGATCCGTCCCCAGATCAGGATGGTAGATTATAGGCCTTCTTGAAAAACCCGCCATTTCCGCGTAACCAATTGCAATCCCGTTGTCGGAAATATCGGCAAATGTTGCGGACATAAAATCGGCAGGAAGCGAAAACGTTGTAAGTTCTCCCGTATTTATGTCATAAATAAACGGCGCACCGTCAACATAACCCACAACTTGGTTGTTTTCATTGATACCGTTTGCTTCCCCGTATGATTCCTGGATAAGCGTAATGGTTCCGTCTGCCGAAAAATAAGCCGGCATTCTTACCGTTCCTACCGGAAGGTCATCAACCCAGCCGACTGCAATACCATTGTTGTTTACACCATAAGCCGCTCCGTATTCATATAAATCACTTGAGAGCAAGGTAAATTCCTCTGTTTGTGTGTTATAAATGAATCCCCAGGCTCCATTTTCCGGTGTCCACCCTGTCTGGCCGACTACCCAAATGCCGTTTTCTGAAATGTCATAAAGCGTATAGTCCGTAGCCGGGTCAAAAGCCGTCGTCGGGAAACTGCTCCATACGCCCTCGTTGCGGTAAGCCGGCGCATAACCTCCTGCCCCGTCGTCAACCAATCCAAGTACCTGGTTCGCGTCATTAAGTGCAACCGTTTGCATAACGCCCGCCTCAGTTGTTGACGAAGAATTGGTCGCAAAATCATAATAACCGTTTCCGTGAATTCCCTGGCCACTATTATTGATGTCATAAATGGCTACTCCGAATCCTTCAAGCTGGTTCAACTGAACCTGGCCGGAAACACTCAGCCCAATCAGGGCCAAAATAGAAAATGTAATTTCTTTAATTCGTAATTGTCTTCTCATTGTTTTTTATTTTGGGCTAAAATAACTTGAATTAATAAGCCTATAAAATGAATATCTTTTGATTTTCATGAAATTAAAAAAACAAAACAATGATTAGTTAGCTGAAAATCAGCGAGATGTGGCTGTTTCAGAAAAATTTGGCTTAATCAGAAGAATGAACCCTCAGCCGGGATTTAACAGACTTGAAACGGCGGGAAAACTTCCGCTGGCCGATGAAAATTGAAAGCAACACCAACAAAATAGCGACTCCAAGAACTGAAATGATAATGATATATTGAGTCCCGGATTCGGCCAGTTTCCGGTTGGTTTCTTCCCGGTAGGTGTCCAGCGAAACACTGATGGAACTTCTTTCTTCCTTCCTGATCCTTTTCTCGGTTTTCATATATTTTTCGTAAAATACCTGAAAGTCATCCCAATTATTCATCGCGAGGTAATTGTTAGCCATCGCCTTGAAAATCCCCTGGTTCAGCACCAGGTCGCCTACATTTTTAGATACTTGCCTCGCCGTTTCAAGTTCAGTGAGCGACCGGCTGTAATCGCCCCGCAAGGTATAAACTTCCGCCAGTCCCTTTTGGGAAAAGGCCTGAAGGCTTTTCGCGTTCGCATTTTCGGCTGCTTTTATGGATTTCATAAAATTGGCCTGTGCTGAATCTAAATTGTTCAATGAAATAAAGCAGTTCCCCTTGTTGTATAAAATCACGCTCGTATTTGCCCGCATCATAGCGCTCTTTTCGAGGTTGAATTGTTTGATCGCGTTGTCGAAATATCTGATGGCAATATCGCAGTTAAGTTTATCCCGGTAAATAAAACCCCTCAATCCGTAATTGTTCCCTTGTATAAGCCTCACGGAATCTGTGTATTGATAGGATACCAGCTTTTTGTCGAATTCATCCAGGTATTGCAGAGCTTTGTCATTGACACTCATCTGGTGGTATTGCGCCGCTATTTTGCTCAGAACTTTTAATTGAGATAAAATATCGCCCGAATCTTCACTCATTTTTTTAGCCTTCAAAGCGTATTTCATGGAATTTTCATAGTCCCTTTTGGATGAATAAGCGGTCGCGATCAGTAAATTCAGGGACACTTTTCTTCGTGAAGTTTCCGCAGTTTCAAATAATTCCGTCGCGAGCTTTATGGCATTGTCCGGGCGTTCATAAACTTCCATCGTGGCTTTTTCAAAACGGCTTTCAAAATCCTCCTGGGCATTCAGCATATTTGACAGCGAAAATGCCAATAGTATAAAAGCAATATGAAAATGGGTTATCTTCATTCCACAGCCATTTTTTGTTTTTTGATGAACTCAACAAAGGCGATCGGCGATACGCCGACGACCGATTTGAAAACCGTCGTAAAAGTGCTATGGGAAGAAAATCCGGCTTCTTCCGCAAGATAGCTCACTTTGTAATTCAGGTAATTCGGTTCGTTTTTCAATTTCTCGGTTATATAATTGATTCTCAGCTCATTTATATAAGAATTGAAATTTTTCTGCTTATGGTGGTTAATAATTTCCGAAAGGTATTTCGTGTTGGTATTCAGCTGTCCGGCAAGTACGCTCAGCGACATATCCTTGCTGGTGAATTTTTTTGTGGTTTCAAATTTATTTAGTCCTTTCAGTATATTTTCTTCATTTTCCTTCAAAATAACCAATGTCCTGTTTTCTGCCGCATGCGCCGGTTTTTCTTCCGTTTCCCGCGTATTTTCCTGTTTGTTGAGATAATCAAGCAGCATATTGTAGGTTTTCAGCTTGCCACGGTTCCGGAAGAAAAACACCAGCTTGAGAATGAGCATAGCCAGCAAAATGCCCGATAAACCATAAATCCATCCCAAATAATTTTTTTTGAATGCCTGGAAACGTGTGTCTTCTTCGGAACTCAAAAGCTGATGGGCAATATTCGCCGCTTTATTTTCCTTTTGATCAACCGTATTGTCCAGCTGTAATGCCTGCTGGTTGTGGAAATAAAAATTATCGTTGTCTTTGAATGCGAGATAGCTGGTCGATAATTCCTGGTGGATTTCCATTTCGAGAAAAGGATTGCCAAGCGGTTCCGCTTTTAAAAGCGCTTTCTTAAATGTTTCCAGCGCAGAGGCGTTATTCTGTTGTAAAAAATAATTTTTTCCCAAAGTCAGCAAAGATCCGGACTGCCAGAAATTCCCCATGTTTTGGTTTTCCGCAAAGCGGACGGCTTCTTCCGCAAAATAAACCGCCGAATCCGGCTTGTGGATTTTTGTGTATATTTCGCTCAACCTGATCAGGATAAGGTTTTGAATGATTTTTGACAAACGGCTCTCGCCTGTTTCGGAAAGCAGGGAACGTAGCTTTCCGGCGGAAATTTCATCCGGAGGTTTTTGTGCCTGAAGATATTGCCGGTATATTTTCGTTTTTTCATTTCCTATAGTTTTTCCGGCAATTTCATTCGCTTCATTTTTCAACTGAAGGAAATTCAGTGATTCACATATAAAAACGGTACTTTCCGCATTGATCTCTCTTTCGTTTTCCGACATTTTTTTCGCTTTGAAGGCATATTCCAGCGACAATTCATAATTTCCTTTCGCGTAGTGCGCTTCGGCCAGCAAAAGATATACTTTTGATTTCAGAAGCGCGTCTGTAACAGTTTCCGATAAAAATTCAGCTGTTTTTACGGCATCGTCCGGAGAGGAAAATGCCTGCTGGAAAGATTGAGCCAAAAGCCGTTCCTTTTCATTCACCTGTGAAAAGACAAACGAAAAAGAAAAAACGATTAATATAAATGATATGCGCGATACCATCAGGCTGTCAGGATGAAGACAAATATACGAGTTTATATGTTTTTCGCGTTTAGTCTTTTCATCTGTTTTTTATTTTTTAGATTTACGCATGAATATTTTTGACACAAGACTCGCCGAAGTTTCGCAATTCTACCAAAACGGGGACACCAATCTCGGGTTCAGGCGGCTGATTGATTCCGCACTTGACACCGGTAATACGGAAATTTTAAAAGACATCATTCAGTTCACCGAATGGAAATACGGCACAGCACACAGCGATGAGCTGGAAAATGAAAAAGCACAGGAGCTGATTACCAGAATCAAGAATGCCGGAGCCGTCGTTTCGCAAAAAAAGATTCAAAATATCATCACTGCAAACTCGGTTTCAAAAACTTATAACAAAGGAAATTTTAAGCTCGGGCCGCTTGATGTTTCAGTCGATACAGGCGAAGTCGTCGGGCTGGTTGGTGAAAACGGAAACGGGAAAACGACCTTGCTGCGTTTGCTTTGCGGTGAATTAAAACCTTCTTCGGGTTCGATTGATTATCATTTTGAAGAGCCCGCAAAGAACAATTATGATTTAAGGACAAAGCTGGTTTACATTCCGCAAAGGATCGATTTGCTCCGTGGCGGCCTGATGGACAATTTACAGTTCACCCTGACTTCTCACGGAATCACCGGTGAAGATAATTTTTACCTGGCGCAGGCGATGCTGGCGCGAATGGGGCTTTGGCCTTACAAGAACCTCAACTGGGCGCGGCTTTCTTCCGGGTATAAAATGCGGTTTGAGCTTGCGCGGACGTTGCTCCGGCAGCCCAAAGTCCTGTTGCTTGACGAACCATTGGCAAATCTCGACATCCTGGCGCAGCAAATCATCCTGGAAGATCTGCGTTATTTATCTGGTTCGCTGTCCAGGCCGTTTGGTGTCGTTTTAAGCTCACAGCAATTGTATGAAGTTGAAAAAGTCTCGGACAAAATTATTTTCCTTGAAAACGGAAAGCTGGTTTCGGACAGTTCTGTTGTAAACCCAGAGGAAGCGGAAAATTATTTAATTCTCGAAATGGATTCTTCGGCAGAACGAAATTTCATTTATGAAAGTCTAAAAGATTCCGGATTGGAAAAAATTCATTTCAACGGCGGAAATTACATCTTGTTTTTCTCCCGCGACAAAACCATGAACGATGTGATGAGTACAATGGGAAAAGAAAAAATTCCCGTTTCTTACCTGCGTGACATTTCAAATTCAAGCCGTCGTTTCTTCATAAATTAATTCATCATGATCAAAAAAATCAATAAATATCTACTTGAAAATCATCCGCTTGTATGGAATACGCGGCTTGTCTGGATGCTGGCAACGCTTCTGGGCATGCACATTTTGTTTTTCATCATTGGGTTTATGTCGTATTTGTCACCGGTAGATCTGCATGACACTTCTTTCTTCCAAAGGTATTTTGAATCCGGTTTTGTCTGGATCGGTGTTTTGCTTTCTATTCTGATCCTGATTTTATGGATGAACCAGTATTTTAAGCACAATGCTTTTAAAGCGCATTATCCGAAATCCAATTTTTCAATCTACAAAGAATTCCTGATTGTATTTCTGGTTACTTTCCTGTCGGTTACCCAGTATTTTTCTTACACACAAGGCTTGAAAACCCGGGTTTCCACTTTAAAGACTTCTGAAGAAATTGAAAAAGAAATGGACCTGGTGAACCGCGTGGCTCCGTTTACTTTGCAGAACAATGATTACCGGTACAATTCGGCCATATACAACCAAAACAATCGCTGTATTGATGTTCCGGCTTTTGATTCTTTGGTGAACGAAGATGACGTTCTGAAACTATTTATTTCGAATAAATTCAAAAATAATTTTTGGCATTTGACGCCAGACGACACCATTCATTACCAGAAGTTCAAAGACAGCCTTCAGGTTCCGCTTTATAAAAATGATGAATTTGATGATGTTTTGGTTCGCCATTTTCCGGAAAGAAAAGACTGGAAAGCGCCGGAAGATTACAAAACGCAGGAACCTTATATTTCTAAAAATCAGTACGATTATTCTTATGATACCGTTGTTGAAGCCGTACCCGACGCGGTTTATGACGCGCAGGGAAACCGGGCGTATGTGTTAAATTTTAACCTCAACAGTATTTACAATTACTGCGGCCTTCCGGTGATTGCTTCGGATTCTTTGAAAAATGGCGAGTATTACGCAAAGAAAACATATAACCTGCTTCACGGACAGAAAAAAGATTCCATTCAGGTCTTGCTGGATAACTATTTAAAGCTGGCCAAAGAATACAAAATCGGGCACAGGTTCAAAGATAAAAACTGGATAGATTATGTTTACAATCCGCCGTATTATTTTGTCGATTATGAATTGTCTTCGCCGTCGCGTTACAGTGACGCGCACAAACAGCATTTCAAAAAGGATTACGTTTCTCACAGCGATCTGAAAAATACACTTGTCAATCTTCATCGGTCAAAAAGCTCCATTTTTGGTCCTGTTGAATATCTGATCTGTCTTTATATCGCGCTGGGAATTACCCTGATGATTTTTACTTTCCGGATGACCGCTATGAGAACCTGGATAATCTCTGTCGTCGGTTCCATTGTGATTTACTTTATTTTCTTTTCGTTGTTTTTCCTTATCGGATTATTGATTTTCGGAATGGAAGAAAGTCTGGCATCCATCATGTTTTTCCTTTTTGTCTTTATTTTCTGGCTGCTGTCCTATTCGGGTATTTTATCGGGAAAAAGAAAGCTCGTTTCGGGCGTGAACTTTATCTGGAGCATCTGGACTTTTCCGGCTGTGCTTCCCGTTCTTGTTGCTTCGTACACTATTTATTTAGACTGGAAATATCCGTACCGTTACGAACCGAACCGGGTGGAACACGCGCATCTTGTCTGGATCCGTGAAAACTGGGATCTGATTTTCGGGGTGAATCTAATTCTTGTCTTTTTGTTGATTTTCCTGATTCTTCCCGTAATTAAAAAATGGCAGGCAATGGCGGAAGAATAAATCGGATAAAATCCAATTAACAAACTTTAACATATTTCTACCAATAAATTAGCGGATTAAATCCTTTAAAATACTGAATTTAGCGTGCTTAATTGAACCAATATGCAAAATGACCTTACTTCATTTGACATACAGCAGATCAGTGAAGAAATAGAGCGTGAAAGCCAGGCTGTTTACCGGCTTTCCAACGAAATAAACAAAAAAGTAATCGGACAGGAAAAAATGGTGGAAAGTTTGCTGATAGGCTTGCTTTCCAACGGCCATATTCTGCTCGAAGGCGTTCCCGGGCTTGCCAAAACACTGGCCATCAAAACATTGTCTGAAGCCGTAAGCGGAACATTTTCACGGATTCAGTTTACACCGGATCTGCTTCCCGCCGATGTTGTAGGAACTTTGATTTACAACATCAAGGAAAATGATTTCAAAATCAAAAAAGGCCCGATCTTCGCTAACTTCGTTCTGGCAGATGAAATTAACCGTTCACCCGCCAAGGTCCAGTCGGCGCTGCTGGAAGCCATGCAGGAAAGGCAGGTTACGATCGGCGATGAAACCTATCGTCTGGAAAATCCGTTTTTAGTTCTCGCAACACAAAATCCGGTAGAGCAGGAAGGAACTTATCCGCTCCCCGAAGCACAGGTTGACCGTTTCATGCTGAAAACCGTCATTACCTATCCCAACCGCGAAGCGGAAAGACTGGTTTTGAGAAACAACATCAATGACACCTTTCCAAAAGTTGAAAAAGTAATCGATTTACAGGAAATACTGCGCGCCAGGGAAATTGTCCGGAAAATGTATATGGACGAGAAAATTGAGCGTTATATTCTGGACATTATTTCAGCTACGAGAAAACCCTCGGATTTTGGCCTGGCACGCTTAACTCCGTTGATCTCATTCGGCGCCTCGCCGAGGGGCTCAATCAACCTTGCGCTGGCCGCGCGTGTTTATGCGTTTTTGAGAAGGCGCGCATACATTATCCCGGAAGACATCCGTGCGGTGAGCAAAGACGTGCTGCGGCACAGGATCGGATTGAGCTATGAAGCGGAAGCGGAAAACATTTCGGCAGACCAGATCATTGATGAAATCTTGAATGCGATTCCGATTCCGTAGAAGAAGGCAGAAATTAGAAATCAGAAGTTAGAATTTTTAAATTAAGTCATGGTGAGCCTGTCGAACCACAAATTTTCAAATTAAAAATTGGACACCAAAGAAATCATCAAAAAAGTAAAGCGAATCGAGCTGAAAAGCCGCCGTAAAGCCAGTAACCTTTTTATGGGCGAATACCAAAGCTCGTTCAAAGGCCGCGGGATGATTTTTTCCGAAATCCGGCCGTATCAATATGGCGATGATGTACGGAATATCGACTGGAATAAAACCGCCCACTTCAATGAACCCTATGTGAAGGTTTTTGAAGAAGAGCGAGAACTGACCATGATTTTAATGGTCGATGTCAGCGCTTCGGAAGAATTCGGAACAAGAAAACAGTTCAAGTCAGATACCATTGCCGAAATCTGTGCGACACTGGCCTTTTCGGCTATAACCTATAACGATAAAGTCGGTTTGATTCTTTTTTCCGAAGAAATTGAACTGTTCATTCCGCCTAAAAAAGGAAAAAAACACGTTCTGCGGATCATTCGTGAACTGGTCAATTATGTTCCGAAAAACAAAAAAAATAATTTGTCTTTTGCGCTCCGGTTTCTGATGGATTCTTTCAAAAGAAAAACCAATGTTTTCATCCTTTCGGATTTTATTGACGACAGCAATTACCTGAAAAACCTGAAAATCGCGGCCAAAAAGCATGACGTGACCGGCATAAGGATCTATGACGAAAAAGAATCTCAGCTTCCCGATGTCGGGATGGTTACCTTCCGCGACAATGAAACGGGCGAACAAAAACTGATCAATACTTCATCTGTCCTGGTGAGGCACCAATATGAACGCTATTACAAAAAGGTCATTGAGCAATACAATAAAATTTTCAATCTTTCCGGCGCGGGAAACCTGAACATCCGAACCGATGAGGATTATGTGAAACCCTTGTTGAATTATTTTAAAAAACATTCGGTGAAATGAGAATAATGTTGGATGAGGGATGTTGGATGTCGGATGATCTTTTCAGGATAAGAATTCTTCTATGTTCCCCGCCTGCCGGACGGGCAGGCGTTTTCTATGTTCTGTGTTCTATGTTCTGTGTTCTGTGTTCTGTTTCTTCATTCGCCCAGATCGATACAAAAATCGACACGGCACACATCAAAATCGGGGAGCCGGTTTATTATACGCTTACCGTTCCGTTCGGTTCAGAGGACAAAATCAAGCTTCCCGAACTAAAAGATACCCTGACATTTCACATCGAAATCCTCGACCAGAAAATTGATACGGTCTTAGAAGGCGAAAAGAAAAAACTGGTTCAGCGTCTTTCGCTTACTTCCTACGATCCGGGGGATTTTCTGATTCGCTCCCTGCCTGTCGTTATAAATTCTGACACGATTCTTTCCAAATCTTTTCAGATCAAGGTTGATGAGGTCAGAATCGACTCGGCCAACCTTCAGGGATTTCCCATAAAACCCATTATGCAGGAGGAATATACCTGGAAAGACTACTGGAACAAATACTGGATTTACCTGGTTGTAGGCGCGGTTGTTTTCCTCGCTTTGCTGATTGTCGCCATCCTGTTTTTGAGGGAAAAGAAAAACAAAGGCGGAAAAACGTTTACCGTCAAAACGCCGTACGAAGAAGCAATCGACGCGCTGAAAAACATTGACAAGAAAAAATACCTTGAAAAAGGCCAGTTTTATCCTTTTTATTCTGAGCTGTCTTTTTTACTTAGACGTTATGTCGGACGTGTTTTTCATTTTTCCTCGCTTGAATTATTGTCAGACGATTTGGTTGATTATTTCCAAAAATCCACTCACTTGCAAAAAGAGGATATAGAAAAATTAAAAGAATTCTTATACGATTCCGATTTGGTGAAATTTGCCAAAGCGGTTCCGGACGAACAAAAACACGAATTGTATAAAAAATGGGTAGAAGGCCTGGTAGAAAGAATCAAACCGCTGGAGCTTGAAGACGAAACGGTTCAGGAATTAAAACCCAACGAAAGATACAGGAAAATAGAATGACGGGAAATTTTGAATTTCAAAGCCCCTGGCTGTTGCTGTTGCTTCTTTTGCTGCCGTTGATGGTTTACCTTCGGTACAGGAAGAAACGCGCCGAACCCGCGGTAAAGATTTCGTCGTTAAAGCCTTTTGAGAATT
>Ga0206107_1000544_pt1 | contig 14719 bp, 14 predicted proteins | sample 2B0metagenome_FD_148652 | JGI IMG/M metagenome (GOLD analysis project Ga0206107, IMG submission 148652) | Enriched microbial communities from leaf-cutter ant dump, University of Wisconsin, Madison, United States - 2B0 | ecosystem: Environmental > Terrestrial > Nest > Insects nest > Nest dump...
GTCCGCACGGAGCAGTCGAGCTCGGCAGACAGACCAGGTCGTGCGTCGCGCGCGCCCTCTCGATGGACCAGGAGAACTCACGTGAGCAAGCGCACGTTCCAGCCGAACAACCGGCGCCGCGCCAAGACGCACGGCTTCCGTCTGCGTATGCGGACCCGCGCGGGCCGCGCGATCCTCGCCGCTCGTCGGCGCAAGGGTCGCGCCGAGCTCTCGGCCTGACCCCAGCGTCGGTGCTGCCCGCCGCGCACCGGATGCGCCGTTCTGCCGACTTCCAGACGGCGGTGCGGCGCGGTGCGCGCAGCGGACGGGAGACGTTGGTGGTGCACGTGACCACGCGAACCGACCCCGGGCCTGGCCCGGTGGTCGGTTTCGTCGTGTCCAAGGCCGTCGGCGTCGCGGTCGTCCGCAACCGGGTGAAGCGTCGGCTGCGGGCGCTCGTCGCGCCACGGCTCGGCACGCTCCCGGCGGCCGCGTCGATCGTCGTGCGTGCACAGCCGGCGGCCGCAGGAGCGTCGTTCGCCGCGCTCGGTGCGGACCTCGATGGCGCGTTGCGGACGGCGATCCGACGTTTCGAGGGTGCGCGATGACCGTGCGCATGCTGTCGAACGTCGCGCGCTTCGTCGTGCGTGTGCCCGGACGTGTACTTCTCGGTCTCCTCTGGGTGTACCAGCACGTGGTGTCGCCGCTGACGCCTCCGACGTGCCGGTACTACCCGTCGTGCTCGCAGTACGCCGTCGTGGCGATCCGTCGTCACGGCGCGGTGCGTGGCGGCTGGCTCGCCGCACGTCGACTGCTGCGCTGCCACCCCTGGACCCCTGGCGGTGTCGACGACGTGCCTCCCGCGCGGTCGTCGCACCGGCTCGACCTGGCGCACAGCGCCCACTGACACCCCGACAGGAGCTCTGCCCCCATGGGTTGGTTCGACGGCCTGCTGCAGCCGATCATGATCGCGGTGGCCTGGATCATGGTCCAGTTCCACTCGCTCTTCACGGCGATCGGGATGGACAAGGACGGTGGCCTCGCGTGGTCGCTGTCGATCGTCGGTCTGGTGATCGTCATCCGCGTCCTGCTGATCCCCCTGTTCGTCAAGCAGATCAAGGCGTCGCGCGGCATGCAGCTGCTCGCGCCCGAGATGCAGGCGATCCAGAAGAAGTACAAGGGCAAGACGGACCCCGCATCCCGCGAGGCGATGAGCCGCGAGACGATGGAGCTCTACCGCAAGCACGGGACGAACCCGTTCGCGTCGTGCATGCCGATCCTGCTGCAGTCGCCCATCTTCTTCGCGCTGTTCCGCGTGCTGAACTCGCTCAAGCCGCTCTCGGAGGGCACCTACCCGCGCGGTAACCACATCGGCGCGATGACGCAGCAGCTCGCGAGCTCGGCCGAGGGTGCGACGATCTTCGGCGCTCCGCTGTCCGGCACGTTCATGCAGGCGGGCGGCGACGTCCACATCCAGGTCGTCACCGTCGTGCTGATCGTGCTCATGTCTCTCACGACGTTCACGACGCAGCGACAGCTCACCCGCAAGAACATGCCACCGGCCGCGCTCAACGGCCCGATGGCACAGCAGCAGAAGGTGCTCCTGTACGTCCTGCCGCTGATCTTCGCGTTCTCCGGCGTGAACTTCCCGATCGGTGTCCTCGTCTACTGGACGACGACGAACCTGTGGTCGATGGGTCAGCAGTTCTACACGATCCGTCGCATGCCGGCTCCCGGCTCGGAGGCCGAGCGCCTCATGCTCGAGCGGCGTGCACGCCGCGGCAAGGGCCCCGTCGTCGAGGTGGCCGCGACGGTCATCGAGGAGAAGCCGCGCAGCGGCCAGCGTGAGCAGCCGAAGCGCAAGAGCCGGCAGAAGCCCGGTGCTCAGCGAGCCGTCGGCGGAGTCTCGGGTTCGTCGTCCCCGGCGACCAGCGGATCATCGCCTGCTGCGGGCGCGAAGGAGACGCCGCCCGCGACGGGCTCGTCGGGCCAGGCATCCAGCCCGAAGAAGTCGGGGCAGGGCGGTAAGAAGCCCAAGCCCCACAACTGACCGCGTCGTGCGCGGCACCCCACGTCGAACGGAGAACCCATGACCACGCAACCCGACGCTGACGTCCCCAGCTCGACCAGCCGCCTCGAGGAGGAGGGCGAGATCGCGGCCGACTACCTCGAGGAGCTGCTCGACATCGCGGACCTGGACGGCGACATCGACATCGACGTCGATCACGGCCGGGCCGCGGTGGAGATCGTCTCGGAGGACCCGGCCGATCGGTCGCTCAAGCGCCTTGCCGGTCGGGACGGCGAGGTTCTCGATGCGCTCCAGGAGCTGACGCGGCTCGCCGTGCAGGCGAAGACGGGGGAGCGTAGCCGGCTCATGCTCGACGTCGCCGGCTACCGTGCCGCGCGCCGCACCGCGCTGACCGAGGTCGCGCAGGAGGCCGTCGCTCGCGTCACGGCGAGCGGTGCGGCTGTGTCGCTCGAGCCGATGAACCCGTTCGAGCGCAAGGTGGTGCACGACGCTGTTGCGGCCGCCGGCCTGCAGAGCGACTCCGAGGGTGTCGAACCCCAGCGCTACGTGGTGGTGCGCCCGGCCTGAGGGCAGTGCGCGTTCGAGGGGGTCGAGCCTGTGGGCTCGACCCCCTTGTCGCATGTCCGGCGCCGGGACCGTCTACCTCCCGACGTGACGAGCCGGCCCGACATGTTTCACGTGGAACCGGCGACGAGCGAGTGGTCCTGGTCGGCCGTGCGACGGGTCATCGAGAGGGCACGCGTCGCCGTTGCACCGGGGCTGGCCGACGGATGGCGTACCGGCGACCGACACACGTGGGCGGGTGACGGCGTGAGTCACGTACGGACGTGCCCCGGTCTGCGACCTCTGTTCGGTGTCGGGCGCGCAGGACGTCCCGGAAGCCGCAAGATCAGGTCCGGTATGTCGGTTCTAGGAACAAGTGACTAGACTTGTAAGCCGTCCGTGGAAGGGCTTGAGACGCGGGTTCCACCGAGCCCGTCCGGGCCCATCCAGGCGCGCCGCGGCGCGATTCGGAGTCGACGGGGGGTCTCGGAGCGACCGTCACGGCGGGATCGGGTGCGGCCCGTTCACCGGGTACGTGTGCGTCGAGCGAGTTGAGCTCCGGCGATGCGCGTGGTGCGGGGCATCGACTCGCACCGGGTGCAGCACGCGCGCGGTTCACGAAGTGGCCCACGTCGTGACTCACGACTCGCAGTGCGCGACGCCTGCGCGGGGATGGTCGAGTTGGCGCGACAGTGCCCTCGGGGATGGTCCGGTCGAGGGCGCGTTGGGTCGGCGTGTCGGAGGGGCCGCGCGATCGGCGAACGGCTGCCTGCCAGCCGACGTGAGCGGCGGCTGGCAGGTAGGTGCTGCTACTCGACCTTCGGCACGGCGGCCACCCGGTCGCTGACGGCGTTCGCAAGCCACCCGCGCGTGCGTCGGAATCGTCGTCCTGAGTCGCGTAGAAGGAGCCGTCATCGCCGACGGCGTCATTGACGGGGGCTGTGTGTGTGGGGGCAGCTGCCGGCGCATCCGCCGTCATCGGCCACGGAGCTGTCCGGGTCAGTCACATGCCTCGCCGCCTCTTGGCACCGCTGCGGTTCGGGACGGCATCCGTGCAGAGCTCGGGCCCGGACGCCAATCGGAGCGACGTCGCTGTGATCGTCGTCAGGATCGCGGCATCGACGACTGTCGCCAACGCCGCGGTCGAGCGGGCCTGGGGCGAGCTAGCAATGGCGCGCACAGTCGACCACGTGTCGACGCCGCGACCGTGGGGCAGACACGGCGGAGGCCGGATCACGTCATCGGGCTGACGGGGTGCTTCATCATCCGGTGCCCTTCGCTCTGTGGAACTCGGAGGCGGCAGGGAGCGTCTGCGTGTGCGCGCGATGCGCGAGGTGGCGTGCTCGACCGCCGCGCCGAGGGCCTCGTGGCGGCGCCGAGACGGGTGACCCTGGCGGAGGGTCTGCTGGACGGACCTGGTGGTGACCGCCGGGAGCGCCGTGGGATATGGCGACCCGCTCGGGCGTGGTTGCGAGCATTGGGTGGTGTGGCCGGCACCTCGGGGAATGCCGCGGCCGGCCGGCATGAGCTGTGTACAGCGGTCGGACGTGACGGGCATGTGCGCGGTGGGCGAGTCGGCCGCGTTGCTGACGGGCACCTGAGACCTCGGTTTCACGTGGAACCTGGTGCTGGTGCGCTCATCGGTACCGAGTACTGCGCAGGGCAGAGCATGCGGGCCCCGTCCTCACTCCTCCTCTGAGCGGAATCCCCGTCCTCTGACTGGAATCGCGCGGTCGACGGCCATCGAAGCAGGTGGGCCACCGGATGTGGCGCGCAGGGAAGGTGACGACGAAGACGGGCCAGCCGAGTGCGATGGGCGCAAGGAGTTCTTCCCGTTCGCTGGTTCCTCCCGGCCCGCGGGAAGGGTGATGCCCGATGCCCGATGTCCGATGCCTCGACGTCGAGCACGACGCAGGCCTCCACCCGGGTCGGGGAGAACGGTGACGCCGGATGCCTCGACGTCGAGCACAGCGGATGGTTCCCCCTGGCTCGGGGAGACGAGTGACGCCTGACGCCTCGACGTCGAGCACGACGGTTGGTTTCACCCGGGTCGGGGAGAAGGGTATGCGGCCTCTGAGTGGCTGTGCGGCGGCGCACCGCCACGGCGCGGTACGGACAGGCGCTGAGCTCGGCCACGCGGCTGGTTTCACGTGGAACCTCGATCCCGAGGCCTGGTGCAGGAGACGTCGTCCTTCGCGGGATCGATCTGCGACTGCGCGAGTGGAGTGGCGCCAGGCGGGCATTGCTGGCGGGGGCCACCTCGCGAAGCCGGCTCAGCTCGACGTGCAGGGGGCAGTGGGACGTCGCGGTCGACCCGTCTCGGACCGTCGCGGGTCGACCCGACGTGCAGGGTGAGTGGCACGCGCCGGGAGCTCCCCACGCGCGACACCCGACTCGATGGAGGCCGATGAGGACAGACCCTTGTGGAGGACCGTGCCTCATCTGATCGAAAGGGGTACGAGCGCAGCAAGCGACGCTGTGATGCAGCGCCCGTGGAGCAACGGCCCGGGCCCGGTTGTGGCTGGCGCGGGAGCTCCTTGGCCGGGGCCACTCGGCCCCCGCACGTGGAGCAGTGGGCTGGCGTCCCGTGGCATATCGACCGACGCGCAGTCCACTCGCGACGCGAAGTGCGCCTGAGGACACGGCGGAGGCTCGGGCACCCGACGGGTAGGACCCTCGGGCCAGCCGTGGCATCGCATAGGCGGCCCAGGGAGACGGCCTCAGCGATGCCGCGGGGGCGCCATGTCCAGTCGGCGGGCTTGTGTCGGAGGAGCTGTCGGTGCACGTGGTGACGACGCTGGGATGTTTCACGTGGAACCTGGGGCGCCAGGACGCGCGACGTGCAGCCGACGACAAAGCTCGGGGCGGGAAAGGTAGCCACGCGCCATGCGGTCGCTACCTGCGACTCGCTCGGGGACCGACGGTGCCATCGAGCCCTCGGGGCCCGAGGGATGGACGGGTTGACCCGGTCGCCAGCACCTCGTCGCCGACACCACCCTCGATGGCCGCAGTACGCGTAGTCCTGCCTCGACAGGTCGAGCGGTGCAGATGCCGTGGTGCTGGTCGCGCTCCGAAGTGGAGCGCGCTCCGTCCCGGGCGGGAGTGGGGAGTGTCGGAGCGCCGACCTGCCCACTACTTCCCGTGGAGGCGGGGCGAGGACGGAGTGCCCGCGGACCGGGCAACGAGCGCGTCGCCACGCCCGCGCTGCTCGCGCCACCCGCACCACAAACGGCCGCGGGGCTCGGGTCTAGGCGACACCTCTCACGGGCTTGCCGTCCGCTCCCCGCACAGGTCTGCGGGCGGACGCGCATGGATATGCTCCCGGGTGCCCGGGACCCAACCCCGACGCCGCAGCGGACGACTTGAGGTCTCACGTGGAACGGCCGCGCGCGAGACGCCACGCGCCACGTGCAGCGTGTCCCGGCCTGCCGCTGTCACAGGGCGTCAGGCCGTCCGGTCGCCAGGGCGCTCGTCGACTGTTGCCGGTGAGTGAGCGCCGTGGAGGACGCCTCGTCGACTGTCCTATGAGTCGACGACGTGCACGTCGAAGGGACGGATCCTGGGGGAGGGGGTGCGGGTGCCCGCAGGCGGTGGACGTCCCCCGGGGCGAGCGTCGCGCCGACGACCCGGAGGGCGACCGGGTGCCGGACGAGTGCTCGGCGTGCGCGATGGGCGGGCGTGATACGTACGAGCTGCGCGGGTGGAGGCGACGAGACGGGCGGGTGCCGCGCCCTCGTCGACTGCGGCTGCCTGGCGACGCGGGGGTCGTGCCGCGCGGCTACGAATGCATCCGATCGAGGCCTGTGGTGTGCCACGCCGACGCCGTGTCTGGCGTCGGCGAATGCGAACAGGCCTGCGAGTGCAGGCCCGGTGCGTGGGAGTCAGCCGGTAGCGTAAGGCGTCGCCCGTCGAGCTCGTCGCGGGTCAGGCTCGGGAGGGTTTCACGTGGAACAGTGGGCGGCATCGTGACGGACGTCGAGGTTGCTGACGTACCCGATCCGCTCGACGGTGATCCCCGACTTCCCGAGTACTTCGGCGCAGCCTGGCACCAGGTTCGCTCGTTCCGCGAGCTTCTCATCGACCAGGGGGTCCTTCGGGGGCTCATCGGTCCACGTGAGACGTCGCGACTCTGGGAGCGACATCTCCTCAACTCGGCCGTTGCCGCACCGTTCCTCCGTGACGCCGGTGAGGTGGTCGACCTGGGGAGCGGGGCCGGACTGCCGGGCATCGTCGTCGCTGCGATGCTTCCCGCGACGCACTTCACGCTCCTCGAACCGATGGAGCGACGCACCGACTGGCTCCACGAGGTCGTCGATCGGCTCGGACTCACGAACGTCGACGTCCGCCGGGGTCGTGCTCAGGAGGCTCTCGACCTGCAGGCGGACGTCGTCGTGACCCGCGCGGTGGCGTCGATGGAGAAGCTCTACGCGTGGGCGGCGCCGCTCATCGCACCCGGGGGAGCGCTCGTCGCGCTCAAGGGTGCCAAGGCCGAGGAGGAGCTCCGGGCCGGTCGGCGTGCGGCACAGCGTGCCGGGATGGGCGCAGCCGAGCTCCACGAGGTGTCGGCGCTGGACGGACTCGAACCGACGCGCGTCGTCGTCGCGATCCACGAGAGGCGGAAGAGTGTTCGGTAAGCGGAAGCAGCGGGGAACGCCGGTCCCGGCGATCCCCGCATGGCCCGTCACCCCGGGTGAGCCGGAGCGGAGCTCGAGCACGGACGCGACCGCGCTCGCAGCGGACCCGGGGTCCCGATCGACAACGTGGCCGGAGCCGACCGACGCCGGCGGCCGAGCGGACTCGGCGGCTGCCGAGACAGTCGCGACCTCTGGCGCAGGGACCGACGCGACACGAGCGGGCGACGAGCCTCGACAGCACTCCTTGCCGTCCGCGGCAGTCACCGGGTCCGCTCCATCCACGTCTGGCATGCCGACCTCCAGCCAGCCGACCGCCAGCGTGCCTGCGTCCACAACCGCCGGGTCAGGTCTGGCGGAGACCGCACAGGCAGGGGGCGCAGCGACGGATCCGGTGATCGCCGGGCTCGCCGGGCAGCAGGGCCCCACGAGCGGTGGCGCGTCGGCCGGCGGCGAGACCGGTGATCGTCCGACCAGCGGCGGCGGGCCCGACGGTGATGCTTCCGCCGAACGGGCAGTGACGTGGGCCGCGACGTGGGGGATCGCGGCCGAGCGTTCGCTCCCCGTCGTCGAGGACCTCGGACCGTCCGCCGACGGAGCCGAAGGTGCGCCGGAGGTCGGGCAGACCGTGGTTGCCCCCGGAGCGGCCACCGCGCCGACGGCGACCACGACAGGCGCCGCCGGCACGCCCCCGCAGCGCGTATCGCCTCCAGCCACCCACGCCGCGGTGGCTGTTCCACGTGAAACATCCAGCCGGGACGACGACCGCCCGGATGGTGCACCGCAGAACCGACAGGAGATCGAGCACGTGACGACTGGTCCGACCCGCGCGGGGGACGAGGCGGTAGCACCGCTCGACCTGGATCCCGACGAGCAGCGACGCGCGGCACTGGTGCAGAGCCTGCCTACCGCCTCGGCCGACACACCCCTCATGGCGGAGCTCGAGCAGGACGCGCGGCGTCGGATCGAGCTGCGAGGGCGGCGGTTCCCGCGACCCGCCGAGACGAGGGTGGTCACGGTCGCCAACCAGAAGGGCGGGGTCGGCAAGACCACGACGACGGTCAACCTGGCCGCGGCGCTCGCGCAGTCGGGCCTCAACGTCCTCGTCCTCGACAACGACCCGCAGGGGAACGCCTCGACGGCGCTCGGTATCGAGCACCGGGCCGGGACACCGTCCATCTACGAGGTGCTGGTCGAGGGGGCGCCGATCGCGGAGGCGGTCCAGGAGAGCCCGGACGTCCCGAACCTCTGGTGCTTGCCCGCCACGATCGACCTCTCGGGTGCGGAGATCGAGCTCGTCTCGATGGTCGCGCGCGAGACCCGGCTGCGCAGCGCGCTCGACACGTACCTGCAGTGGCGGCTCGACCAGGGCATGGAGCGGATCGACTACGTCTTCGTCGACTGCCCGCCCAGCCTCGGGCTGCTGACCGTCAACGCGTTCGTCGTGGCGCGTGAGGTGCTGATCCCGATCCAGTGCGAGTACTACGCGCTCGAAGGTCTCAGCCAGCTCCTCAAGACGATCCAGCTCATCCAGGCGCACCTCAACCCGGACCTGCACGTCTCGACCATCCTGCTCACCATGTACGACGCGCGTACGAACCTCGCGCAGCAGGTCGCGTCCGAGGTGCGCGAGCACTTCCCGGACCGGACGCTGCGGACCACGGTGCCGCGATCGGTCCGCATCTCCGAGGCACCGAGCTACGGCCAGACAGTCATGACGTACGACGCGGGGTCGTCGGGTGCGCTCGCGTACCTCGAGGCCGCGCGTGAGATCGCAGAGCGCGGCGCTGAGACCGCACCCGACGGCGACACCACTTCGACCAGCACGCCCGCCGAGCGCGGCGCGGAGGAGGACCGATGAGCGAGAAGCGACGTGGACTGGGACGAGGGCTCGGTGCACTGATCCCGGCGGGCCTGGACGGCCAGCGTCCGACGAAGGATCGACCCGTCGACGTCTTCTTCCCGGAGCGGAGCGACCGGACGGACGGCGCACCCGCCGCGACCGCCGGAACGAGCACTGCCGACAGGGCCGCAGCCGACGCGGGAACGCTGGCGTCGGTCGGCGGGCACGACACCTCCGCCGGGTCGGCGGTCGCAGCGGTCGGGCAGGGCACGTCGTCGGCACCCGCGACCCACGGCACCGCAACCGACGGCACCGCAACCGACGGCACCGCAACCGACGGCACCGCGACCGACGGCACCGCAACCGACGGCACCGCAACCGACGGCACCGCAACCGACGGCACCGTGGCCAGCACCACGGGGGATGACGCCGACATCGCGACGGACGCCGGTGCGGCGTCCGAGACGCTGTCGGCCGCCGGTGCCACGGGCGCCGCGGTGTCCGTGTCGGCCGAGGACGACGGGCTGCTCCCGGTGCCCGGTGCGCGCTTCGCCGAGCTCCCCGTCGGCGCGATCCGACCCAACCCTCGTCAGCCCCGCACGGTCTTCGAGGAGGAGGCGCTCGACGAGCTCGTCGGCTCCATCCGGGAGATCGGCGTGCTCCAGCCCGTCGTCGTGCGGCCGGTCGACGACGGTTACGAGCTCATCATGGGCGAGCGTCGCTGGCGCGCGACGCAGGCGGCAGGCCTCGACACGATCCCGGCGATCGTGCGCGAGACGGAGGACTCGGACCTCCTGCGCGACGCGCTGCTGGAGAACCTCCACCGGTCACAGCTCAACCCGCTCGAGGAGGCGGCCGCGTACCAGCAGCTGCTGGACGACTTCGGCTGCACGCACGAGCAGCTCGCGACCCGGATCCACCGGTCGCGTCCCCAGATCTCGAACACGCTCCGGCTCCTCAAGCTCCCGCCGCTCGTCCAGCGCCGCGTGGCCGCCGGGGTGCTGTCCGCGGGGCATGCCCGGGCGCTGCTCGGCCTTGCCGACGGTGCCGCCATCGAGCGTCTCGCGCAGCGGATCGTGGCCGAGGGGCTCTCGGTGCGTGCGGTCGAGGAGATCGTCGCGCTCGGTGGCGACGGCGCCGCGCCTGCCGCGCGGCGTGCGGCACCGCGCGCGGGGCTGCGCAACGAGGCGCTCGACGAGCTCGCGTCGCGGCTGTCCGACCGGTTCGACACGCGCGTCAAGGTCCAGCTCGGGAAGTCTCGTGGGCGGCTCACGGTGGAGTTCGCGTCCGTGCAGGACCTCAACCGCATCCTCGGCACTCTCGCACCCGAGGACCCGGGGCTGCTCAAGGGCTGACGACGCTCGTCAGAGTGCGCCGACCGCTCCCGGGCCGGTCGGCGCACTCGCCAGCGCGGCCTCGACGAGCGACCGGTACAACGATCCGAGGTCGTGGCCTGCGGCTGCGGCGGCCTGGGGCAGGAGCGACGTCTCGGTCATGCCCGGTGCGACGTTGACCTCGAGGAAGTGCACGTCGTCGTCGTCGACGATGAGGTCGACGCGCGAGAGCTGACGGAGCCCGAGCACCGAGTGGACGTCGAGAGCGACGCGCTCGACCTCGGCGCGCACGGCCGCCGCCAGACGGGCCGGCGTGAAGTACTCCACCCGGCCGGGGTGGTACCGCGCGTCGAAGTCGTACGGACCGTCCGCCACGATCTCGACGGGCGGCAGGGTCGTCGGGCCGGAGCCGAGGTCGACGACCGCGACGGTGATCTCGGCGCCGCTGACCGCACGTTCGATCAGCGCGGTGTCGCCGTAGGCGAAGCACTCGACCATCGCGCGCGGCAGCTCGTCCGCGGTCCGCACGACAGACACCCCGAGCGCCGAGCCGCCGCACGCCGGCTTGACGACGAGCGGCAGACCCAGACGTGCAGCGACGGCCTCGAGCACGCGCGTCGGCCCGAGCTCACGGAACAGCGACTGGGGCAGGGTGACGAACTCAGGCGTGACGATCCCCGCGCGCGCGACGAGCGTCTTGGCGACGGGCTTGTTCCAGGCGATGCGGCTCTCGCGCGGACCCGTCCCGAGCAGCGGCAGCCCGAGCAGCCGGACGACGTCACGCACCGAGCCGTCCTCGCCGCTCGAGCCGTGCAGCACGGGCCACACGAGCTCCGGGCGGAGGTCGCGCAGCGCCGGGACGAGGTCCGCGTCGACGTCGTGCAGGCTCGCGTCGAGCCCCGCGGACCGCAGGGCCTCCACGACGCGGCGCCCGGAGCGCAGCGACACGTCGCGCTCGTGCGACAGCCCGCCCGCGAGGACGGCGACACGGGTGGTGCTCACGGGGGACGTGGTCATGAACCAGCTCCGGAGGGCGAGTCGATCGACAGGAGGGTCACGGGAGGTCGGGGCTCGGCACGCCGAACCCTCCGCCGCCGCCACCCGTCCCGAAGAGCGTGACGAGCTCGAGCTCGCGTGCGACGACGCTCGCGAGCCGCCGCACGCCCTCGCGGATCCGCTCGGGCGTCGGGTAGCAGAACGACAGGCGCACGTGGTCGGTGCCGCTGCCGTCGAAGTAGAACGCGGTCCCTGGGACGTACGCGACGCGAGCGGTGACCGCACGCGGCAGCATGTCCTTCGCGTCGAGCCCGTCGGGCAGCCGTACCCACGTGTAGAAGCCGCCGTCGGGCACGTTCCACGACGCCTCGGGCAGGTGCTCGCCGAGCGCGGAGATCATGGCGTCGCGCCGCTCGCGGTAGAGCTCGCGGTAGCTCTTGACCTGAGCCCGCCAGTCGCACGTCGCGAGGTACGACGAGATCGCGATCTGCGATGCGTTGGACGGGCACAGGATCGCCGACTCGGACGCGAGGACGAGCTTGTCCCGCACGGCGTGCGGTGCGACGGCCCAGCCGACGCGGTAGCCGGGTGCGAAGGTCTTCGAGAACGAGCCGAGATAGACGACGCCGTCCTCGTCGTACGAGCGCAGCGCGGGCCACGGCTCGCGGTCGAATCCGAGCAGGCCGTAGGGGTTGTCCTCGAGGACGAGGACGCCGTGACGACGGCAGATCTCGAGGACCTGCGCACGACGCTCGAGCGCGAGCGAGACACCCGCGGGGTTGTGGAAGTTCGGCACGGTGTAGAGGAGCTTCACGCGACGACCCGCAGCCGTCAGCCGCGTGAGTGTCGCCTCGAGCGCTGCGGGGATCAGGCCGTCCGCGTCGATCGGGACGTGCACGACGTCCGCCTGGTAGGCCCGGAACACGCCGAGCGCGCCGACGTAGGAAGGCGCCTCCGCGACGACCACGTCGCCAGGGTCCACGAACACCCGTGTCACGAGGTCGAGTGCTTGCTGCGAGCCCGTCGTCACGACGACGTCGTCCGGGTGCGCCGAGATCCCTTCCAGCGCCATGACCTCGAGGATCTGCTCGCGGAGGGTCGCGTCGCCCTGCCCCGACCCGTACTGCAGGGCCTGCAGCCCGCGCTCGGCGACGACGCGCTCGGCGACTCCCGACAGGACCTCGAGCGGCAAGCCGTCGAGGAACGGCATCCCGCCCGCGAGCGAGACGACCTCGGGGCGGTTCGCGACGGCGAAGAGCGCACGGATCTCCGAGGTGCGCATCCCGTGCGTGCGTTCGGCGTACGCGCCGAGCCAGGGGTCGAGCCGCGTGCCCGCGGCGGAGGACGTGGGGGTGCCCGACGTCTCCGGTCGGGGCAGCTGCTGGGTCATCCCGGCAGTGTGGCACGCAGCCCCGGACGCACTGCAGGGCCACTCGTCACCAAGTGGCCCTGCGGAAGTCCGGCCGCGCCGGTGCGAGCCGGGAGCTCAGGCCCCGGCGAGCAGCTCCTCGAGCTCGGCTGCGTACGCGGCCTTGGGGCGGGCGCCGATGACCTGCTTGACGAGCTCACCACCCGAGTAGATGTTGAGCGTCGGGATCGAGACGATCCCGTAGTCGCTCACCACACCGGGGTTCTCGTCGGAGTTGACCTTGACGATCTTGACGCGCCCGGCGTACTGGTCCGCGAGCTCGGCCAGGACGGGTGCGACCATCCGGCACGGTCCGCACCACGGTGCCCAGAAGTCCACGACCACGGGCAGGTCTGCGTCCAGGACCTCGGCGCGGAACGTCTCGTCGGTGACGTCGATCATCGGGCCTCCTCCACGAGCACGGGTGCCTCGGTCGGCACCATCGGGTCGGTCGCGTCGCCGAGCGACGCGAGGAAGTGCTGGGCGTCGAGCGCTGCCGAGCAGCCGGAGCCGGCCGCCGTGATCGCCTGACGGTAGGTGTGGTCGACGACGTCGCCGCACGCGAACACGCCCTCGAGGTTCGTCCGCGTCGAACGGCCCTCGACCTTGATGTAGCCGTCGTCGTCGAGCTCGACCTGGCCGAGCAGCAGCTCGGTGCGCGGCACGTGCCCGATCGCGACGAACACGGCGCCGGCCTCGTGCTCGCGCGTCTCGCCCGAGACGGTGTCGCGGAGCGTCACGCCCGTGACCTTGGCGTCGCCGTGGATGCCGACGACCTCGCTGTTCCACGCGAACGAGATCTTCGGGTCGGACGCCGCGCGGTCCGCCATGATCTTCGACGCGCGGAGCTGGTCGCGGCGGTGCACGAGCGTCACCGAACGACCGAAGCGCGTGAGGAACGTGGCCTCCTCGACCGCGGAGTCGCCGCCACCGACGACGAGGATGTCCTGGTCCTTGAAGAAGAACCCGTCGCACGTCGCGCACCAGGACACGCCGCGGCCGGACAGCCGTCGCTCGTCCTCGAGGCCCAGCTCGCGGTACGCGGAACCCGTGGCGAGGATGACGGCCTTCGCGCGGTAGGTGGTCCCGTCCGAGACGGTGACCTCCTTGACGGCACCGGTGAGCGACAGCGACGTCGCGTCGTCCCACAGCACCTCGGCGCCGAACTTCTCCGCCTGCGCCTGCAGGTTCTCCATGAGCTCGGGACCCTGGATGCCCTCGGGCCAGCCGGGGAAGTTCTCGACCTCGGTCGTGTTCATGAGCGCCCCGCCCGCGGTCACGGAGCCCGCGACGACGAGGGGGGCCAGACCGGCGCGCGCGGCATAGATCGCTGCGGTGTAGCCGGCGGGGCCGGAGCCGACGATGACGAGCTCGCGCAGGGACGTGTCGGTCACGGAGAGTCCTCGAGGATCGGTGATGAGTTCGGTGCGCCGGTCTCCCGGCGGCTTCGCAGTCAACCGATCGTAGGCCGGATCTGTTCCGCCCGGACGGACCGCGCGCCCCTGTGGACGACGCGCGGTCAGCCGAGCGAGATCTCGTTGAGCTCGAGCCGGAACGAGCCGTCGGCCGCGGTGGGCAGCTCGGTGATCCACAGCGTCACCGTGCTCGTCTCCGTCGGCTGGTCCAGGTCGACCGTGACGTCCGGACCGAACGACCCCGAGCCGAGCAGCTCGCCGCCCGAGGGATCGTCGACGCCACCTGTGCGGACCTCGAAGCGACCGCCCGTCGAGCCCGCCTGGAGCGTCACCGAGCTGACGACCGCCGGGCGGGCGAGCGTCATCACGAAGCCGACGCCGTCCTTGAACCCGGAGAAGTTCGGCTGTTGGTAGGTCATCGTGTACCAGTACGTCGAGGTGTCGCCGTCGAACGCGCGCGCGACGGCCTCCTCGTGCTCGCCGTCGTCGTCCGACGGGTCGACGCTGGTCGCGGACGCGATGACGGGCGGCTCGGACGACG
>Ga0206107_1000546_pt1 | contig 14705 bp, 14 predicted proteins | sample 2B0metagenome_FD_148652 | JGI IMG/M metagenome (GOLD analysis project Ga0206107, IMG submission 148652) | Enriched microbial communities from leaf-cutter ant dump, University of Wisconsin, Madison, United States - 2B0 | ecosystem: Environmental > Terrestrial > Nest > Insects nest > Nest dump...
GGGTGACGCACGTCGTGACGCGGCACCGTGGCGACGTCGTCGCGCACGACTGGCCGGACGCGGTCGTCGTCCCGGACGTGCCCGCGCTGCTCGCCGCGGCGGACGCCCTCGACCTCGTGGTGATCGCCAGCCCCACGGGCGACCACGTGGAGCACGTCCTCCGGTCGCTCGACGCGGGCGTGCACGTGCTCGTCGACAAGCCGCTCGCGACGAGCGCGGCCGACGCGCAGCACCTCGTCGACGCCGCGGACGGTCGCCTCACGGTGTTCCAGAACCGGCGCTGGGACCCCGAGCAGCTCGCGCTCGTCGACCTGCTCGCGCGCGGGGCGCTGGGTGACGTGCACCGGTTCGAGCGTCGCTGGGAGAGGTTCCGGCCGCAGCCGCAGGACCGCTGGAAGGAGAACGACGTCGACGCCGGCGGCCTGCTGCTCGACCTCGGCGCGCACCTGGTCGACTCGGCCGTGCAGCTGTTCGGGCCGGTCCGCGAGGTCTACGCCGAGCTCGCCGCACGCACCACGCCCGCCGTCGACGACGTGTTCCTCGCGCTGCGTCACGAGTCGGGCGTGCTCAGCCACCTGCAGGCGGGTGGGCTCGTCGGAGCTCCCGGACCGCGCACGCGCGTGCTGGGCTCCGCGGGCGCCTACCTGGTCACCGAGTTCGAGGGTGAGCCCACGCCGTTCGCGGTGCTGGACGACGCGTACGAGGAGGGTCGGCGGCCGGGGGAGCCCGTCCACGTCGGGTGGTTCGTGACGGGCGCCGAGCGTGTCCCCGTGCCGCTGCCCACGGGCGGCCACCACGACGTGTACCCCGCCGTCGAGGCCTGGGTGCGCGGCGCGGGGCCCGTGCCCGTGGACCCGGCCGACGCGGTCGCGACGGCCCGGGTCCTCGACGCCGCACGCGACGCCGCGCGCACCCGGTCGGTGGTCACGCTCGACTGACGATCGCGAGCCTGTGGACAACCGCTGACGCCGTGGGCGGCGGTCCGCTTGCATGGGCGCATGGACGTCTGCGTGAGCCCCGCCGTCGCATCGGTCCTGGCCGCCGCGGGGTACCGCCCGCTCGCCGTCGGGGCCGACGGCGCGGTCGTCGGGACCGCGCTCGACGGGACCGACCGGCTCGTCGAGCTGCACGTGCTCCCGGGCGACGCGACGACGGTCGCGCGAGCGCACACGCTGCGGACCGTCCGGCACGAGCACCTCGTGCGCGTGCTCGAGGTCGTGCCGCTGGACACGGGCGAGCTCGCGGTGTTCACGCACCACGTCCGTGGCGTGCCGCTCGACGCGCTGCTCGCGACGAGCCCGACGCTCACCGACGGCGAGGCCGCGACGATCGCGATCCCCGTCGCGCAGGCGCTCGCCGCGCTGCACGCGGTCGGGCTGCAGCACGCCGCGGTCGGCGGCGCATCGATCCTGCTCGAGCACGACGGCCGTCCGGTGCTCGCGGGGCTGGGCGCGACGCTGCGGCACGTGCCGCGGCCGCAGGACGACAGCGCCGACGATGTGCGCGCGCTGCTCGACGTCCTGCTGCCCCGGCTCGTCGAGGACGACACCGCGGACGGGCAGAGCCCGGGGTTGCGCTCGGCGCTCGCCGAGCTGCGCGCGGAGCCGGGACCCGAGGCGGACCGGGTCGTCGACCGGTGCTTCCGGGTCGCCGTGCCGGTCCCGCTCGACGTCGACCGGGCGGTGCGACGCGCACCGGTCGGGTCCGACGCCGAGCTCCGGGCCGCTGCGTCGGTGCCGCGTCGTCGCGCCCGCGACTCGGCCGCAGGCCCTCGCCCGGGTGCGCGCCCGGGATCGCTGCCCCGCGACCGCGCCCGCGGGGTCGGTGCCGGTCCACGGCTGCCCGTGGCCGTCGCCGGTGTGGTGACCGCGGCGCTCGTCGTCGGTGTGGTCGCCTTCGGGCCCTGGCGCAGCACGACGACGGCCAGCGCGGCTCCCGCCGCCTCGGCGACGCCGCAGGTCCGCTCGAGCGCGCCGTCGACGTCGCGTCCGGCACCCGACGACGCCGCCGTGCACCTGACGCAGCAGCGGGCGGTCCTGCTCGCGTCGGGCGCGACGACGGCGCTCGACGAGGTCGAGATCCCGGGCTCGCCCGCCCACGTGGCAGATTCCGGGCTCGTCGGACAGCTCGGCGGCGACCGGGTGAGCGGCCTCGAGGTCGCCGTGACGGAGGTCCAGGTGCTCCCGGCCGCGGACGAGGAACCCGACGGGGCCGACGAGGGCGAGACCGCGCGCGTCCGGCTCACCAGCACGACGAGCGCGTACCGGCTCGTCGCCGCCGACGGCACGGTCCGACCCGGTGGCGCGCCGAGCACCGCGACCGTCGTGCTCGTGCTGCGCTGGACGAACGAGGGCTGGCGCGTGTGGGACGTGCTGCCGTCCGACTGACGTCCGACTGACGTCCGACCCTCCCGTCGAGGCCTGACCGAGTGCCGCGGTGGTCTGCGCGGAGGCCGGGTGCGGCTCAGGGCGCGCGCGTGACCCAGGCCGCGGCCGTCTCGAGGTCGCGGTGGTCCGCGACGAACCCGCTCGCGTCGAGCGCCGCGGGCACCGCGCGGACCGAGCCGAGGACCTCGGAGGAGAAGTCGCGCAGCGCGAGCCGGAGCGCGAAGGCCGGGACCGGGACCACGGCCGGGCGGTGCAGGGCTCGCGCGAGCGCGGCGACGAGGTCGGCGTTGCGGTCGGCGCGGGCGACAAGATTGACGGGTCCCGAGACGTCGGCCGTGAGCAGGTGCTCGATCGCGCGCAGCTCGTCGTGCAGCGTGATCCAGGACCAGAACTGGCGCCCCGACCCGAGCCGTCCGCCGAGGCCTGCCCGCAGCACGGGCCACAACGGACGCAGCGCACCGCCGCCGACGCCCAGCACCACGCCCGTGCGCAGGAGGACGACGCGGGCACCGGCGTCGCGAGCGGGCGTCGCCGCGTCCTCCCACTGGCGGACCACCTCGGCGAAGAACGTGGCCCCGAGCGGCTCGTGCTCGTCGAGCGGCGCGTCGCCGCGGTCGCCGTAGGCCCCGATCCCCGAGGCCTGGAGCAGCACACGCGGTCCGTCGCCGTCCGCTGCGAGACCGGCGATCGTGCGGGCGAGCAGCCCGGCCGAGTCGACGCGGGAGGCGAGCACCGCGTGCTTGCGGGCCGCGGTGAGCGGGCGGGTGCCGGGGTTGACGCCCGCGAGGTCGACGACCGCGTCGACGCCGCGCAACGCGGCGGGCTCCAGGACGCCGCGCGCCGGGTCCCACCGCACCTCGTCGGGTCCGCGCTCGGCGCGACGCACCAGGACGCGCACGTGGTGCCCGGCCCCACGCAGGCGCACCACGAGCGGCACCCCGATGAACCCGCTGGCCCCACCGACGACGATCCGCATCCGCCCACCCTAGGCCGACCACCCGCCCCCGGCTCGCGCCCGCCCGCCCGCTCGTCCGGCGCCGATCGTTCGAGCTTCTGGTCGCGGATCACGACCAGAAGCTCGAACGATCGCGTCCCGGGTGGGGCGGGCGGCGGGGAAGGGAGGGGACGGCGAAGGCCCGGCTCCGCGGGGAGCCGGGCCTTCGCCGTCGATCAGGTCACAGGCCGAGCTCGGCCTCGAACGCACCCTCCTCGAGCCGGGCCTTGACCGCCGAGAGGTAGCGCGACGCGTCGGCGCCGTCGACCAGGCGGTGGTCGTAGGACAGGCACAGGTAGCACATGGAGCGGATCGAGATGACGTCCTCGCCCTCGGGGCCCTTGACCACCGCGGGGCGCTTGACGATCGCGCCCGTGCCGAGGATCGCGGACGTCCCGCCGGGGACGATCGGCGTGTCGATGATCGCGCCGCCCGAACCGGTGTTCGTGACCGTGAACGTCGCGCCGGAGAGCTCGTCGGGGCCGATCTTGTTGTTGCGCGTGCGGCCCGCGAGGTCCGCGATCTTGCGCGAGAGCCCGGCGAGGTTGAGGTCGCCCGCATCGCGGATGACCGGCACGACGAGGCCGCGCTCGGTGTCGACCGCGATGCCGACGTTCTCCTGCGCGTGGTAGGTGATCTGGTTGCCCTCGAGCACGCCGTTGATCTTCGGGAACGCCTTGAGCCCCTCGATCGCGGCGAGCACGAAGAACGGCAGGAACGTGAGGTTGGTGCCCTCGCGCGCCTTGAAGTCCTCCTTGGCCGCGGCCCGCAGGCGCGCGATCTTGGTGACGTCGACCTCGACCACGGTCGTGAGCTGCGCCTGCGTGTGCAGGGCCTCGACCATGCGCTCGGCGATGATCTGGCGCAGCCGGCTGGCCTTCTCGGTCGTGCCGCGCAGCGGCGAGACCGCGGGGACCTTCGTCGCCGCAGCAGCGGCGGGTGCCGCCGCCGGTGCGACGGGCGCCGGTGCCGTGCGCGCAGCCTCCGCCTTGGCGGCGGCGTCGAGCACGTCCTCCTTGCGGATCCGGCCGCCGACGCCCGTGCCCGTGAGGGTCGAGACGTCGACGCCCTTCTCCGCCGCGAGCTTGCGCACGAGCGGCGTGAGATAGCCGCCCGAGGTCGCGGGGACCTCGGCAGCCGGTGCGGGCGCCGCGGGAGTCGGGGCCGGCGGTGCCGCTGCGGGCGCGGGGGCCGGTGCGGGCGGCGCGGCGGGTGCGGGGGCGGGTGCCGCAGCGGGGACCGGCGCGGGAGCAGCCGGTGCGGGTGCGGGCGCCGGGGCGGCGGGTGCGGGGGTCGCCGCGCCCGAGCCGATGCGTGCGAGCACTGCGCCGACCTCGACGGTCTCGTCCTCCTGGACGAGGACCTCGGTCAGCGTGCCCGTGAACGGCGACGGGATCTCGGTGTCGACCTTGTCGGTCGAGATCTCGAGCAGGGGCTCGTCGACCTCGACGCTGTCGCCGACCGACTTGAGCCAGCGCGTGACCGTGCCCTCGGTGACGGACTCACCGAGCGCGGGCAGCGTCACGTCCTGGACGTCGCCGCCGCCCTGGGCCGCGGGTGCCGGTGCCGGGGCGGCGGCCTCGTGCTGCTCGGGCGACTGCTGGGCGGGAGCCGCCGCGGCGGCGGGCTCCTCGGCGGGCGCCGCCTCGGCCGCGGGAGTCTCCTCCTGCGCGGGAGCGGTTGCGCTGGTGCCGTCGCCGATCACGGCGAGCGTCGCGCCGACCTCGACGGTCTCGTCCTCCTGGACGAGGATCTGCTCGAGCACGCCGGCGAACGGCGAGGGGATCTCGGTGTCGACCTTGTCGGTCGAGATCTCGAGCAGGGGCTCGTCGACGGCGACCGTGTCTCCGACGTTCTTCAGCCAGCGGGTGACGGTGCCCTCGGTGACGGACTCACCGAGCGCGGGAAGCTGCACGTTCTGGGACATGACCGTGTCGTCTCCTTCGATTCCGGGTCAGTTGTGGGCGTGCAGCGGCTTGCCGGCGAGCGCCAGGTGGGCCTCGCCGAGCGCCTCGTTCTGCGTCGGGTGGGCGTGGATCAGGGCGGCGACGTCCTCGGGGTACGCCTCCCAGTTCACGATGAGCTGGCTCTCGCCGATGAGCTCGCCGACGCGCGCGCCGATCATGTGCACGCCGACGACAGGGCCGTCCTTCTGCCGCACGAGCTTCACGAAGCCCTGCGTGCCGAGGATCTTGCTCTTGCCGTTGCCGGCCAGGTTGTACTCGAGCGTCTCGACACCGTCCGCGCCGTAGATCTCCTTGGCGCGGGCCTCGGTGACGCCGACGGACGCGACCTCGGGCTCGGAGTAGGTGACGCGCGGGATGCCGGACTCGACGATCGGGGCGGGGTTGAGACCCGCGATCTGCTCGGCGACGAAGATGCCCTGCGCGAAGCCGCGGTGCGCGAGCTGCAGGCCGGGGACGATGTCGCCGACGGCCCAGATGTTCGCGACGCCCGTGTGCAGCTTCTCGTCGGTGATGACGAAACCGCGGTCGAGCGTGATGCCCTGCTCCTCGTAGCCGAGGCCCGTGGTGCTCGGACCGCGCCCGACCGCGACGAGCAGCACGTCGGCGTCGAACGTCTTGCCGTCCTCGAGCGAGACGTGCACGCCGTTGTCGTCCTGCGTGACGCCCGAGAACCGCACGCCGAGGTTGAAGCCGATGCCGCGCTTGCGGAACGCGCGCTCGAACGCCTTGGACAGCGCCTCGTCCTCGTTCGGGACCAGGTGGGGGAGCGCCTCGATGATCGTGACGTCCGCACCGAACGACTTCCACACCGACGCGAACTCGGAGCCGATGACGCCGCCGCCGAGGATGATCGCGGACTGCGGGATCCAGTCGAGCTGCAGTGCCTGGTCGGACGTGATGACCCGGCCGCCGATCTCGAGGCCCGGCAGCGAGCGCGCGTAGGAGCCGGTCGCGAGCACGACGTGCTCACCCGTGAGGGTCTGGCCGTTCACCTCGACCGTGTTCGGGCCCGTCAGCCGGCCGTAGCCCTCGACGACGGTGATCGCACGCGACTTGATGAGGCCCTGCAGGCCCTTGTACAGGCCGCCGATGACGGTGTCCTTGTACTGGTTCACGCCGCCCATGTCGATGTGGTCGAGCGTGGTGTGCACGCCGAAGTGCGCGCCCTCACGCGCGTTCTCGGCGAGCTCCGCGGCGTGCAGGAGGGCCTTGGTCGGGATGCACCCCTTGTGCAGGCAGGTGCCGCCGACCTTGTCGGCCTCGACGAGCGCGACGCTCTTGCCCAGCTGGGCGGCGCGCAGGGCGGTCGCGTAGCCACCGCTCCCCGCTCCCAGGACGACGATGTCGAAGGCGGTGCCGGTGGTCTCGGCCACGTGCGAACTCCTCAATCTCAAGGACGACGGGTCGGCAGGCCGCGCACGGTCGGTGAGGTCTGCCCAGTCGCCGACCATCTTGTCATCACCGCTGCGCGGTATCGAACTCGAGCGGGGCGAAGACCGGTGTGACGCTGCGAACAGTCATCCCACGATTCGATCTGCGCGGGGATCGGCCGGTTCACGACGACGCCCGCCGCCGCTCGATGCGCTGCCGCGCGTTCCAGTCGCGCACGCGCTGCGGGTAGCCCGTGCGCTGGACGTCGTAGACGGGGATGCCGAGCGTCGTCGCGAGCTGCGCCGCGGCCTTCGCATCCGGGACGCGACGTCGCGTCCACTCGCCGTCGGTAGCGACGAGCATCACGGTCGTCGGCGTCACGTTCGTCGCGGGCTCGACGTAGGCCTCGACGCCGACGCGCGTCGTCGTGAAGTCCTGCAGGTGCGCGAGCGTCGCCTCACGCGCCTGCTTGTCCGCCTGGCGCCCCGACGGCTCGTCCGACGACACGCGCACCGATCCGCGGCGCGCGCGGGAACGTCCGAACAGACCCATGGCGGCGAGGGTAACCGGCGGCGCTGTCAGCGTGTCGGACGCTCGGCGGCCCGGGTCAGCCGCGCGCCTCGACGAACGCGAGCATCGTGCGGACCGCGACCCCCGTACCGCCCACGGGCGTGTAGTCGTAGGGCGCCTTCTCGTTGAACGCCGGGCCGGCGATGTCGAGGTGCGCCCACGGCGCGTCGCCCACGAACTCGCGCAGGAACACGCCCGCCGTGAGCATGCCGCCCCAGCGCTCGCCCACGTTCGCGATGTCCGCGACCTTCGACTTCAGGCCCGCGCGCAGCTCGTCCGGCAGCGGCATGGGCCAGAACAGCTCGCCCGACGTCGCGGCGGCCTCGACGACCTGCGCGCGCACCGCGTCCGTGCCCATGACCGCCGAGACGCGGTGGCCGAGCGCCACGACCTGCGCACCCGTGAGCGTCGCGACGTCGAGCACGACGTCGGGCTTCTCCTCGAGCGCCGCGACGAGCCCGTCCGCCATGACCAGGCGACCCTCGGCGTCGGTGTTGAGCACCTCGACGGTCGTGCCGCCCCGGATCGTCAGCACGTCGGACGGGCGCTGCGCGCTGCCCGACGGCATGTTCTCCGCGAGGCACAGCCACCCCGTGACCGCCACGGGGAGACCGAGCCGCGCCGCGGCGAGCACGGTGTGCAGCACGGCGGCGGCGCCCGCCATGTCGGACTTCATCGCCTCCATGCCGCCCGCGGGCTTGATCGAGATGCCGCCCGAGTCGAACGTGATGCCCTTGCCGACGAGCGCGACGGTCGCCTTGGCCTTCGCAGGTGCGTACGCGACGCGCACGAGCCGCGGCGGGCGGACCGAGCCCTGACCGACCCCGACGAGCCCGCCGTACCCGCCCGAGGCGAGCGCCTTCTCGTCGAGCACCGTGAGCTTGACGCCGCGCACGCCCGCGGCCTTGACGGCCGCCTTGGCCTCGTCGACGAACGCCGCGGGGTAGAGGTCGTTGGGTGCGGTGTTGACGAGGTCCCGCGTGGCGTGCACCGCGGCGGCGACGACCTCGGCCCGGGCGACGGCCTCGAGTGCGGACTTGTCGCGCGCGCGCTCGGTGACGACCTCGATGCGGGCCACGGGCGCGTCGTGCAGCGCGTGATAGCGGCTGAACGCGTACGCGCCCAGCAGCGCACCCTCGGCGACCGCGCCCACCGTCGCGGCGTCGTCGGCCGGCAGCGCGACCGCGACGGACTCGAGGCCCGCGAGCTCGCGCGTCGCGGCACCCGCGGCGCGACGCAGCGCCTCGCGGCCCGCGTCCGTGCCGTCGAGCTCGACGTCGCCGACGCCCGTGAGCACGAGCGTCGCGGACTTGAGCCCGACACCCGGGATCCGGCGGACCTCGTCGACCGCTCCCGTGATCCCGAGCCGGGCGGCGTCGCGCGACAGGATCGCCGTGAGCTCCTTCGGCAGCCACGCCGCGTCGACCGCGGCGACGGCGGTGCCGCGCGGGCGGACGGCGACCACGACGGCGTCGACGGAGAGCTGGGCGGGGTTCTTCGAGGTCAGCGAGATCACCTGCCGATGGTAACCGCGCGAACGGTACGCACCACGGGACGCAGGACCGGCCGGCCGCGCGCTGGGAGGCGGCGGACGGTGGTCGCGAGCGGACGGAGGGTAGGTTGTCCTGCCGTGAACGTCCCCCTCGCGATCGTCGTCGCGCTCCTGTGCGCGGCGCTCGCCGCATGGGCGCTGTGGTTCGTCGTTCGGGACCGGGCCGTGGTCCTGCGCCAGCTCTGGGGCGGTGCGGTCGTCGAGGGCGTGCTCGTCGTGCAGGCCGTGGTCGTCGCGGTCGCGCAGGCGACGGGTGACGTGGACGTCGACGGGATCCTGCTGTGGGGCTACGTCGTCACGCAGCTGGTCATCCTGCCCGTCGCCGCCGCGTGGGCGTTCGCCGAGCGCACCCGGTGGAGCTCGGTCGTCCTGCTCGTCGCGGCGCTGACCGTCGCCTTCCTGGAGCTGCGGCTCCTGCAGATCTGGGGGATCGTGTGACCTACCCTGACCCGACCTCGTCCGGCACGGGCTCACCCGAGCCGGCCCCCCGCGCACGCCCCACCGGGACGGGCGCGGGCCGCCTGCTCGTGGCGGTCTACGGGGTCCTGGCGCTCGCCGCGACGGCTCGCGGCGCGTACCAGGTCGGCACGAAGCTCGACGAGGCACCTGTGGCGTACGTGCTGTCTCTGCTCGCAGGGGTCGTCTACCTCGTCGCGACCGTGGCGCTCGCGCGCGACGCGCGCCGCACCGCGTGGGCGACCGTGGGCTTCGAGCTCGTCGGCGTGCTCACGGTCGGGGTGCTGTCGGTCGTGGACGTCGGGGACTTCCCCGACGAGACGGTGTGGTCGCAGTTCGGCGCGGGGTACGGCTACGTGCCGCTCGCGCTGCCGTTCGTCGGCCTGTGGTGGCTGTGGCGCACGGGCCGACCGGTCCCGCGGACGGTCCCCTCGGAGCCGCCCCACGCGCCCGTAGGGTGAGCGCGTGTACCGGCTGCTGTTCGACCTCGTCTTCCGCCGCATGGATCCCGAGCGCGCTCACGAGCTGGCGTTCGGCCTGATCGGGTTCGTCGGGCGCGCGCCCGTCCTGCGGAGGCTCGTCCGGCCGTTCTTCGTCGTCCCGCCCTCGGGCGCGACGACCGTGTGGGGCCGCATGTTCCCGGGCCGGTTCGGTCTCGCGGCGGGCTTCGACAAGAACGCGCGTGCGGTCGAGGGACTCGCGATGCTCGGGTTCTCGTTCGTCGAGATCGGCACTGTGACGGCGCACGGACAGCCGGGCAACGACGCGCCGCGCCTGTGGCGCGTGCTCGACCGCCGTGCGCTGCGCAACCGCATGGGCTTCAACAACGACGGCTCGCAGGTCGTCGCGCGGCGGCTCGAGCGGCTGCGGGCGACGCCACACGGACGCTCGCTCGTCGTGGGCGTCAACATCGGCAAGACCAAGGTGACACCCGCCGAGCAGGCGGCCGACGACTACGCGACCAGCGCGGGGCGCCTCGCGCCGTACGCGGACTACCTCGTCGTGAACGTCTCCTCGCCGAACACGCCGGGGCTGCGGGACCTGCAGTCGGTCGCCGCGCTGCGGCCGATCCTCGAGGCCGTGCGCGCCGCGGCCGACGAGGCGACGACGCGCGCCGGGCTCGGGCCGGTCCCGCTGCTCGTGAAGATCGCCCCGGACCTGTCCGACGAGGACGTGGACGCCGTCGCGGACCTCGCGGCGGAGCTCGCGCTCGACGGCGTCGTGGCGGTCAACACGACGATCGCGCACGACCTGGGTCCCGGTGGGCTGTCGGGTCCGCCGGTGCGCGCGCGCGGGCTCGACGTCGTCGCCCGGCTGCGGTCCCGCCTCGGCCCCGACGCGGTGATCCTCGGGGTGGGCGGCATCACGACGCCCGCGGACGCGCGCGAGTACCTCGCCGTCGGCGCGACGCTCGTGCAGGGCTACACGGGCTTCATCTACGAGGGCCCGTGGTGGGCCGCGTCGATCGGGCGTGCGCTGGCCGCGGACGCGCGTCGCGCCGTGCAGGAGGTGGCGTGATGTCGCTGCGCCCGCAGTGGGAGTGGCGGTTCGTGGGGGACGCGGGTCCGCTCGGGCGTCCCGTGAGCCCCGTGTTCGGCAACCGGTACGACGCCGAGGAGTGGTTGGGCGAGCACTGGCGCTCGCTCGTCAGCCAGGGCGTGACCGGTGCGGCGCTGCACCACCAGGACCGGCCCGTCGGCCCGACGATCGCGCTGCCGCGCACCTGACGGCCGGGGCCCGCGGGTCCCGACCGTGGGTCACACGACGACGAGCGGCTCGACCGCACCGGTACCGGGGGTCGCGACACCGAGCTCGGCCCAGGCGCGCGCGAGCGCCGTGACCCCGCGCTCGAGGCGTTCGGGCGGCTCGGTGAACGGGACCCGCAGGTAGCGCTCGAGCCCCGGCTCGGCACCGAACGTGGGTCCGCCCGTGATCCGGACGCCGTGCCGTGGCGCGAGGGCGGCGAGCGCGGACGAGACCGGCGCGCCGAGGTCGACCCACACGGACAGCCCGCCCGCGGGCCGGTTGGGCGCCCACGCGGGCAGCTGCTCCGCGAGCAGCGCGAGCAGCACGTCGCGGCGCTCCCGCAGCAGCGCACGCCGCCGCGTGAGGAGCTCGTCCTCCTGCGCGAGCAGGCGCGTGACGACGAGCTGGTCGAGCACCGACGACCCGATGTCGACGTGGCCGCGCTGCGCGGTGAGGCGTCCGACGACGTCCCGGTGCGCCCGCACCCAGCCGATGCGCAGGCCGCCCCAGAACGACTTCGACGCGGAACCGGTCACGACGACGTGCGCACCGGTGCCGTCACCCGCGAACGGCGCGGGGTCGGGGCCCTCGAGCGTGAGGTCGGTGAGCGCCTCGTCGCCCACGACGAGCGTGCGCGTCGCCGCCGCGAGCTCCCGGACGCGTGAGCGGTCCTCGGCGGACAGCGACGTGCCGGTGGGGTTGCGGTGGTCGGGGATGAGGTACGCGAGGCGCGGCGAGGCCTGCCGCAGCGTCGAGGCGAGCAGGTCGAGGTCGGTGCCGTCGGGTCCGCTCGGGACGACGACCGGGCGGGCCGACGCGGCGCGCACGGCGTCGATCGCGTGCGGGTACGTCGGGTGCTCGACGAGGACCCGGTCGCCGGGCCCGGCGTGTGCGTGCACGAGCAGGTGGATCGCCTGCTGAGCGCCCGTCGTCACGAGCACCTGGTCGGGCGTCGTCGGGGTCCCGCGGCGCGTGTACCGCTCGGCGATCGCCTCGCGCAGCTCGGGCAGCCCCGCGGGGGAGTAGCCCGTGCTCGGCAGGTAGCGCGGCAGCATGTCGAGCGCGTCGCGCACCGCGTCGTACAGCTCGTCGGGAGCCTGCGGCGCCGCGGTCGACAGGTCGACGAGCTCGTCGGCGGGGTCCGGCTGCGCAGAGGTCGGACGTGTGCCGAGCGGCGCGCGGACGGACCCGGGCGCGCGGTGGGTCGGCAGCGAGGGGAGCGTCGTGACCGTGCCCGAGCCGCGCCGCGAGGCGAGGTAGCCCTCGTCGCGCAGCGCGTCGTATGCGGCGGTCGTCGTGGTGCGCGAGACGCCGAGGGCCTGGGCGAGCTCGCGCTCGGACGGCAGCCTGGTCCGTAGCGGCAGCGTGCCGGACAGCACGGCCTGGCGCAGCGCGTCGGCGAGCGCCGCGTAGGCAGGGCCGGGGCGCGTCCAGGCGCCGAGGACCGCGCGCAGCCCTGTCCCCGAGATGCGACGATCGCTCGACACGGTGGTCGGCGGGGGCGTATCCACCTGACTCGTCATGGAGCCACTCTGTCAGAACTGGCTATGGATTCGGTAGCCATCATGCGGCGACGATGATCGTCGTGCCCGAGCAGACTCCTCTCCGCGCCGCGACCGTCTCCGCCCGCCGGGCGTCATGGCTCCCCGCTCCCGCCGTCAGCAGGCTCGTGCGCCTCGCCGCCGGGCTCGTGCTCTACTCGGTCTCGATCGCGATGCTCGTCGACGCGCGGCTCGGGAACATGCCGTGGGACGTCCTCAGCCAGGGCGTCGCGCACCGGACGGGGCTGACCTTCGGCACGGTCACGCTGCTGACCAGCGTGGTCGTGCTCGTGTGCTGGTGGCCGCTGCGGCAGCGTCCCGGCGTCGGCACGGTCGCGAACGTCCTCGTGATCGGGCTGCTCGTCGACCCGTTCCTCGCGCTCATGGACGGGCTCGGCGACCTCTCGCTGCCGGTGCGCGTGCTCGTCGCCGCCGCGGGCATCGCGCTCAACGGCCTGGCGACCGCTCTCTACGTCGGTGTGGGGCTCGGTCCCGGTCCGCGCGACGGGCTCATGACCGGGCTCGTGGCCCGCACGGGCCGTCCGGTCGCGCTCGTGCGCTCGGGCATCGAGGTGGTCGTCGTGGCCAGCGGCATGCTGCTGGGCGGCCGGTTCGGCGCCGCGACGATCGCGTACGCGCTCCTCGTCGGACCGATCGTGCACGTCCTGCTCCCGCGCCTCACGGTCCGCGACGGCCGGGCCTACAGCACGACGCGGTAGCCCATGTTCTCGAGCGTGCGGAGATGGTCGTGAGCGCCGTGGATGCCGCCGTGCGGGATCAGGGTGTCCAGCTGCCCGTCGGGCGTAGCGGAGTAGACGATCGTTGCCTCGCGCTTGATGAGCCCGGCGACGATCACGCGGTCGTGGCCGTGGAACGGGACGCTCAGCTCGTAGAGCGAGCAGGTGTTGGCTCCGACCAGGCGACCGCGCGGGACGGGGCCGAGGAGGCGCGCCTCGCCGACGAGAGGCCGGTCGCGGAAGTTCACGGCGCCGTTCTCGTCGTACTCGAGGTCGTCGTCGGAGATCATCGGTCGAGCCTCGTCTCGACAGACGCGGTCGGCAGCCTGCTGATGGTCTCGGACATCCCTCGCACCTCTCTCGACGATCGAGGTCCCATCGTCACAGGTCAGGGGCATGAAGGCGACCGGGATCAACCTGACAATCCCCGTGGTCCGGTGCACAGACGGGAGCACTGTCGTCGAAACGGTCGATCGGTGTGCCGACGGCGCGGGTGCGCGGCCGGGCTGGGACGTGGTCCCGCCGGCCGCGCACCCGCGCGCTGAGCGTCAGCGGCTCGCGGGGGAGGTGCGTGCCGTCTCGCTCGCGTCGCGGTAGACGCTGTCGCCGAGGATCTCGTCGATCCGCGTGAGCAGCTCGGCGGGGATCGTCACGCCCGAGGCCTTGACGTTCTCCGCGACCTGCTCGGGCCGCGACGCGCCGATGATCGCGGCGGCGACGTTGTCGTTCTGCAGCACCCACGCGACCGCGAGCTGCGCCATGGTGAGCCCGAGCTCGTCGGCGACCGGGCGCAGCTGCTGGACGCGCTCGAGCGTCGTCTCGTTCTCGAGGAAGCGGCTGATCATGCGCGCGCCGCCCTTCTCGTCGGTCCCGCGCGAGCCCGCGGGGGCCGGCTGGCCGGGCAGGTACTTGCCCGTGAGCACACCCTGTGCGACGGGCGACCAGACGATCTGCGACAGGCCGGTCTCGCGGGACGCGGGAACGACCTCGTCCTCGATGACGCGCCACAGCATCGAGTACTGCGGCTGGTTCGAGACGAACGGGATGCGCAGCTCACGTGCGAGCTGCGCGCCCGCGCGGATCTGGTCGGCGGTCCACTCGCTGACGCCGATGTACAGCGCCTTGCCCGAGCGCACGACGTCGGCGAACGCGACCATCGTCTCCTCGAGCGGTGTCGAGTGGTCGAAACGGTGCGCCTGGTAGAGGTCGACGTAGTCGGTCTGCAGGCGCTGCAGCGTGCCGTCGATCGACTCGAGGATGTGCTTGCGGGACAGGCCCGAGTCGTTCGCGCCCTTGGGTCCCGTCGGCCAGTAGACCTTCGAGAAGATCTCTAGCGACTGCCGCCGCTCGCCCTTCAGCGCCTCGCCCAGCACGGTCTCAGCCG
>Ga0206107_1000552_pt1 | contig 14547 bp, 7 predicted proteins | sample 2B0metagenome_FD_148652 | JGI IMG/M metagenome (GOLD analysis project Ga0206107, IMG submission 148652) | Enriched microbial communities from leaf-cutter ant dump, University of Wisconsin, Madison, United States - 2B0 | ecosystem: Environmental > Terrestrial > Nest > Insects nest > Nest dump...
CCGGTTGTGGACCCGACGACGTTTCGGAGCATCGCGGTGCCGAACGCGGTCATCCCGAGCAAAGGCAAACTCTACCTCGGCAGCTACGACCTCCTCGGACTGACCGCGGGCTACAGCCTCGACGACCACCTCATGATCATCGCCGGCGGCGCTCCCCCCCTCCCCGATGACTGGAGCGGAACGCGCGGCACCGCCTTCGGTGCCTGGTCGCTCGGCCTCAAACTCGGCCTCCGCATCGACAGCCTCCTCGGCTCCCCGCTCGGAGCAACACCGATCCACCTCGCCGCCGGCTACCAGTACGCCCAGAGCTTCTTCGACGAGCAGCAGACGGTGGAGACCGACTCGCGGATCCGTCTGAACGTACCGTACGGTTCGCTGTCGATTGGCGACGATGATCGACGGGTGTCGGTGACCGGGGGGTATGCCTTCAAGCACCACCAGACGCGGGTGGTCTACGAGGGGACGACGCGAGTTGGGATCGAGCCGTACCAGCGGAACGCGGCGTTTGTGGCGGTGGGAGGTGACTGGCGGATCGGTCGGAACTGGAAGGTGGTGGCCGAGGCGTTGACGATGGAGACGGTGGGGGTGGTGCCGGTTCTTGGCGGAGTGCGGTACTTCACGCATCGTTTTGCGGTGGACGGGGCGTTGGCGTATGTGGGGATTGTGGGCGAGGGGACGGCGCGGCCGAAGGTGCCGCTGGCGCCCGTGATCACCTTCATCGCCGTCTTCTGAGCACAACACACTCAACGACGATGGGCGGAAAAGGGGGCGGCTCTCCTTCCGCCCATCCATCATCTCCGCCGCGACTAAACCGTTTGGGGGCACTTCGGTCACGGGCACGTTCCGCAACAGCAACCCACCGCGGAACGCTCTCACTATCAGTCAACCGGGAGGACCCCCATGCACCCGTTGATCCGCTCTGCGCTTCGCAGTACCACACTTCTGCTTCTCCCTGCCGCACTCGCGTGCGGCGCAATCGGATGCGTCACCGTCCACTACACGGTGAACGAAACGCCACGCACCGATTCCGCTCCGGCGCTTGCTGCCTCCGGCACCGGCGCTCCGGTATCCGACGATCCTCGTATCGTCTACGTCCCCATCGACCGCAGCACTGTCGATCGCACCTATGTCTACTATGATCGCGGTGGTTCCGTGGTGGTCGTGCCGAGCGAGACGCGCTACGAGCGTCCCGTTGTCGATCACGGTGGAACCACAACTCCTCCTCCGGCGACGACCAGGTCTGCCGACCGCACCGGTGGAACAGTCGTGGAGGCACCGCCTGCTACGGATGTTCCTGCGGTTCCGCGCACTTCCCGCCCCACGCCACCCATCGTGCGCGCTCCCTCCGGCAGCATGGCTGGAACCCTTCCACCCATCTCCGAGGGTGACGCCGTCTCGCGTCCGGCACACGATCCTCCGGTTGTGACGGCGCCCGCAACGCGGGGGAGCGGGACCCTTCCACCGATTGCCGAGGGTGATGCCGTCTCGCGTCCCGCCCAGCATCCTCCCGTCGTGACTGCTCCGGCGCGACGCACCGGGGAAACGCTCCCGCCCATCTCCGAAAGTGACCGGGCAGTGCATCGTGCTCCTGCTCCGCCGGCAACACATACGGCGGAACGAAACACAGGAACCCTTCCCCCTGTCTCCGCTGGTGCTGCGGACGCTCGTGTGCGGCCCACGCCGCTCGACGGCGATGTGGGCGTCACCACGGTGAGGAATGCTCCTGCCGCAGAGGTTCGGCTACGTGAAGTGCGCCAGGAAAAGCCGGCCGCAGATGCCCCATCGGCAGGGGTGGTGCGCGGTGGTGCGGTTTCGAGCGCTGCTGCTTCGGGCGGGAACGTTCGCGAAGTGCGGGATGAGAAGGGTGGTGCCGTCTCCGACGACTCCGTACAGGAGATGCAATCTGCCGCTTCGGTTGGCGCCACCATTTCGGTCCCGGCTGCCTCGGTGGGTGCCGCGTCAGGCGGCGCTGTCGTTCGCCAGCCATAGCCGTCCGTACCGTAACTTCATCGGCGTCGCTCCGTTCCACCCTGCTTTGGGTGCCGGAGCGGCGCCTTTCTGTCGCTCTTTCCCCCTCTCCCATGCTCTTCACCGTACACTCCACATTTCTCCGGCTGCGCGGCTGGGTGCTGCTGTCTGTTGCCGTTCTTCTCGCCGGAGGGGTGCTCCGTGCCCAGCCACACGTCGTTCTGACGAACACCGATAAAACAGGCCGGAAGTATACTACCGTATCGGGCGATCCTCTGGAGATGCGCACCTACAAGCTGGCGAACGGCCTCACGGTGATGCTCTCGGTCAATCGTTCGGAGCCGCGCATCCAGACGCTGATCGCCACGCGAGCTGGCAGCAGCAACGATCCTGCCGACCACACCGGGCTTGCGCACTACCTGGAGCACATGCTCTTCAAGGGAACCAACCGTTTCGGCACTCGGGACTGGGAGACCGAGCACCGCTATCTGGACGAGATCACGACACTCTACGATACGTATGGCGCGACGAAGGACGCAGCAGCGCGCGCCGCGATCTATCGCTCGATCGACTCGGTGTCGGGAATTGCGGCGCGCTACGCCATCCCCAACGAGTACGACAGGATGATGAGCGCAATCGGCGCGCAGGGGACGAACGCCTTTACCTCGCAGGAGGTGACGTGCTACGTGAACGACATCCCCGCCAACCAGCTCGCCACGTGGCTGGATGTTGAGGCGGAGCGGTTCCGTGCGCCGGTGCTGCGCCTGTTCCACACCGAGCTTGAGGCGGTCTACGAGGAGAAGAACATCTCGCTCGACAACGATGGATCGAAGGCCTACGACGCGTTGATGCGCGGTCTGTTCAGCGCTCTCCCCTACGGCACGCAGACGACGATTGGGACGATTGAGCACCTGAAGAATCCCTCGCTGCGGGAGATCGAGAAGTTCTACCGGCAGTGGTACGTCTCGGAAAACATGGGGGTGATTCTCGCTGGCGACTTCGACCCCGACAGCGCTATCGCAATGGTGGACCGGACTCTGGGAACCATGCCGCGAGGAAGCGCTCCGGTGATTCCTCCATTGGAGAATCCATCGATTCAGCCGCTGGCTCCGGCGGTGCTGGAGGTGGTGGGAACCGAGCCTGCATTCCTCCTGATGGGGTGGCCCATGCCGTGGGCTGCCGCCGAGCGCGAGTGCGACCTTCTCGAACTGTGCGACCTTCTTCTCGCCTACAAGGGCGCCGGCCTCATCGACCTGAACCTTGTCAAGAGCCAGAAGGTGGCGGATGCCGGCTGCTCGCCAACGCTGATGAAGAACCGCTCGTGCCACATCTTCAGCGGCACCCCGAATCCCGACCAGACTCTTGAGCAGGTGCGTGATCTCCTCCTCGAACAGGTCGAGCACCTGAAGCGGGGCGACTTCACCGACGAACAGCTTCGGGCGGTTCTTCTCAACCTCTCGGTGGACAAGATGCGTCAGCTCGAAGGGAACGGCGCCCGCGCCAACACCATCCTCGACGCCTACGTGCTCGGTACGTCGTGGGAACGCGAGGTGGAGAAACTCGACCGGCTGAAGCGCTATACCCGGCAGGACATTATCCAGTTCGCGCGGACCTACTACGACAACGCGTATACAGTCGTATATAAGCGGGAGGGAGCCGATCCGAACGTCGCGAAGGTTGAGAAGCCGCCCATTACGCCGGTGGAGACGAACCGCGACGCCACGTCGCCGTTCGTGGAGTCGATACTCTCCCGCCAGCCGCAGCCGATTGAGCCACGGTTCGTCGACTTCCGACGCGATATCGATTCGAGCGGAGGGGGAGCGCAGCCCGTGCTCTTCAGCGTGCGCAACGCCGAGAACAGCCTCGTGACGATGCAGATCGTCCACCCGTTTGGACGCCGTCACGACCTGCGCCTGCCCGTGGCTGCGCGCTACGCCCAGCTTGCCGGATCGAAGGCGCACGACGGGGCGGCAATTACCCGCACAATGTTTGCCTCTGCCAGCAGCTTCTCGATTGATGTGGGAGAGGACGAGACGACCGTGACCGTGACGGGGCCGCGTGAGAGTCTTCCGGCAGCGCTCGCAATGGTCTACGAGCTGCTCTCCTCCCCCCGCGTCGATCCGACGGTGCTCTCCACTCTCGTCGATCAGCAGCGCAAGGAGCGCGAGGATGCGAAGAAGGACAAGGGGACGACGTTGTGGGGAGGGTTGTGGAACTACGCACGCTACGGTGCGCGAAATCCATTCAACACGCGGCTCAGCGATGCCGAGCTTCGCGCGCTGAAGCCGCAGCAGCTCGCCGAACTCCTCAGTTCCCTTACCTGGACGGGGGCGATCACGCTCTACTACTACGGACCTGACGCGCCGCAGACCGTTGCGGCGGCGTTCGAGGCGAACTATCCTGTAGCACAACGGAGTTCGAGTGCCCCGAGAACAGGGGGACTCGTGCGCAACGGTGTTGCAGTTCCGCCGACACGCTACGTGTTTCAGCAGCAGAAGACCCCAACCGTCTATGTGGCCTATATGCCGGACATGGTCCAGGCAGAACTGGTATGGCTCTACAACGACGTCCCCTTCGATCCGGGGCTTGCCCCTGCGGCGCGCTTCTTCAACCAGTATTTCAGCGGCGATATGTCGTCGGTGGTGTTCCAGACGATTCGCGAGTCGAAGGGGCTGGCCTACGGCACCACCGGCAGCTACAATCTGCCGTCGCGCCTCGATGAACCGGGGGTGTCGATGGCCTACATCGGCACGCAGGCCGACAAGCTGCCGGAGGCGGTTGCCACCATGAACGAGCTTCTCACCGATCTGCCGCTCAACGAGGGGGCGGTGTCGATTGCGCGTTCGTCGGTGCGGAACACCATTGCTTCGGAGCGGACGGTTCGTGCCGGAGTGCTTGCCTACCTTCGCGCGGTGCGCAGGCTGGGTCTCGACCACGATCTTAACGCCGACGTCTACAACGCTCTGGAGCGAATGCCGGTCGATAGTCTGCTACAGTTCTATCGCGGACATATGGCGCGCAAGCCCTACGCGCTCCTCGTGCTCGGTGCACGCGACAGACTCGACATGAAAACCCTGCGCGCCACGGGCAGGGTGGTGGAGGTCACGCCGAAGGAGCTGTTCGGATACTGACAGGCTGTGGAAGAACCCAGGAACGCGGGCGCTGCCTCGTGCGATGCCCGCGTTTCCCAGTCCACAGCGTACGTCCCCTGCGTGCCTCCGAGCGCTGCTGGTGATCGGGCGTGGAATCCGGTCGCCCGGCAATGCTTCTCCTCGCCGGGCACACTCTCCAGCCAATCCATGCAGTACCCCACACTTCGTCTCCTTCCCAATCGCGCGGCTCTCGAGGTGCTCGACCAGCGACGCCTCCCCTTCGCCGTCGAGTATCTCGAACTTCGCACCATGCACGACGCCGTTGCCGCTATCCGCGACATGGCAGTGCGCGGTGCGCCGCTGATTGGTCTGGTGGGCGCGGCCGGTGTGTGGCTGACCGTTGAGGGGTGTGTGCACGGGAACCGTGGGATTGAAGAACTGCGTGAGGCCGCAGCGGGGATTTGTGCTGCGCGGCCCACTGCGGTCAACCTCGCGTGGGCTGTCGAGCGCATGATGCGGGTAGTGGAAGAGCAGGGACTGGATGAGGGAGGGGCGCGCCGAGCGCGTGAGGAGGTGGAGCGGATGATCCGCGAGGATGCTGCAACCTGCGCGGCCATCGGTCTGCACGGTCTTCCGCTCGTCGAGGCGGTGGCGGCTCGGAAGGGGAGGGTGAACGTCCTCACCCACTGCAATGCCGGGCGCCTTGCCTGCGCGGCGTGGGGCACCGCCACCTCCCCCATCTACCACGCACACCGTGCGGGAATTCCGCTCCACGTGTGGGTGGATGAAACCCGTCCCCGCAATCAGGGAGCGCGGCTCACGGCGTGGGAGCTTGCCGAGGCGGGCGTTCCCTGCACCCTGATCGCCGACAACGCCGGGGGATACCTGATGCAGCGGGGTGCGGTGGACCTCGTGCTGGTTGGTTGCGACAGGCTGACCCGGCGCGGCGATGCTGCGAATAAGATCGGCACCTACCTGAAGGCGCTTGCCGCGCGCGATACGGGCGTCCCGTTCTACGTTGCGCTTCCTTCCAGCACGATTGACTGGAGGCTGGACGATGGAGGGGCGATCCCCATCGAGGAACGCGATCCCGACGAGGTGCTGCGAATCGAAGGCGTCGGGCGGGACGGCGCACTCCACGACGTGCTGCTGGCCCCCCCAGGTATCAGCGCCTGCAATCCCGGCTTCGACGTAACACCTGCACGGCTCATCGACGGCATCATCACCGAGCGCGGAATTTCGCCTGCCACTGCCGAAGGGTTGCGGTGGATGTTCCCCGATCTCGCTGCCTGAGCGATCGTCTGCTCTTCCTCACTCTCCCCTCCAGTCGCCCCACTTCTGTCGCAGCGCCCATGTCCTCCGACGAAGGTGTCGTAAGGTTCCGCTCGATCCGTGCCGCCGCTCCTCCGCCGGATGGGGCGCAGGCCGTTGCGCTCTGCGGTGTCCGCAACCATCTCTATCGTCTGGGATTGATAGGCGCCCTGCCCGATGGCACGGGCTACGGCAACGCGAGCGTTCGGTCGCCACACGGAGTGCTGATTACCGGGACGGGGACGGGTGGCATCGAACATCTGCTTCCCGAGCACATCACCTGTATCGAGCGATGCGCAATCGACGCCAACACCGTCTGGTGCAGCGGTCCCGTTGATGCTTCGAGCGAGACAATGACGCACATGGGGGCCTACGCCGCATCGTCCGGGATCGGCGCGGTGGTGCACGGTCACCACACCGGGGCGTGGAGACGCTTGTGTGGTGCCATCCCCACCACAGATTCCTCGATTCCCTACGGCACTCCGCAGATGGCACGTGCCGTTGAGGACCTGGTTCGCAGACACTATCAGGGAGCGGGTTTGCTCCTTGCGATGCAGGGACACGAAGGGGGAGTGCTGGCGGTGGGTGGGACGCTCGACGAAGCGGTTGCCGCGCTGGTTGACGGGACAATGGGGGGGAGAGCCTGAGCCTTGGCGCGGTTCCGGCCGGGTATGTTCCCTCTTTCCCTGACGGGCGGAAACTATTCGCTGCTGTCGGTTGTTACCCTCTCATTACGCAGACGACATTCGCCACATCTTTGCTGCTTCCGGAAGCAGCTGTGCCCTCACTCCGGTCTGTCTGCGCGATCGTCACTCATCGCTCACTCAGCCAGTTTGGAGAGACCCATGTTCTTTCATCGCTACGCTCGTACCCTGGTTGCGGTAGCGCTCCTTGCGCTCTCGTGTGGAACGGCATTCGGACAGCCATCGAGCATCCGAGTCACCAATATGTCGTCAGGGTCGATCAACGTTTACATCGCCGATTCCACACTTCCACCGGCCTTCCCGGATTTTCAGCCCAACGGCAGCTCAAATGTCGTTTTTGGTCTGCTTTCCCAGCTTCCACTTCGGGTGACCTCGGTTGCGAGCGGACTCGTGGTCTTCAACGGCATGGTCAACACCTCGGTCAACGAGGGGTTGAACGTGGTGCTCGTCGATAATGGAGCGTCTGCCGTTGACACGCTTCAGCTCCTCTCCCCAGGCTCGAACAACACACCGTCCGGGCAATCACAGCTTCGCTTTGTCAACACCTCGTCGTCGGCGCTCGACTTCAGGATTACCGACGAGAACGGTCAGGTCGTGGCGGTCAACAGCGTTGGAGCGAACGCTGCGGCCGACTTCAGCACCGTTGCGGATGGTCCGGCCAAGATCGAGGTGATGTCGACCACGACGGCAGAGGTGATTTACACGGCGTACGACACGCTCGACAACCAGGGACGCCAGACGATTTTTGCGACCGGGGCGATGGCGGACAGCCTGAGGCTGCGTGCTCTCGACGAGCTTGACTTCCTGGCGCAGTCCTCGCTTCGCATTCTTGCTCGCGTCGATAGCAGCGGCGGCGGGACCGATACCACCAGGATTCCGCGGCTGCGCATCGTGAACCTGTTCAACGATCCAGTCGGCCTGGATATCGCGCTGAGTGGTCAGGCGAACGCGTCGCTGATTTTCAACGAGGCGTCGGAGATCATGAGCATCGGTGATTCGGCGAGCACCGACTTCAATGTCGGCCTCAGCCTGATTGGCGGTGTCGGCGGTTCGCTGTTCAACGGCCTCTTCGACCTCAGCAACCGCGACAGCATTACAACGATGGTGGCAGTTCGGGGGGGCCTGGGCATGGCGCAGATGATCCAGCTCCGCCGCGAGCGGACGCCGATCCTTAACCCTGACAGCGGGCTGATTCGCGTCGTGAACGCCTCGACGGAGAGCAACGGTGCCTTCGACGTGCGGATCATTTCCGGCGGCGATACCAGCATTGCCAGCGCTCTGGACTTTACCGCTGCAAGCAGCTTCAGAGCATTGCACGCGGGGCACTTCTCCATCGGTGTGCGGCAGACAGGCTCGGCTGCGTTCGACGATGTCTTCGAGGGGGACCTGAACGCGCAGAGCGCGCTGACGCTGATGATTACGGGCAATATGAACGACAGCACCAGCTTCGGTATCAGCGCGCTGAACGATCTGGACATCGCCGCACAGCGCCCGCTGCTCCGTCTGCGCCGCGCCCTCAGCCCTCTTGATAGCAACACTGCCCGCCTTCGCGGCGTGCAGCTTGTAGCCGACGCCACCGCGCGAATCGATCTCCGTGTTGGCGACAGCACAGTGATCCGCGACCTCGGCTATCGCGAGGCAAGCGGCGTCGTGAACCTGAGTCTCGACGATATGCTGGGTGCGGTGGTTGGCGTTGCCATTACCGGCACCAACGCCAACGTAGTGGAGGGCGTCATCAACTTCACTCCGTCCACCAGCGACAGCGTGGCCTTCACAACGATGTTCAGCATCGGCAGCCTGCAGAACCTTACCGCCCGTGGGGTGTCGCTGGAGACGCGTTCGAGCGATGTTGCGCAGAGTGGGCGCTCGATGCTGCGCGTCTTCAACGCAGTGTCGGCGAGTGCCGGTGCTCCGGGAGGAGATGGTGACTACGATCTCGTCTTCGACTTCAGCGACGGCACAACGCTCAACGTGGACAACGTGGGCTTTGGAGAATCGACGCAGTACTACAGTGCCGCCTCGGGTGCCTTCACGCTCCGCATCATGCGCGACAACGACAGCACCACGATGCAGACGCTGCAGGGGAGCCTGGCTGCAAATGGCTCCTTCACCCTCACGTTGCTCGGTGCGCCCGGCAGCAGCGGCAGCGTTGTGCGCTCGCTGGCAAACAGCGCCGCTCCGGTCGTTGACGGACTGATGTTGCAGGACCTGAACGGCGCGCAGCCAGCCGGACCGCAGGCGCCAATTCCGATGATCGGCACCGTTGCGTCGGTGGGTGGTGTGGAGATTGCTGCCGGACTTCGCGTTGTGCCGAACCCGGTGAACGATGTTGCCTATCTCCGCTATGGTCTTGGCAGCCAGCAGACCGTGACGATCACCCTTCTCGACTCGAAGGGTGCAATTGCCGCAACGTTCGATGTGGGAGCACAGGCTCCGGGAACATACGAGGTGAACCTCGGCGTCTCGGGTCTGCCGGTGGGCACCTATACGGCGGTACTCTTCGACCAGCGTGGTGACCGGCTCGGCAGCACGCGGCTGGTGATTGCGCGATAGAATCGTCCGCTGAAAAACATCGCGTGCGCCCCTTCTGTCGGGAGGGGCGCACGTTGTTATTTTGGCGGCATTGATCTTCCGCCGAAGAGGTTCGACTGCGGATTCTCTCCATTGCTGCCCTCCATCCCCCACAGATTACCATGTGCAGATTCTTTCTTCCTCTCCTTCTCGCTGTTCTGCTGCTTGCTCCCCGGATCAACGCGCAGGAGACGCTCCCTGACGTGCCGAGCAACGCGGGAACAGACTTCTGGTTCTCGATGCCTGCGAACTGGGACCTGCCGTCAATGCAATACTATTATACCCGCCTGTACATCTCTTCCGATGTGAAGACCTCGGTACGAGTGTTTGTCAAGGGGCAGTTGCGGAAAACGGTGACGACCGTTCCGTACGATGTGATTGCCGTTGACCTTGGACCAGTTGAGGCCCAGGTTTTCACCCGCACCGACCAGCAGACGGTTCCCAATGACAAGGTCTATCCGAACCATGCCGTGCACGTCGAGTCGGAAGAGCCAATCATCGCCTACGCGATAAACAGGACAAGCGCCGCGAGCGACGGCCTGCTGCTCTATCCCACCAGTGCGCTTGGCCGCGAGTACGTTGTCTCTGCCTATACAGAGGTTCCTCCTGACGTGTTTCAGGAGTTCCCCGCCCAGATGCTGATCACGGCTCCCTACGATAGCACCGACGTCACCATCACCTTCCCGTCGATGACCGCAAGCCACAGCGGCGGTGAGACGATCACTGTCAGGATGAACCGGGGGGATGTCTACTCGGCGATGAGTCGCGGCATCGACGGAGATGTGACGGGCGCTCACATTACCAGCACCCAGCCGGTCGTTGTGGCCGCAGGCAACAACTGTGCCTACATCCCCAACACGGTGGAGTTTTGCTGTTGCGACCACATCGCCGAAACGATCCTTCCGGTGGAGACGTGGGGAACGCGGTACCGTGCGGTGCCGCTGGCACGCCGAAAGATGGGAGAGATCTACCGTGTGGTGGCCTCGCAGCCTGATACAAAAGTATATGTGGACGGTGTGCTCCTTGCAACGCTGCCACAGGTTGGAGGGGGGAGGGACATGGGATGGGTGGAGTACGCGAGTAACTCGCCGAAGGCGGTGGAGTTCACCGCCGACAAGCCGGTTTCGGTGACACAGTACAACCCCTCTGCGTACTACGACGGCAATACCAACACCGATCCGTTCTCCCTGGGGCTTGTTGCAGAGAGCCAGTACCTGACCGAGACGGTGTTTGCAACTCCCGCGAAGGACTACCCGGAAAACTATATCAACATCGTTGCGGACTCGGCGACCTGCTCGCAGATCGAGATTGCAGTGGGGGCGAGCACCGTGTGGCGGCCGCTGGCTTCGAGTCAGGCGCTGACGAATGCCCTGCCATTCCCGGAACATGCCGGTGAGGATCGCGCAGTTGCGCTCACGATCACGATCACGCCCGGCGTGTATCGAATCCGCGCGCCCCGTCCCTTTGCCGCGTATCTCTACGGCTTCGGCTACTTTGACAGCTACGGATACCCGCTCGGCAGCATAATGACGCACGGTGGAACCGGAGATAGCGCCCTGCCGATCATCGTCTCGTCGATTGATACGTGCGCTGGAGTGATAACGGTCAGCGTGAGCGACACCGGACGCTCCGCAGGACTGTCGGCGGTCAGGGTGAAGGATGGTGTCAAGGCATTCTCGTTCGGTCGCGATCCATTCGTGGCCGGCGTTGCCACAGCCACCGCAGTGCACGGAATGCTGCTGGAGGGAACGGATGGTGGAACTGTCGATGTGATGGCGGTGGACATGGCAGGGAATGTCCAGACACAGCAGATCGTGTTGCAGCGCGCGCCGGTAACGCTCGCTGCAACGCAGAGCGTTCTCGACTTTGCGAGCATCTGGACCGACAGCCTGGCGACGCGGGAAGTGAGCACCACGAACACCGGCAGCGTCGAGGTCAGAATCGACAGTTTCCACCTCAGGAGCGGACGGCACTTCACAGTTGTCAATCCTACCGGCCCTGTCACGGTGGCTCCCGGCGCATCCATCCAGGTGGATCTCCAGTTCGCCTCTGCCGAGGCTGGAACGTGGCGCGACACGCTTGTCGCCTATCTCTCGTGCGGCGTCTGGCGCGCTACAGCGCTCGAAGGCATTGCGCAGGTGCGGCCATCGGCGTCCGTTCCGGTGGAAACCTTCGCTGCGCTTGCCAGCGCAACACTCGTCCCCGCACTTGTCAACGGCGATGAGGCGGTGCTCGACCTGCAACTGCTGCGCGCGGAGGAGGTGCAGGTGATGCTCGTTGACGCAAAGGGTGCAGTGGTGCGTGAACTTGTGCCACCAACGGTGGTGCAGAGCGCCCGGCTACCGCTCGACCTGGCGGGAGTTGCGGCAGGGAACTACCTGGTGCGCATTGCGGCGCCCAGCGGCGAGGCCGTGCGTCGATTGGTGGTGACGAGGTAGGCCGAGAGGAGCAAGGTTCCCGTAGAAGAACACCGCGTGCTGTCCGAACGGGGGAGTGAGACCATCGTTCGGGCAGCGCGCTACGTGAGGGAGCTATACATCTGTACACTCCCTCCACTCCTTCTCGATCTCCGCACCGTTCAGGTCACGACCGATCAGGACGAGGCGACTGGATTCTGTGGAGAGAAGGTGGGCCGGGGCGGCCTGGCGACTCCAGAGGTCGTGGACGGCCTGCACGACGATTGGTCGCTCAGAGCCGACACGTCTGATGATCCCCTTGGCGCGGTAGAGTCTGTCGTGGTGTGCCCGAACGAACCCGGCGAACCACCGTTCGAACCGTTCTGGATCGAGCGGAAGCGTGGAGGTGAGGGTGTGGGCGTGCACGCCCGGCTCGTGTCCGGTGGCCGCGATCTGTGGGAGTGCACCACCCCGCGACAGGTCGAACCCGCCACGGTCCAGGGGGAGCAGCGGATCGATCTCCCCACCTACCGCCTCGACAACCTCGGCAAAGGGGGCCAGGGTGGTAAGGAGTTGGCGGAGTGTTGTGAGCGTTGCGCGGTCCGCCACCAGATCGCACTTGTTCAGCACGACGAGATCGGCCCACGCCAGTCCCTCGCGCACCTCCGGGCTGCGGTCGATCTGCGTGCGGAGGTTGAATGCGTCAGCCACCGCAACGATGCCGTCGAGCTGAAAGCGTTCGCCGTGGTCGTGGTGTTCCAGGAGCGTCATCGCCAGTGCGCCCGGCGTTGCCACGCCGCTCGTCTCCACCACGATCCCATCCAGTCCGCGCGTCATCGCCGTCATCTCCTCGATGGTCTCCACAAGATCCTCCCGTCGTTCGCAGCAGATGCAGCCGTTGGCGAGGGTGACGGTATCCTCCTCGACGTTCGCCACCAGGTCGCCATCCACGCCAATCGCACCAAACTCGTTGACGATCACGCCGAGCCGCCGTCCACTCTGAAGGAGAAGGTGGTTCAGGAGCGTCGTCTTTCCGGCGCCGAGATATCCGGTAAGGATGGTAATGGGAATCATCAAAGGGTAGAGGCCAGATCCCTCGTTCCAGCGGAGGGAGCGGAGTTGGTCAGGAGGACGTTGCTTCTGCGATGCCGGGGAGCCGAGGGACGAGAGGTCCATCGGAACTTCTGGAGTCGAAGCGTCCACGAATTTGGCACAAAGTCGACGAACAGGGGGGCGGAAGCACATCCCCCTGCATCTTCTGCCCGCCTCCTTCAGGCCGGGACACTGGCGCTGCCGGAACTCCGGTGGAGGAAAACGATGCCTCTTCAGCTTCTTGGCCTTGCAGCGGGCAGATCCTGGCATCGACCGGATACATTGATGTCGTTCCTCGGTGATACCTCTCCCAGAACGACGATGACCCGCTTTTTGATCCGATTCTCCGCATTCCTCCCCGTTTTTCTCGCCGTTGTCCTTCCGCTTCGCGCCCAGGATCTCGAAACGATTGACGAGGCAGCGCCCTTCACCCTCACCGGCTCGGTGTCGGCAACGGTGAGTGGTAGCGTTCGTTCGGGGGGAGGAGAGGCGCGGTACGACCCCTCCGCGTGGACGCTCAGCGGCTCGATGACCCCGACGGTGTACACGGTGCAGCTTCCGTTCAGCTTCCTGCTCTCCTCGTACGACCGCAGCATCACCCAGCCCTTCAACCAGTTCGGCATGTCTCCCAGCTACAAGTCGCTGCGGGGACATTTCGGCTATCGCTCGATGAGCATGTCACGCTACACCCTGCAAGGGATCACCTTTCTCGGGGCGGGTCTGGAGTTCAATCCCGGACTGATCGAAGTGCAGGGGATGGTGGGCCGGTTGCAGCGTGCGGTGGAGGAGGACACGACGCGCCTTGCGGTTGCTCCCGCCTACGAACGCTGGGGCCAGGCGGTGAAGGTGGCGTTCGGCGATGAGGTCACGCGATTCGAGGCAAGCTGGTTCCACGCCAAGGACGACACGGCATCGCTCCGTCGTCCCTTCCTCAAGGCCGATATCGCGCCGCAGGAGAACACGGCGTTCGGCGGCCTGCTCCGCTTCGGTATCGTTGACGGCGTGTCGGTGGAGGCGGAGGGGGGAGCAAGCATCGTCACCGCGAACCTGCGTTCCGGCTCGGTGGACTTGGGCAGCACAAGCGTGCCGAAGGTGATTGGGGACATTCACGACGTGCGGAGCAGTTCGCGCCTGAACCTCGCTGGTCGCGCCGCCATCAGCTACCGCGGCGATGGCTACGGCCTCCAACTCGGCTACGAGTATGTGGAGCCGGAATTTCAGTCGCTCGGCGGCAACACCTTCACCACGGACGTTGCAAACCTGACGATTGCCCCGAACGTGAGCCTTCTGGAAGGGCAGATACAGTTGAGCGGCTCGGTCGGTTTGCAGCACGACAACCTGCTCGGCACCCGGATCGCGCGAACGAACCGGGTGATAGGCTCGCTGAACGCGAGCTACAACACCGAGACATTC
>Ga0206107_1000561_pt1 | contig 14019 bp, 12 predicted proteins | sample 2B0metagenome_FD_148652 | JGI IMG/M metagenome (GOLD analysis project Ga0206107, IMG submission 148652) | Enriched microbial communities from leaf-cutter ant dump, University of Wisconsin, Madison, United States - 2B0 | ecosystem: Environmental > Terrestrial > Nest > Insects nest > Nest dump...
TGGGCATAGCCGCAAAGCGGTGTTTGCTCGAATGAGGGGATAGGCGGCGCTGCGCACCATTCCCCGAATTCGATCAATTCACGACCTGATAGGTCCGCGCGCGCCCTCCACTTGAATGACTTGTTAGGCTATCCACACTTGAATACATAAATGAAATAACCTAGAGCTGCAAACCACGTTAAAACCCCTAAAACCGGAACGCAGACCAGTACAAAATTGGAGTCTACTTTTTCATACCAGTGGAGTTTAATATCTGAAAAGAGATTCTTGTAATCGCTCGACATTTCAACCACCTTCGACCTCCAATGAGATCTATAAGCCGAGGTTCGAGCAATTGAAAAAAAAGAAACAACTGAAAAAGTCAAACCTAATACTGACAAAGCAATACACAAAGCAACCAATTTATTAAAGAAACAGAATACAACTGGCCATGCCAAAATCGACACTGAGGCAAAATAGTACGCAGTTTTTTGATTAACAATTGAATTTTCCTGCAACCAAAGAGTTACTACATCTTTTGCCTCTACACCCATAAAAGTTTCCTTTAGTAAAAGTTGCTACCTAACGTAGAACTAACCGATCTGCGCAGCTTTTCGCGCAGATCCAGTTAGCGCAGGGTTATACGTTTTGTTTGCCGCGAAGTTTCAGCAGCTCTCTACTTCCCTGAGTTTTCAAGGCCGCAGCACCATAGGCACAGATGAAACTAAACCCAATTATTCCTACATGTTCAAGCAAGGAGAATTTTTCCGCCGCCATCCCCCACGCAAGAACAAGTACCAGAAAGCATACAAATAGCAAGCCAGACATCAGATACGACTGAACCACCATTACGTACTTCAGTGCACGCTCTATTTTCGGGAATTTTATCGGGTCGTCGATTTGGTACTGCAAGAAAGCACCTATTCGTTTTAACGAATTAGGGATTGCTCGAAATAGCGAAAGCATAGCCGGGCTCCGCAAGATTCTCACGATGCTGTAGATCGGCACTAGAACGAGCAAGATACCCCATATGCCTAACAGGAGCGCTCGATACCACTCCGGAAAGATATTCAGATGTTCAAGTACGAACATTGGCATACCTGGTCACGTGCATAATGATCTTTAAGCATAGGTGTATAACCCCACTATGCGATTGATTTTTTATGAATCTATCATATCCATTTATCCGTATCAATTACAAACACACCGCCAAAATTGCTGGATCAAGTCCGTGACCGTATTCGTACAAAACACTATAGCTTTCGTACCGAAACCCAATATGTGCAATGGATAAAGCGTTTCATTCTATTCCATGATAAACGCCATCCACAAACAATGGGTGCGGCAGAAGTAGAGGCGTTTTTAACTCATTTGGCAGTGGCTGGTAAGGTATCGGCCTCAACTCAAAATCAGGCGTTGTCGGCTTTACTGTTTTTGTATAAGGAGGTACTGTCGATCGACTTGTCCTGGCTGGATAAGATCGTACGCGCCAAGCAACCGCAACGATTACCCGTCGTACTGACACGTACCGAGGTGCAGGCTGTTTTAATCCGGATGAGTGGGATCTATGGTTTGATGGCGAATCTTCTATACGGCACGGGAATGCGTTTGATGAAATGCGCGCGCCTCAGGGTAAAGGATATAGATTTTGAGCGTAGTGAGATTTTGATCCGCGACGGCAAAGGAGCGAAAGATCAAATCACCATGTTGTCGAAATCATTGGCGGATCCTTTACAAGCACATTTGCTTCATCGCCGGACTTTGTTCGATGACGATAGCCGCTTAGGTAAGGCATCGGTATATTTACCAGATGCGTTGGAACGTAAATATCCCAATGCGGCAACAGACTGGGTGTGGCAATATATTTTTCCCGCCGGAAGTTTTTCGATCGACCCGCGTAGCGGTGTCGAGCGGCGGCATCATATCGACGAGAAACTATTGCAGCGAGCGATGAAAAAAGCAGTACAGGCCAGCGGCATAACCAAGTTAGCCACTCCGCATACCTTACGCCATTCGTTTGCGACCCATTTACTTGATTCGGGCTATGATATCTGCACTATCCAGGAGCTGCTCGGCCATAAGGATGTCCATACCACGATGATTTATACCCATGTTCTCAATAAAGGCGGACGGGGTGTCAGAAGTCCGCTGGATATGTAAAATCAATACTGCCAGCTAAACCATGTCCACCTGACGATTCCCAAACAATATCCGCAAGCAGACACAGCTGGATTCAGGCATAAGCTATACCTCATCAGATTAATTTATTACATTTTCATGCAGTCAGGTTTTATAGGAATCTTCGATTCAGGGGTTGGTGGGCTGGCTGTCTACCGTGCCGCTCGTAAATTGCTCCCGCATCAGGCATTTGTCTACGTTGCAGATTCAGGATTTGCGCCGTATGGTAGCCGCGAATCTGCCTACATTACCCGCCGCGTCACTGAAATTGCGGATGCCCTGGTCAACAAGGGAGCGAAAGCACTTGTAGTCGCGTGCAATACTGCGACGGTGACCACTGTAGCTGCACTCAGAGCTAAACATTCCCTACCCATCATCGGCATCGAACCCGCTATCAAACCTGCCGCAGCAATCAGTCAGAATGGCCGGATCGTCATCCTCACGACAAAAAGAACTGCAGAAAGCGCAGCTGTTGCACAACTTTGCGTTCGCTATGGAACCCATGTTCAAATCATGCTTCAGCCATGTCCCGGGCTCGCAGATCAGGTCGAAGCAGGAAACATCGACGGAGAAGAAGTAAAGGAAATGCTCAGGCAGTATCTCACTCCAGCGATCTCACTGACCAATGATGTTATCGTGCTGGGCTGCACCCACTTCGCATTCTTGGCTGATCAGATTCAAAATCTGGCAGGCCCGCAAGTTACCATTATTGAACCTTCAGAAGCTGTGGCCCGACAACTCGCACACCGCCTCTCATCCAGCGAGATCATTTCGGCACATCAGACTCAAGTCACAGAAGCATTCTACACTACAGCCACCTCACCATCCGCTGTTAGCAATGTCATGTCCAAATTACTCGGACGCCACATCGAGGTGTTGGCGGCCAATGGCTTGGGTCTTGCGAAAGTGTGACCTGACTCGTCGTTATCGACACTGGCAGATAAGGGAATCTCCACCTGGGTATTTTCAGGTTATTCCCTTCTCGCAATCCGTACTGTAAGGTATTGCAAATTCCACAAGATATTTGATTCTGAAACAAAATGAGACAAGCATGACCCTTAACTATCGCTGGCTTTACGATACCGTACGCAGACGTTTTGAATCGGATGAGGCTATGGAGGCTTTCCTGTCTAAAGCACTCACTCCTGAAGAGTTAAAGCAGAAAGGTGATGATCGCTATCTTTCCGCCATGAGCCAGCGGGTGTTTCGGGCCGGCATGCAACACTCTGTGGTCGATGCCAAGTGGCCTGCCTTTGAAGAAGCCTTCTGGGGCTTTGTACCTGAGACAATGGTGATGCTCAGCCCGGAACAGATCGAAGGTTATATGAAAAATAACCGAATCATCCGTCATTACACCAAACTGCAAACCATCCCCAGAAATGCCCAGTTTATTCTGGACATTCGCCAGGAACAGGGTTGCAGTTTTGGCGAGTTTATTGCTGACTGGCCGGGTTCTAACATCATCGGCTTATGGCGTTTACTGGCCAAACGTGGCGCTCGGCTGGGCGGACGCTCGGCCGCCGGATTTTTACGTTTGGTCGGGAAGGATACTTTTTTATTGACCAGCGATGTGATTGCCCGCCTGATCGCTTCAAGCATTATTGACCAGGAACCCACCAGTCAGCGCGATAAACAAACCGTACAGGATGCTTTCAATGAATTACAGCAAGAGTCAGGAAGACTGTTGTGCCAGCTATCAGCCATGCTGTCGCTGAGTATCAATCCGAGATTTTAGTGAGAAATTCAAAACCTGGCATACATTGTCGGTAACCCTGCGCACTGGAAGAGAGATGATGCAGCTCACCAGTATGAATTCGATATCAAGATCACAGTAGCCACCACCCACCATTCACAAGGAAGGCCTGGTGGTTGGCATACGCAGCCCACCCCGTAGTCCTTACGAATGACCACACACTGGCTCAAGTCATTGAGCAGTCACCCGCCTGACCAGCCGAAACCCAGTACGTCACAAAATTCCACCTCCCAGCACTTCGTGATAGGGGAAACAGATTGTTCAGGATGAACTAATTCTCAATATTCTTTATTAACCATATTGAATTCATGGCTATTAAGGTTCACACTGCCGGAGCGACTGAATAAATATCGTATAAGAGTTGTAAATGAAAGATGAAATGTTAATTCCTGATCGTAGTGAGTAGATCCGGAATTAGGCAGCCTCTGACAGAACAGCCAGACAATTATTTATTTATGAGCGTTCAAGCTCGCCGGACCTGGTAAATAACAATAGAAATCAGAATCAGGTTTTCGCTTATTGATGCGGAAAATATTCCTGCTCAATGAACTGATCAAATGAGGTTGATCCCAGCACTGTAGCTGTATCAACCAGAATCCGGCAGGCGCATACGCGGGGTGACCCGGATAACTTCAATCTAAGATATAGGGAGTCAAAAAATGAGTAAACACCTATGTTTCACTGCGTTCAGTTCAATCGCTCTGTTTCTGTTGTGTTTCAGCGGTTGGGCAAGTGCAGCTGCTCCTACAGAGATCAACGAAGCGCGTCTGGTAGCACAATATAATTACTCCATAAACATTCTGGCCATGTTGCTGGTCGGTTTTGGTTTTTTAATGGTTTTCGTACGAAGATACGGCTTTAGCGCAACTACCGGTACTTATCTGGTCGTAGCCACTGGACTTCCACTCTATATCCTTTTGCGAGCAAACGGGATTTTCGGGCACGCATTGACGCCCCAATCCGTTGATGCAGTAATTTATGCGGAATTTGCCGTCGCTGCAGGACTGATTGCCATGGGAGCAGTACTCGGGCGTTTACGGGTTTTTCAATATGCGTTACTGGCATTGTCTATCGTGCCGGTTTATCTGCTGAATGAATGGCTGGTGCTGGATAATGCTTCAGGGTTGACTGAAGGATTCCAGGATTCTGCCGGATCGATTGCCATCCATACTTTCGGTGCATATTTCGGTTTGGGAGTCTCCATCGTTCTGACTACTGCGGCGCAGCGGGCTCAACCAATCGAATCGGATGCAACTTCGGATCGCTTTTCAATGCTGGGATCAATGGTACTGTGGCTTTTCTGGCCAAGCTTTGCGACTGCAATCGTACCATTCGAACAGATGCCCCAAACCATAGTCAACACACTTCTTGCTTTATGTGGCGCTACACTCGCCACTTATTTCCTGAGCGCTTTGTTCCACAAAGGGAAAGCATCCATAGTCGATATGGCCAATGCTGCACTCGCTGGAGGGGTGGCGATCGGGTCAGTCTGTAACGTCGTCGGACCAGTGGGTGCTTTTGTAATCGGTTTGCTGGGTGGTGCCATTTCTGTAGTGGGTTTCGTGTTTATTCAGCCCATGCTGGAATCCAAAGCCAAGATGATAGATACCTGCGGGGTACACAATCTGCATGGATTACCAGGATTACTAGGTGGATTCAGTGCGATCCTGGTGGTGCCAGGTATTGCTGTAACCCAACTGACAGGAATCGGTATCACGCTTGCACTGGCTTTGGTTGGCGGCATGATTGCCGGGGCACTGATCAGACTAACCGGTACAACGAAACAAGCGTATGAGGACAGTCATGAGTTTACCCATCTTGCAGGACCTGAAGATGAACATAAAGCTGAAAAACTGGTACTAGAGGCAAAAACTGAAATACAGGGACTGAGAAATCGTATCGATGCTGTTGCATTGAGTGCTAAATCAGGAGGATAGATCTTCTGTTATCCATGAATTTTTGGTACTTCAGTTTCTGACAAATGGGGGCGGGTCGCGAATCAGGAAAAATCAGTATTCATGTCCGGCCCCCTTCTTTTAGAATTTCCAGATGTGCTTTATAAGCTGATGCTACTTGCTTCAGGCATTAAAGCGCCAATATGAGATACAGTGCCCCTGCTGGAATGGCGCAATTTCTGATCTCAATGGAGGAATAACATGATAATCCCAGCAAAAAATACGGTTTGCCTTTGGTACGACGATTGCGCCGAAGAGGCAGCACGGTTTTACGCCGATACCTTTCCTGATTCATTCGTCGGTGCAGTACATCGCGCACCAGGAGATTTTCCATCAGGGAAGGAGGGAGACGTACTGACCGTCGAATTTACTGTGATGGGCATCCCGTGCATCGGGCTCAACGGCGGACCGGCATTCACGCACAACGAAGCATTCTCGTTTCAGGTCGCAACCACTGACCAGGCTGAAACAGATCGCTACTGGAATGCAATCGTCGGCAATGGCGGCCAGGAAAGTGAATGTGGCTGGTGTAAGGATAAATGGGGGCTAAGCTGGCAGATAACGCCGATCACCCTGATAAATGCAATCACTCATCCCGATCCTGCTGCTGCCAAACGTGCATTCGATGCGATGATGCAAATGAGAAAAATCGATATTGCCACAATCGAAGCAGCACTTCGTGGTTGAGATACGGACAGTCTGCTCAGATGTGCGTATCCCGACAAATAGCTTAATCTTCCGGGCTCTTCATCAGTTAACGGGCTGTCAACTTCTGACAACCCGTTTAATAAATCTGACGATTTTTACCCTTTTCCATCTGTATGGTAGTGCACACTTTGCGCATGGACTGCTTCAATCAATGCCAGTGCATTTTCAGGCGGAGTGAATTGTGAAATACCATGTCCCAGGTTAAATACGTGGCCATGGCCGTGGCCATAACTTGCCAGTATCTTCCCAGCTTCAGCAGCAATTATTTCCGGTGAGGAAAACAGCACGGCCGGATCCAAGTTCCCCTGCAAAGCAACTTTATCCTGGGTACGACGACGGGCTTCGCCGATATCGATCGTCCAATCCAGCCCGATTGCATCGCAACCGCTGGCCATGATGGATTCCAGCCACAACCCGCCACCCTTGGTAAACAGGATATTCGGAATACGATCACCGTCATGTTCGCGTTTCAGACCGTCCAGAATCTGGTTCATGTAGCGTAAGGAAAATTCCTGATAAGCAGCGTGGGACAGCGCTCCGCCCCAACTGTCGAAAATCATCACAGCCTGTGCACCCGCTTCGATCTGCGCATTCAGATAGGCAGTCACTGCTTGTGCGGTCACACCCAGAATATGGTGCAGCAGATCGGGGCGTGCATACAACATAGTCTTGATTTGTCTGAACTCGCTGCTGCCCGCTCCTTCCACCATATAGCACGCCAATGTGAATGGACTGCCTGAGAATCCGATCAGTGGAACCTGATTATTCAGCGCTTTGCGGATCTGCCTGACAGCATCCGTCACATAGCGTAAATGAGTATCAGGATCGGGTACGATCAACGAACGAATTTCCCATTCCTCGCGTAAGGGGCGTTCGAAACGCGGCCCTTCTCCATCTGCAAAATATAATCCCAACCCCATCGCATCCGGGATCGTCAGAATATCGGAGAACAGAATCGCAGCATCGAGCGAAAATCTGGCCAAAGGTTGCAACGTCACTTCCGTGGCAAAATCAGGATTTTTGCAAAGTGACAGAAAATTGCCTGCCCGCGCACGGGTCCGGTTGTATTCCGGCAGATAGCGGCCCGCCTGGCGCATCATCCACACAGGGGTATAGTCCACAGGCTGTCGCAGCAGGGCACGGATGAAGGTATCGTTTTCTAATTTGGTCATAGTGCTATTTAAATTCCCGGAAATGTTAAGCAGTGAAGCAGAAGTCATAACGATCTCGTTACATGGATACTGTCAACCCAGTTTATGCAGTTGCTGGTCGAGTTTCTCCAAAGTGGCACTGAACGTAGCCAGCCGTTCTTTTTCCTGCAGCACCACCTTTTCTGGCGCACGCTGAAGAAAATCGGGATTATCCAGTTTCGTTCTGGCTTTGCCAATTTCAAGCGTCAACCGTTGTATTTCCTTGTTGAGACGTTCACGCTCGGTAGCGACATCCACCTCGATTTTCAGCATCAGCCTGAATTCACCGGTAATGGCAACTGGTGCGTCCGTATCCGGCAGTCTGTCCGGCAGAATAGTCACTTCAGACAACTTGGCCAGTGCCCGCAGATAAGGTGAAAAATCTGCCAGCCGAGAAGGATCACCTTCTATTAACAGTGGCACTCGCTCTGCTGGTGACAGTTTCATTTCTCCGCGCAGCGTACGGCAGGCGTTGACGATTTCCTTGAGCAGTTGAATATCGGCTGCAGCATGCTCATCCATACGCGCTGGATCTGCTTGCGGGTAAGGTTGGCACATAATGCTGGTACCGGTTTTACCTGCGAGAGGGGCAACCGCCTGCCAGAGTTCCTCGGTTATGAATGGAATAATCGGATGCGCCAGCCGCAACGCTGCTTCCAGTACACGCACCAATGTACGACGGGTAGCACGCTGACGCGCTTCATCCGCGCTGCTTAACTGCACTTTCGCCAGTTCTACATACCAGTCGCAATATTCATCCCAGACGAATTCGTACATCTCGCGCGCGGCAAGGTCAAAACGGTATTCATCAAAAGCCTGTACCACACCCTGTTCGGCCTGTTGTAGACGACCGACGATCCATTTATCCGCTTGTGAGAAATGCAGCGGCAGCGTTTCATCCAGACCTGTGTCTTTGCCCTCACAGTTCATCAGTACGAAGCGGGTAGCGTTCCACAGTTTGTTGCAGAAATTGCGATATCCTTCACAACGCTGCAGATCAAACTTGATGTCACGCCCATGTGAAGCCAGGCTGGCAAATGTAAAGCGCAGCGCATCGGTCCCGAACGCGGGAATCCCTTGTGGAAACTGCTTGCGGGTAGTTTTTTCGATGGATTCTGCCTGTTTGGGATTCATCAGGCCGGTGGTACGTTTTCTGATCAGTTCCGCCAGTGAAACACCATCGATCAGATCGAGCGGATCAAGCACATTACCTTTGGATTTACTCATTTTCTGGCCTTCCGCATCACGGATCAGGCCGGTGATGTAGACCTCCCGGAAAGGTACTTCGCCGGTGAAATGCAGAGACATCATCACCATGCGAGCTACCCAGAAGAAGATGATGTCGAATCCTGTCACCAGCACTGATCCGGGGAGGAAAGTCTTGAGCTCGGGCGTCTGCTCCGGCCAGCCCAATGTCGAAAAGGGCCACAACGCTGAAGAAAACCAGGTATCGAGCACATCTTCATCCTGCCGGAGGATTTCCTTACCGGACAGTTTTCTGGCTTCTTCCAGATCATGTGCAACGGTTACGTTACCATCCTCATCGTACCAGGCCGGTATCCTGTGCCCCCACCACAACTGGCGCGAAATACACCAGTCCTGGATGTTTTCCAGCCACTGATTGTAGACATGCGCCCAGTTCTCCGGTACGAACCTGACCTTGCCGCTTGCAACCACCGCCAGGCCCTGCCTGGCTAGGCCTTCCATCGCCAGATACCACTGATCGGTCAACATCGGTTCAATGACGGTATGAGTGCGATCTCCCCGCGGAACCATCAGTTTATGCGGGCGAGTTTCAACCAGCAGTCCCTGCGCCTGCAGATCGGCAATTACTTTCTTTCTGGCATCGAAACGATCCAACCCTTGAAACTCGGCTGGAGCATTGTCATTGATCCTGCCATCCAGTGTAAGAACATTAAGCGGGATCAATTTATGCCGCAATCCGACCTGATAGTCGTTGAAATCATGTGCTGGAGTAATTTTTACGCACCCGGTACCAAAAGCAGGATCAACATAACTGTCCGCGATGATCGGGATCGTGCGTTCAGACAGCGGCAAACGCAAATGACGTCCGATCAGGTGACGATAACGGTCGTCTTCCGGATGAACCGCAACCGCCATATCTCCCAGCATGGTTTCCGGGCGGGTAGTGGCAACGACCAATCCCTGATGCTCACTACCTCCTTCTTGTTGTTCGAAAGGATAAAGGATATGCCAGAGCGAACCCTGTTCTTCAACCGAAACCACTTCCAGATCCGAGACTGCTGTCTGCAGTACCGGATCCCAGTTGACCAGCCGCTTACCACGATAGATCAGCCCTTCCCGGTAAAGGCGCACGAATACCTCGGTCACTGCACGGGAAAGTGTTTCATCCATAGTGAACCGTTCGCGCGACCAGTCACAGGAAGCACCCATACGCCGCATCTGGCGGGTAATCGTGGAACCTGATTCCTCCTTCCATTGCCAGACTCGCTCGAGAAAAGCTTCACGCCCCATCTGACGACGATCCTTGCCTTCCTGATCCAGTTGCCGTTCAACCACGATTTGTGTGGCAATTCCCGCATGATCCGTACCTGGTTGCCATAATGTGTTGTCACCCAGCATGCGGTGATAGCGAATGAGTGCATCCATCAGGGTATGCTGGAAAGCATGTCCCATATGCAGCGTACCGGTAACATTGGGCGGCGGCAGCATGATGCAGTAGGGATCTACTCCCTTATGGTCGGTTGGACTGAAATAGCCGGCCGTCTCCCAGGTCGAATACCAGCGGGTTTCTATATCTTTTGGATCAAAGCTTTTTGCAAGTTCCATGATGATCAGGTAATTGAGGAAATGCTGAAAAAAGAGCGCCGACAAGACGTAGAAAGCGGTTGTCTCTCAAAATTTCCTAAGGCGAACCAGTAGAATAAAACTGGTTATTATAACCAATGAAGGCGGAATGGATGGCTTAAAGATTTTTTGGCAGCCGTTTTCCCAATGCTTGTATCAGGGTAAGCCGCTCAGCAGGATCAAGATGGATGGAGGCTTCTCTCAATGCTGCATCAAAGGCAAAATACAGCAGCTCGGAGAGCTCTGATTGGGATGGCCACTCATCTATCATCAGCGTGACCTGATCAGTCAGCACGGGAATACCATCGACCTCTAGCGATACACCCTCATCATCCTGAGGTATTTCAACGGGTCCGACTTCGGCCGGCAGCATTTCCCCAGGATCATCCGGTTTCGCAGCAGTCTGTTCCGACGATTGCATGAGGGAAGACTGTTCACGCCGATGCCGATGCAACATCGAATCCACTTTACCCAGCAAAAGTGTATCTTCTTCCAGCTCTGCAGAAAGATCAGGCTGATCGTCAGTCACCAGATTGCTCCTAGACGGATAAAAAATGCAAAGTCCGGGAGACGAATCATTCGTACATCGCCAGAAAACCCATCAATTTCCATCGAGCCGGTGATGACGAACGTCATGCCCCTGTTCCTGGTAGCGCCGGTAACGTTTGCGTGCCTGCAGTTTACCATCCTCTGTTTCATCAACAATTTCCACCACGCGTGGAAACTGCTCATATCCTGATGGAACATCCGCATCCAGATTGAGTAAAACATCAAAACAACCGGCTTCCATCAATACAGGCCGGCTGTTCATTATCACTGGTGTTACATCTGCCAGCTTGTTATCCACCCGGCAATGCGGTATGAAGCCGGTGGGTGTAAATGTCCAGAGCAACTTATCAAACTGGCTCGCCAGGCGCTCATCCGGAACATAGACAATGGTTTTCAACCCCTGCTGCACCGCTTTTGCACACAGGCGACAGGCGACCAACAACCTGTCTGCCGCCCCGGTGTAAAAATCGATCTGCGCCACGTCCGCTTTTGTGAGTTAGTGCTTCTTTTAATGTTTGTTTGCACGGCTGATCAGGAACTGCGTCAGCAATGGAACCGGACGCCCGGTAGCCCCTTTTTCCTTGCCAGATTTCCAGGCTGTACCGGCAATATCCAGGTGTGCCCAGCGAAATTTCCTGGTAAAACGTGACAGGAAGCATGCGGCAGTAATCGCACCTCCCCAGCGGCTGCCAATATTGGCGGTGTCGGCAAAATTACTCTTGAGCTGTTCCTGGTACTCATCGAACAGTGGCAGATGCCAGGCACGATCATAAGTTTGCTCACCCGCCTGAAGCAGCTCCTGTACGAGTGGCTCATCGTTACCCATCACTCCGGATACCACGTGGCCCAGAGCAACCACGCAAGCACCGGTAAGCGTTGCAATGTCCACCACGACTTCCGGATCATAACGTTCCGTATAAGCCAGCGCGTCACACAGAATCAGCCGTCCTTCGGCGTCGGTATTGAGTATTTCGATCGTCTGACCGGAAAGGCTGGTAACGACATCCCCCGGTTTGGTCGCATTACCTCCTGGCAGATTTTCAGTAGTCGGGATAACACCGATCACATTGATCGGCAACTTCAGTTCTGCCACGGCTGTCAGCGTGCCGAATACACTTGCAGCGCCGCCCATGTCGTACTTCATCTCATCCATTTCGGCAGCCGGTTTCAGTGAAATACCACCTGCATCGAACGTTACCCCTTTGCCGACCAGGGCAACTGGTTTTTCCGAATCTTTTCCACCATGATATTCCAACACGATCAGCTTGGCCGGCTGGTGGCTGCCACGTGCTACAGCCAGCAATGCGCCCATGCCCAGTTCTTCCATGTCTTTTTCTTCCAGTACGGAGAATTTGAGACTGAACGTTCTGGCCATTTCTTCAGCCTGTCCGGCCAGATAGGAAGGGGTGCAGATATTGGGAGCAAGATTACCCAGATCCTTAGTCACTTTCATGCCGTGTGCAATGGCCAATCCCTGCTGCAATGCCGTTTCTACCGCCGTTGCTGTGAATGTGTCGGTGATGCCAATATCTACTTTGGCCAGAGAGGGCTGACGCCCATCGGGCTTGCTCTTGAGACGATCGAAGCGATATGCGCTTTCTTCGGCCAGAATCACTGTCTGCAACACGTTCCAGGCAATATCTCTTCCTTTGACGGTAAGTTCGGTCAGATACAAGCCGACATCTTTTACGCCAGTCGGCTGCAGTGCTTTGAATGTCGTACGTACAGCATCCAGAAATACTTTTTCCCCGAATTCCTCTTCTTTACCCAGCCCGACCAGTAATACACGCTTACTGTCGATACCCGAAATACCATGCAGTAACAGTGTTGTGTTTGGCTTACCATCCATATCCCCTTGATCCACGATCCTGCCAAGATGGCCTTTGCCTGCTTCATCCAGCACCCTGGCTGCTTCAGTCAGTTTACGAGGTTCGAACACCCCGACGACAATACAGTCACTACGGTATTTTTCCGGATTATCGGATCTGATTGCGAAGTCCATGATTTTATTACTCCTGTTTTATTTGTTTATTTTTGAATGGATACCAATCGGACTATGGCCACACTCCTGCTCCCCAATCAAAAACTGAACTTCCTGCCATATTCCGGAATCCCGCTTGCGACATTCAACATAAATGAGTTTGATTAATAGCTCTTCTCCAGTGTTTTCATGGAATTATATCGGGTAGAATGACTGTTCTCGGAAATCCAGAATGAATAAGCAGGCTATCTGTTCACCACCTGAGAAGGATGTATGAAAGAAAATTTACTCGAGCAATTACGGTTTTGTACAAACCTGCCCAGTTTGCCTTCTATTGTGCTGAAAATCATTGATCTGGCAGGTAACGCAGACACCAGTCTTACGCAGATAAATCATTATATCTCGCTTGATCCTGCACTTGCCGCCAAAATTATCAAAACCGCCAACTCTCCACTGTATAAGTTCAGATATCCGGTCAGCAACATCAGTCAGGCGACTGGTATTCTGGGAACATACGGTGTGATCACGATAGCATTGTCCTTCTCGCTGGCTGATTCTCTGGTAAAACAATCCGGGAAAAATCTGGGCATGGCCGGCAGCAACATTTTCTGGCGTCGTTCGATCACCTCGGCGCTGGCCAGCCGCGCTCTGGGTGAACGTCTGGGGATGAACAGGATGCTGGATGACCTGTTCCTCGCAGGATTACTGCAGGATATCGGGATTCTCGCTTTCCATGCACTTCTGCCCGAAGACTATCCTTCGGTTTTTTCACTTGCAGACAATCATAATGCCCTCCTTGCGGCTGAACGCGAAACATTCGGCGTTGGACATGACGAACTGGGTGCCGCATTGCTCGAATACTGGAAGTTTCCCGGTTATGTCCCTGCCGCCTGCCGC
>Ga0206107_1000567_pt1 | contig 13916 bp, 11 predicted proteins | sample 2B0metagenome_FD_148652 | JGI IMG/M metagenome (GOLD analysis project Ga0206107, IMG submission 148652) | Enriched microbial communities from leaf-cutter ant dump, University of Wisconsin, Madison, United States - 2B0 | ecosystem: Environmental > Terrestrial > Nest > Insects nest > Nest dump...
CCGTTGCACCTGGAAAAACCGGTACTATCAAAGTGAGTTATAATACCAAAGGACGCCCCGGCCCGATCAATAAAACGGTAACCGTTCAGTCCAATGTTGGTACTACCGTACTGCATATTGGTGGTAATGTGGAAAAAGCTCCGGCTACTTCCGTACCGGAAAACAATTCCATGATGAAGTCTGCTAATTAATAGACACCTACCGGAGCAAAATCTCCGTCATCTCCCGGCATTCATACTGTTTCAAATTTAACCTTTCGGGTTTGTTTCGGTCTGAATGCCGGATTATTTTATCGCATTTATAAAAACATGAATTATGGTTAAAAAAATTTTCTTCCTGCTGTTAGTAGCCCTTGTGCCGGCTACTATGGTTTTGGCACAACAGTCCGGCGCACAACTTACCGTAACCTCATCAACACATGATTTTGGCAATATTAAACAAGGCGTGCCCGCGGTGTATGATTTTGAGGTAAAAAACACCGGTAATCAACCGCTGATCATTCAGGATGTAAAGCCTTCCTGCGGCTGCACCACTCCGGAATGGCCCAAAACACCCATATTGCCGGGCAAAACGGCTAAAATCAAGGTGTCTTATGATGCAGCATCTGCCGGCCCTTTCAATAAAAGCATTTTTGTAAAATCAAATGCCGCGAATGTTGAAAAAGGTGATCGCTATGAATTACGAATCAAAGGAACCGTAAAAGCTTCATAAAGCACAAAGAACTAACGAAAAAAAACGCTGTATTTTTTATACAGCGTTTTTTTTGTTGCTGCTTTCCTGTAAATTTGCGCACAAAAAATAAAAATTATATGAGTTCTATTACAGCAGTACATGCACGTCAGATCCTTGATTCCCGAGGCAACCCCACCGTGGAAGTTGATATTGTTACCGACATGGGCTCTTTTGGCCGCGCTGCGGTACCGTCCGGCGCTTCTACCGGAGTACATGAAGCCGTAGAATTACGGGATGGTGATAAAAAGAAATACTTAGGCAAAGGAGTTCTGAAAGCCGTCAAAAACATTAATGATGTGATTGCTAAAGAGCTTTATGGCTTTGATATTTATGATCAAAGGGGCTTAGACGAATTGCTGCTGCAATTAGACGGCACACCCAACAAAGGTAAATTAGGCGCTAATGCCCTTTTGGCCGTAAGTCTGGCCGCAGCCAGAGCTGGAGCAGAAGAAGCCGGACTGCCTTTGTATCGTTATATAGGCGGTACTAATGCCCGCACTTTACCTGTGCCCATGATGAATATCCTCAACGGCGGTGCTCACGCGGACAATAAAATAGATTTTCAAGAATTTATGGTGATGCCGGTCGGTGCTGCTACCTTCAATGAAGGGCTGCGCTGGGGTGTAGAAATTTTCCATGCATTAAAAAATGTATTGAAAGATAAAGGTTATAGCACCAATGTAGGTGATGAAGGCGGCTTCGCACCCAATATTCAAAGCAATGAAGAGGCTATTGAAACCGTATTGAAGGCTATTGAAAAAGCAGGTTACAAACCCGGTGATCAGGTAGCCATAGCTATGGATGCCGCCAACAGCGAACTGTGGGATGCCAAAAGCAAAAAGTATGTTTTCCATAAATCAGACGGGAAAAAGATGAGCAGTGCAGAATTGGTTGATTATTGGACTGCTTGGTGTAAAAAATACCCGATCGTCAGCATTGAAGACGGCATGGCTGAAGACGACTGGAAGGGCTGGAAAGCGCTTACCGATGCTTTGGGAAATAAAGTGCAATTGGTGGGTGATGATTTATTTGTAACAAATGTAAAACGCTTAGAAGAAGGTCTTGACAAAGGTGTGGCTAACGCACTATTAGTAAAAGTAAATCAAATCGGGACATTGTCCGAAACGATAGATTCAGTGCATCTTGCTCAGCACAATCGTTATAATACCATTATGAGCCACCGCAGCGGCGAAACGGAAGATACTACCATTGCGGATTTGGCTGTGGCGCTGAACTGCGGTCAGATTAAGACCGGCTCCGCTTCCCGCAGTGACCGGATGGCTAAATACAATCAACTGCTGCGTATCGAAGAAGAATTAGGTAGCTTAGCCTTTTATCCGGGCAAAAAACTCCAATTCGGAATCTGAGAATCGCAATAGAATAGTTGCGGCAGGTAAATACATCTGTAATCGTTATGAACAATGTATAACCTCCGTTTTAAAAGGATCTGCCGGGCTTTTTGTCAGGCAGATCCTTTTGGAATTTATAGAAATCTACCGCCAACCGCCACTCTGTTGTGGTGATATTGATCCGGTTTGGATGAAAAAAAATGTACCGGCTATTTACCGGTACATTTTTCGAATAAAATAAGATATTCTGATTCAACTATTCAGACGATCCTGCAAGCTTCCAGATGTAAGTACCATTTTCATTTACAATACCCCAATAATCAAAAATAGCTGTAGCGCGGTCTCCGTTCTCATTGAGTGCTGCGGATCCCGTAACGCCATTGTATCGGGCAGCTTCTTGCTCAAATGCAGTTCTTACGGAAGCAGCATCGAGATTATCTACATCTGCTGCTTCATAAGTATTAGCAATAGTCCATAAGGCATCATAGCAAGCCAGCGCAAAAGCGCCTGCTTCAACACCACCGGTACGTGCTTTAATTTCTTCGATCAAAGGTGTCCAAAGCGATGCTGTTTCTTCCGGAAGTCCAAATTCGGGAGCAAAGAAATGAGTTGTAGCGGCAAATGCAGCAGCATCAGTATTGCTGACGAAGGCATTACTTTTGGTTATGCCATCTCCGCCATACCATTGTACAGAGCTGAGCAACGCATTGTTTTTTGCCTGAGCAAACAGATCGGCACCTTCGTCAAAAGCTGCGATATATACAGCCGTTGCAGCAGCACCGAATTGACCGGTAGCCGTATTGATTTTATTTTCAATTTCAGTAATAACCGGAGTAAAATCGGATGTGCCGGAAGCATAAGCCGCAACGGTATAAACGGTGCCTCCCAAATCGGTAAAAGCAGAAGTAACGCCATTTATCAATCCGATATTGCCTACATCATCCAGACCGGCTGTAACCAATCCTCTTATTCCGGAATCGTAGATGGTTTTTGCCAAAGCCTTGCCTTCTAATTTATCATCAGGGCAAAACCGGAAGATATTGTCTCCGGACAGGCTCAGCGATCCTGCAGTGCTTCCCTGACTTACCACGAACATATCATTGGCATCTGCATAAGGCTTAATGGCGGCTACTTCCGAGCTGCTTTGCGGCCCTATCACAAACCGGATACCTTGATCTTTTGCGGATTGAAGATATTCCAGAGCTAAAGAAGGTTCCATTTTGGTATCATACACATCTACTGCGAAACGATACCGAGAACCATTACTTTCCATTTGTCGGTTGATATCTTCAACGGCTATTTCAAGAGCACTTTGAGAGCTTTGTCCCAGTGTAGCCCAGTTGCCGGTAAGCGAGAGCAAAGCTCCTACGTGTATGGTTTCCGTATCCGTTTCCTTTTCTTTGTTGCAGGCGGAAAAAATCAACAATCCGGCAAAAAGAGCGATCCAAAATGAAGTTTTCTTCATGTGTTATTCTTTTTTTAGTTAAAATGTTTTTGTAAAATGCCGGGCAAAAGTATTAATAATCCGGGAAAGCTCATAGGAAACGCCCTTTGAATTATTGTAATTCGTAACAAATTTGCTGAAAGCCTTTTTGCTAAGACAATTTCTATGGATGTTCAGGCAAGTAACAACATGATTTTTTTCTACACAATAAACCAACAGATACCGGTTCGGGAATTGCCAAAGGCAGGGATTTTTAGCACAAACGTTCAATCGAAGAATTCCATATATACGGAATTGAAACTTGCACCAATGTCCAGCCGGAACTCCGCTCTTTTGCGACAACTGCTTGTTAAGCGATACATATATATCTTTTTAGTTTAATCTGAAATTAAACTATCTTTCTTAGTACTTTTGTGAGTTGTAAAAGGGAATATTATGGCTCAAATCAAAATAAGAAATTTTGGTCCAATTAAAAATGGATTACAAGAAAATAATGGTTTTATAGATGTGAAAAAAGTTACCGTTTTTATAGGTAATCAAGGGTCAGGAAAAAGTACAATTGCGAAGTTGATTTCCACTTTAAGTTGGCTTGAAAAAGCACTTATAAAAGGACAAATATCAGAAAAAGAAATCAGTACACGTAAACAATTTATTAAATATTGCGAATACCAAAACCTGGCGGAGTATTTTGACAAGGATGTGTCTGAGACAATTGAATACATTAGTAATACTTTTCATTTTAAACTTGATAAAGGTCAGGTTTATATTAAGATAAAAGAGGTTGCAGAGTTTTTTCTACCTAAAATAATGTACGTACCTTCTGACAGAAATTTAATTAGTGCCGTTAGAAATGTTAGAAACCTGAAAGGACTACCTGGTACATTATATACCTTTTCAGATGAATTTTTAAAAGCGGTTGAACGTTTGAAAGGTGGAATAATTCTTCCTATTAACGGTGTGAAATTTGAATATCAACAATTAAATCAAATATCTTATATAATTGGTAGTGATTACAAAATAAGGTTATCCAATGCTTCAAGTGGCTTCCAATCGTTAGTCCCTCTTTATATAGTTTCAAAATATCTTTCAGAATCAATAGGGAAAAAGAAAGATAGCCCTTATTTACAATCAACGGTTGATTATAGTATTGAAGAAGAAGAACGATTAAGAAGAGAAGTTGATTTAATTAGGAATAACCCTAATCTTTCGGATAAGCTAAAAATGATATATTTAGAGAGGTTGTCTTCGAAAGAGGATTACTCCTCGTTTTTGAATATTGTAGAAGAACCTGAACAAAATTTATTCCCGAGTTCTCAAAGACATATTCTGAATAGCCTGTTCTCTTTTAACAATCTAATAGATAAAAATAAATTAGTTATTACAACGCATAGTCCTTATTTGATTAATTACATTACTTTATCAGTTAAGGCAAATGCTGTGTATGCTGATTTATCTGATGATAAAACCAAAAATAATGTATTGGAAATAGTGCCTTTTGAATCATTTTTGAGTAGTGATGATTTGGTTATATATGAACTTGATGAAACTTTTGGAGAAGTTAGCGTTTTGAAAAACTATAAAGGAATTCCTTCTGATGACAACAGACTGAATGTTGAATTGGGTGAATTTAACGATTTGTATGCTACTCTATTAAGTTTGCAAAAAACAATTGCCCAAAAATGAGTGTAAATTTTTTCAAAGAGAATTGCAAGCACTCATCAATGAAACCTGTATTTGGAATTTGTGATAATGTGGCTGATCATGGAGATACTTCCCAACCCGCATATTTAGATGAAAACAATGGTGAGAACTGGATAGCAACGGTTGATAATCATTATAGAGAATCCATTTGCTTTTATGCTGTTGATAATTGTGTAACATTTCCCGTTAGAGAAGATGGTACATCATTGAAAAGATGTGATGGCTTTTTGTCTTGCAATGATACCATTGCTTTTTTAGAACTCAAGTCAAGAAATGAGTATGGAGCAAAATGGATAAAAGATGCTGAAGAACAATTGAGAAGTGCTATCCATTATTTTGAGAAAGAACCAGTTTCTCTAAAATTCCAAAACAAAAGAGCTTATGCAGTTAATAATATGAGACCTCAATCAAGACTTGGACAAGCGGAGCGAATGGAACGATTTTTAGAAGAAACAGGTTATTTGTTGTTTATTAAGGCAAGAATTGATATTTATAGTTTAGAGGGATGATTTTGCCGTAGTATTATGGAATAAGTCTTTTATTTCTTCTGCTTTTATGATAACAATACAGCTATTTCAACAAATTTGCAAACATAATATTGATTTGAAACTGATGGTTGTTTTGAGGTGTATTTCAAGCCTTCGCATCCATATACCTCTTCTTGTCATACCGCAGGAATCTAAAGAACGTGTATAGGTGCTTTCAGCATGACATGAGGATTGCAGGGGCATTCTGTTAGTGAAAAAATGAAATGCGCCCGTTGTTGCTTTGTTACTCTTTCCGATAACGCTTACACGTTATTGTGTATCGCACCGGAATAAGTTTTATCCAGCCGGCAATTGTTATCGCACTGAGATCAAGAGAAAACGTGTTTTTCCATTACAAAATTATTGTGCATTTGCTGCACTTATCCAGCCGGAAAAACGGACTCGAATCCCGACCTGAATACTGATCCAGTTTTTCCGGAATGAGGCATTGTTTTCATTGAAATTATTGGATAGATTTAATGTGGTATTCAGCCCGTCAAAATCTTCCCGGCGAATAGGAACAGGGGCAGGCAACACGTCCCGCGGGCTTTTAGGCTCGCCGGCATCGGTAAATTCGCTGCGCATAGTATTGAATACGGGAGCAACGAATATTTCCATCCAGGGTCGTATTTTATATTCAATATGCAATCCGATTTTCAATAAATCGTTTTTAGTTTGCAACAATCCCGAATAAGTAACCGTATCATACGTTACGATGCCTGAATCCACGGAATCCACGGTGATGGTTTGCCCCGAATAGGAAACATTTCCCTGAAATATTCCGTAACTGCCGGACAAGCCAAGCTGTACTTTTTCGCTGACCGGGAAGGTAAGCCCGCCGCCGAAGCGCCAATGTGCAGCCGTAGGATGGAAGGCGTAAGCTACGCTTACATACGCATATTGATAGCCCAAACGTAAATCGGCATTCATATAATGGGGCTGATCAGCATAAAGACCAGCGGTAGCGATCAGGTTACGAAACACCGTTTGTTTTCGTTTTTCAATTTTATTTTCTGTTTCATAATGTACATTATCCACGCTGCCGCCTGCCGCTCCGGCGCTTCCGGCAGAAATGTCCGCACTGCTCATACTGTCGAATGCGGTGAGCATTACCGGCATATCCTCTGTTGCCGTACTGTCTTCTTCCGCAGTGGTGCTATTTCCAGTTTGCTGTTTTACTTCCGTGGTGGGTATATCAGCTTCCGGTTTTTTAGGGGAAGATGCTTGCTTTTTCTGCTTTATCCGTATTGTTTTTTTCTTTTGCTTACGATCCTTTCCATAATCCTTTCCGGGAATCAGGATAATATGGTTGCCGGCCATTTTTGAATCAATACCATATTCTTTTTTCAATAATACCAACAGCGATTTCAAGTCGGTTGATTTATGACTGACCAGAATTTTTCTACTGCTTTTTATTTTGGAGGAATTGTAGGAAACCGATACATCCACCTGTTTTTGAATAGCATTGCAGAGGTCATAAACAGTATATCGGGAGCGGCTAAGCGTTATTTTCTCCGACAACAATGTGGCCGATTGGGCATAACAACAATTCAGCAGCAGCAAACTTCCCACCAAACAAATTATAGCACGGTGCAGATTATTCCATAATAAAATTGCCTTTTTCATCCTGATAATAATTGGTTTCGAGTTGAGCGCTTAATATCTGCATCCAGGTATCGAATGTTTCCGCATTTGCGGTAATAGTGATTCTTTGCGCAGCGATAGTACTGTCTTTTATAAAAATTAAAGTGTGGAAATGTTTGGAGAGTTGTTGTACAATGCTGCTCACCGATTCGTCCTTAAACGAAAATCGGCCTTTTATATCCTCCTGCTGCAATGATTTTGAAATAGCATTTGCCTTAATAACCTGCCGGGCTGTAGCAAAAGTCGTATCATTTTGGAAATATGCGGCTACTTTTCCGGAAAACACAATAATCTCTGCGGTTTGTTCTTTTTGTGTGATATGAAAGCGCGTACCGATATCTTTTACGTGCAGACCATTTGCTAATTCCGTGATTAATGGAGTGTGATGGCGCACGATTTCAAATGTGGCATCGCCTTTCAGAGTAAGCCTGCGGCCGGTTTGGTCATTTTCAGTATAACTGAGCATACCGCCGGGATGCAGAGCAATGCGGGTGCTGTCCGGCAAAACAATATGTGTAATATGATCCGAAGCTGAAAAACGAAGCGGTTGCTGCTCTTGAAATAAAAAGACGAAACCGGATATGGCGATCAGCAATACCAATACGGCAGCGGCAGACCATATTACCAGCTTGCGCCTCTTCCCGAAGGTGGATGCAATTTGTGCAGGAGTAGCATTACGCGCTTGAAACTCTTGCCACATCCGCATCATATCCGGTTTCTGATAAGCGCCATCATACCATGTTGCGGCAAGCTCATCAAAAAATTCCGCATGGGAAGGGTCTGCATTACGCCAGTCTTCTGCATACAGCGCTTCTTCCGGGGTGGCTACTCCGGCGAAATAACGAATCAGTATGTCGAAATTAAGCGATTGCATATAAAACCAACATTAAAATTAAAAGACGATCATAATCTCCGTTTACCCTTATATGATTTCTGATTATTTTCAGCGCCTTGCTCATGTGGGCTTCTACGGTTTTTTCCGAAAGCCCCAGTTCCGCGCTGATTTCCCGATATTTTTTACCTTCTGTTCTGCTTTTTTCAAAAACTAACCGGGCTTGCGGGGGCAATTCGGACAATATTTTTTCAATCAGCGCTAAGCGTTGCTCCTGCATTTCCCGCTGTAAGATGGTTTCCTGCATATTACCGTCTTCATCGGCTATGTGTAAAATATGTTGTAACGGAGTATGCGACGCAGAAGATTGTTGCCTGAAATGATCCATACAAGCATTATGCATCATACGATACAGATAAGCACGGATATTGGCAATATCCGCTATAGCAATTTTTCCTTCTGCAAATTTGAGAAAAACCGATTGTACCAGATCGGATGCCAGCTCATTATCACGAACTTTGGTAAAGGCGTAGCGGTGCAGGCCTTCAAAATTGTTCTTATAGAGCTGTTCCAGATTCAAATGCAAAACCGTTTTTATTGCAAAATAAAATGTAAGACAGTGTTTTGACCGTCAACCGTTGTGTGGAGAATTGTTAAGCAAAACTAAAATGTCATATTCAAAAAACAACTTTTTGTTTGAAAATCCGTCATTGGCAGTAAGAAAACACCAAACTACACCACAATTGGATCATGATGATGAATATGAAAAAGGTCTAAACAATAGCATGATAATGGAAAAAGCTACCTCACAGAGATAGCTTTTTCCTTGTATGATCTGATGTTATTACCTAACGAATCAGGGTAACATTTCCTTCGTAATGCTCTGAGGCTTTATTTTTATAAACCACATCAATTATATACACATACACGCCTACCGGTTGTTCTTTTCCGTTGAGTTTTCCGTCCCATCCGCGTCCGTCAATATTGGTAGTTTCAAAAACCTTTTCTCCCCAACGGTTAAAGATAGTGAGGGTAAAAGCCTTTACGCCCTCTGATAAAAACTGCCGTGGGAGGAAGTAGTCGTTTGTGCCATCACCATTTGGTGTAAATGCATTGGGTACATCGGTATAGCAATCTTTTCTGACAACAATTTCATCGGTGGTTTTACATCCGTCTAAATCTGCTTCTACTGAGTAGGATCCCGGGTGCATAATTTTCAGTATAGCTGTAGTATCGCCGGTATTCCATGTCCATTTTATATCCGGATTGCTCAGATTCACGGTATCTAACAGGCTGTAAGGTGTGCCATTTAGACATATTGTAGTGTCCGGGCCGAGATTTACGATTGGGAATGGTTTTACCCAAATCTTTATATTATCATCTACCGAATTACAAACCGGATAATCGGCTCTTACGGAAACGGTATAAGTATCAGCATTATCATAGCTGTGGTATGGTGTAGCATTCATTCCGATTAAGGAACTGCCGTCTCCAAAATCCCAGGTCAGCATCGTAGCGGTATGCAGATAATCTAAAGAGAAATTAATCCGCTCACCGTTACATACCGTATCGCGATCAGCCATAACGAAAATATGTGGTGTGGAATCCACATAAATGGTACCGTAGGCCGTATCGGTACAAGTCAGTCCGGTCTCCTGAACAATAAGCGTGATGGTATGCGTTCCGGCTGCCATATAAGCATGATTGGGACCTTGTTGTGTAGCTGTGTTGCCATCTCCGAAATCCCAAAACCATGAACCAATATCTCCGGTGGACTGATCAAGGAAAATAACATTATTGTTGCCGCTTTGGCAGACGGAATCTGTACTTTGACCGAATACCGCATTAATAGGATGCCGGGTATCAACGATTTTTATAACGGAGTCTTTACAGCCTAAGCTATTTCTGCCGGTCAGCACTACGGTGTATTGATCCTGACCGGTATAAAAATGCGTTGGGTTTACATTTATCGAATCAAGAGGAGATCCGTCTCCAAATTTCCACCAGTATTGGCCGGGTTCTGATAAGTTGTTAAACAATACCGTATCTCCGGTGCAGCCTTTCGCCAGTGTATAATCAAAATCAAGATCTACATCGTTATTAACGGTCATAGTAACGGTAGCAGAGGTATCACACAACCCGCCTTCGCTTTTAGTATAAGTCAATATGTAGGTACCCACTCCAACAGATTGAGGGCTAAACACTCCCGTTCCGGAAACACCGGGGCCAGTCCATATACCGCCGGGATCGGGGTTTCCGGCAAGATAATTGAAAAGGTTAACAGGGTTCTCATTAAGGCAGATAGTTGCGGCGCTGTCTAAGCCGGGATTACCCGGATCAATAACTACAATACAAACTGTAGTATCATAAGTACAATCAAAATTATCCGTAACAGAAAAAGTATAGCAATGATTGCCACCGGTAACGGGCTTTACGGTAACCTGACTTCCACTTCCTCCGACAATATCCGTTGTAGGCGACCAACTTTCAGATACAAAATCGGGCAAGAAGGAATAATTACCGGGTAATAAATCGGGGTCAAAGTTTACTCCCCACCAAAAAATATAACCATTATCAATACCCAAATTATCCGTTACTGTAATAGTCCAGTTACCATTTAAAGGACATCCTACAAGATTAGTAAAAGATTGATCTGGTTGATAAGTGCCCGGTGTCATGGAATTGGATGGAGGATTGCTACCTGCTGTTACCCAGTTGCCCAAAGCATTTTCCTGCAATATTGTACCCCATGTAGCAGATGTAGAAAAGCAATAGGTAGCACCATCTCCCATTGCCAATGAGCCATCGTCATTAGCACCGCCCAAATAGGTACCCCCTCCGCCGGGGTAGGGCTTCAAAACAGCAGACTGACCGTTTGGACAGGAAATCTGGATATTCAAGTCGCCTAAATAGGAATGCTCCATATTGATACAAACGCTTTCCAGTTGATTGGGATCAGACAATGTCATACCCGGAGCGAAGCATTCTACTTCAATAGAGGTAGTATAGGAAACGCCACTGCCATCCGGTAAAAAAGTAGTATCAGATACCGGTGGTGCACATTCGTAAATACCCGGAACAGGAGTAGCAACTCCCGTCAATGTGCTGGTTTCTCCTAAGCATATTTGGGTCGGGTTGGCATTGGTACCTGCAAAAATAGGAGTAGTAGAAACCTGTACTGCCAGATCAATACGGTTGGTATTATTACATCCGTTTGAATCGGTAATCAGCAAATCCACCACATATACCCCTTGTGTGGGATAAACATGGGAAACGGTGGTGCCCATTGCTGAGCTGCCGTCTCCAAAAAACCATTCATAAGTGACTCCGACGCCGCTTACATCAAAAGTACCGGCACCGGTAAAAGTTACTGTTTCTCCCTGACATATTTTTACAGTATAATCAGCAACTGCAGGAGATGTACTTACTAATTCAGCCTGAATACCCTGACATTGCCCATAGGTAATTTGCGTGGAAAATAGCACGACAGACGAAAGCAGCATACATACAAATAGTAATTTTCTTTTCATAAGAAAAAAAATAATAAAGTGGTTAATCTTCTTTTTTGTGAATTTTTAAAACAAAGTCGGTTTGATCTATTCGGAAATACTGATCCGTTTTCCGGAAATAATCTATCGCGTAAATTAAAGGATTAAAGGTTGCCGGATTAAAGGCCTCTGGTTGTTCCGGTGCAGCAAATTTTGTTTGCAGCGGAACCGCAGACAGCATCGTCATATTAGCCGCTGATTGAGGCACATCACCTAACGAAATAATTTCTGACCGTTCGAGGCAATTATCCAACCAGCCAATTTGTGCCGCGTTCAGTTGTGATATACTGCTTCCATATACAGCAGATATTCGGCTGTCAATATTCTTCTGCGCGAAGGAAGCGCCGGAGCAGATCAGAAAAGCAGCCAGCAGTATTTTACGTTTCATCATAGTGTATTAAAACTGTTTTTACAAAAAACGATATTAGCAAAAAGACGGTAATTTATGATAAAAAGTTTGAAAAATTTGTTTTTTTATTTTGATTTTTTTTATAAAAGCATTGCGCCTTTAGCAAAATATTAAGCAATAATTATCAGAAAAATATTGCCTCTGTATATAAATCGGTTTTTTTTGTATTGAACAACAATTTTTGCATTCTGACTGACAACATTCATTTACAAAGTTCATTGTAATATTGTACAATTATCCTGATACGGCATTTGGATATAAAATATTGAAATACACGTGGCTGCATAGTATTATAAAAAAAGGAAAAGCTACCTCATAGAGATAGCTTTTCCTTTTTTTATCTACTGCGATCTAACGAATTAAGGTAACATTTCCTTCGTAATGCTCTGAGGCTTTATTTTTATAAACCACATCAATAATATACACATACACCCCTACAGGTTGTTCTTTTCCGTTGAGTTTTCCGTCCCACCCGCGACCATCGGAGTTGGTAGTTTCAAAGATCTTTTCTCCCCAGCGATTAAAAATTGTGAGGGTAAAAGCCTTAACACCCTCTGACAAAAACTGCCGGGGGAAGAAGTAGTCATTTACGCCATCGTTATTAGGCGTAAAAGCATTGGGCACATCGGTATAACAATCTTTTCTGACAACGATCTCATCGGTAGTTTTACATCCGTTTAAGTCAGCTTCCACCGAGTAGGATCCCGGATGAACAATCTTCAGAATAGCAGTAGTATCGCCGGTATTCCATGTCCACTTTATATCCGGGTTACTCAGATTCACTGTATCTAACAGACTGTAAGATGCTCCATTTAGACATATTGTAGTGTCCGGACCGAGATTTACGATTGGAAAAGGTTTTACCCAAATCTTTATATTATCGTTTACGGAATTACAAACCGGGAAATCTGCTTTAACGGAAACAGTATAAGAATCGGCGTTATCATAGCTATGGTAAGGAGAGGCGTTCAGCCCAGTTAAAGAACTGCCATCTCCAAAATCCCAAGTCAACGCAGTAGCTGTTTCCAGATAATCTAAAGAGAAATTAATCCTTTCACCGCTACATACGGTATCCCGATCTGCCATTACGGCAATATAAGGCGTGGAGTCCACGTAAATTGCGCCATAGGCAGTGTCAGTACAAGGCAAGCCCGCTTCCTGAACAATCAACGTGATGGTGTAGGTGCCGGCAACGGTATAAGCATGTGTCGGACTTTGTTGTGTAGAAGTACTACCATCTCCGAAATCCCAAAACCAAGAGTTGATATCTCCTGTGGACTGGTCGAAGAAGATGACGTTATTATTACCGCTTTGGCAAATAGAGTCAACACTTTGTCCAAAAACCGCATTGATCTCATGGCGAGTATCTACAAACTTGAGCATAGAATCGGTACAACCAATGCTATCTGTGAGTTTCAAGCGTACAGCATAATTACCTTGTGACGAGTAAACATGAACAGGATTTGTAGTTGTATCATATAGAGACGGGTTATCTCCGAAGTTCCACAAGCTTTGTCCGGGGCTACTCAGATTGGTAAAGATTACGGTATCCTCATCGCATCCTTTCACTATTTCATAATCAAAGTCCACTTGAACTTCATTAAATATCAGCGTTACAGCCAAAGAGGTTTTATTGCAACCGAAAGGTGTACTGCCCACTACATAATACGTGCCGTTTTCAGTAGCCATATAGGAAGAACTTGTTGCACCTGGAATAGGCTGGTTGTCTT
>Ga0206107_1000569_pt1 | contig 13891 bp, 10 predicted proteins | sample 2B0metagenome_FD_148652 | JGI IMG/M metagenome (GOLD analysis project Ga0206107, IMG submission 148652) | Enriched microbial communities from leaf-cutter ant dump, University of Wisconsin, Madison, United States - 2B0 | ecosystem: Environmental > Terrestrial > Nest > Insects nest > Nest dump...
CCCCAGCCCTCGCCGACCGTCGCGAACGTCGTCGCGACCGACGTGTTGCCGCTCGCGTCCGCGACGACCGCGCGGTACTCGACGAGCGCGCCCGCCGGCAGCCCGGCCGTGGTGTGGAAGACGCGCGGCGCACCCGTGTCGCTCGTGCCGAGCAGCGACCAGTCGTCGTCGCCCGCGACGCGCCACGAGAACGTCGTCTCGGCGTACGCCTCGTCGTCGAGCGTGACCGCGAGCTCCTCGAGCGGCGCGACCGGCAGGCCCGGCGTGCCGTCGAAGTGCGCGCCGATCGCCGCGGCCCGCGCCGGCAGCGGGCTCGTCGCGCGGTAGACCACGGCGGACAGTGCCGGGACCTCGAGCGTGACCTCGTCGTCGGCCGTGACCTGGCCCGTCGCGCCGTACAGCGCCTCGAACGTCGCGCCCGGCGTGAGCGGCGTGAAGGTCGCCGACCGCGCGCTCGTCGCGTTGTTCACCGCGACGAGGTACTCGACCTGCTCGTCGCGGTCGACGCGGCTGAGCGCGTACACGCCCGTGCCGTCGGCGACGTGCTGCTCGATCTGCGCACCGTCCGCGAGCGCCGGGTGGTCGGCCCGCAGCGCGCCCAGTGCGGCGATGTCCTGGTAGAGCGTCGAGGTCGTGTCGAAGTGGTCGGCGCTGCCCATCGTCGTGCCGTCGACGAGCGGCTGTGTCGCGTACGAGTCGACCTGCGTGCCGAACATCGACTGCCGGGCGTCCTTGTCGCCGCCCGTCCCGACGAAGCCCTGCTCGTCGCCGTAGTAGACGACCGGCTGGCCGCGCGTGAGGAACATGAGCTCGTGCGCGAGCACGTCGCGCTGCTCGGCGGCGTCCTGACCCGCGAGGAAGTAGCCGATGCGGCCCATGTCGTGGTTGCCGAGGAACGTCGGCAGCGCGTAGGCGCTGGAGTCCGGCATCGTGTAGTAGTCGTCCGACGCGAACAGGCCGGCGAGGCTGCGTGCGGAGCCGCCGCGCGCGTACTGCACCGCGGCGCTCTGGAACGCGAAGTCGAGCACCGAGCTCATGTCGGTGTCGCGCACGTACGGGCTCGTCTTGGTCGCGTCGGCGTCGTAGACCTCGCCGAACATGAAGAAGTCGTCCTTGCCCTGGGCGTGCGCGTGCTGCATGACGCGCGCCGTCCACTGCGTCCAGAACTCCATGTTCACGTGCTTGACCGTGTCGATCCGGAAGCCGTCGATGCCGAAGTCGACCCAGTCGTCGAAGATGTCGACCATGCCGTCGACGACCGCCGGGTTCTCGGTCATGAGGTCGTCGAGCGCGCCGAAGTCGCCGAGCGTCGCGGACTCGCCCGCGTAGGTCGACTCACCGCGGTTGTGGTAGAGCGTCGGGTCGTTGAGCCACGCCGGGGTCTTGGCGTCCCGCTCGTCCTCCGGCACGACCGGCACGTACGGGAACGACGTCGCGGCGTCGAGCGCGGGGAACGGCTTGCCGACGACGTCCGCGAGCGCGAAGTCGTGGCCGTCGGCGTCGCGGTAGGGCTCGTCGGCCAGCGGCACGTACGGGTGCGACGTGAGGTCGTCGTCGTACTGGATCACGTCGGCCGTGTGGTTGGCGATGATGTCGAAGTAGACGTCCATGCCCCTGGCGTGCGCGGCGTCGATGAGGTCCTTCAGCTCGGCCGTGCTGCCGTAGTGCGGGTCGATGCTCGTGAAGTCGGTGACCCAGTACCCGTGGTACCCGGCCGAGACGTCGTCGGTCCCGACGCCCTGCACGAACTTGTTCGTGAACGACGGCGTGAGCCAGATCGCCGTGGTCCCCAGGCCCTCGATGTAGTCGAGCTGCGACGTGAGCCCCGCGAGGTCGCCGCCCTGGTAGAAACCCTTGTCGGTCGGGTCGAAGCCCGTCACGAGCCGGTCGGTGCTCGCGAGCCCGCCGTGGTCGTTCGTCGGGTCGCCGTTCGCGAACCGGTCCGTCATGACGAAGTAGAACTGCTGGCCCGACCCGGGCTCGCGCACGGGAGCGACGGCAGTGGCGTCCTGCTCGGCCTCCTCCTGCAGGTCCAGGGGCGTGAACGACGTGCGACCGGACGCGAGGTCGAAGTCCACGCGCAGGCGCGTGTCGCCCGCGAGCACGAGCGGCACGTTGCCCGCACCCGACGCGCTGTCGCCGCCGAAGCCGTAGGCGACGTCGAACGAGTGGTCCCGCACGACCTTGGCCTCGTAGCTGCCCGCACCGAGCGTGACGGTCGTCGTGAACCGGCCGTCCTCACCCGCGACCGGGTCGAGGTCGCCGTCGGTGCACGTCGGGTCCCAGTCGGCCGCGCAGCCGAGCGCCGTCTGCAGCGAGCCGACGAGCGTGTACGTGGGGTCCGCGGCCTGCGCCCGCGGGACGAGCGTGACGGCGCCGACGAGCGCGAGCGCGGCGGCGGTCAGGGCGGACGTCAGGGCCGACGTCCGTACGGCGGGGCTCCGACGAGCGTGCGCGGGGGCGCTGGACATGCGACGACTCCTTCGTCTCCGCGCGGGGGCGCGGGCATGTGGGGCTGGTGCCCCGCGCGGCGGCACTGCGGAGGTCGTCGCGCGGGGCGGTCCGCCGACGACGTCGTCGGGGGACGCCCCGCACCGTATCGGCTTGCCGCAACTTGCAGCAAGAGTTTGCTGCTGCCGTGCCCAACCCGTGACCAATGGGACGTACACCCCCGTGCGGACCGCGCGCAGGTCACGCGCGCCGTCCGGGCTGCCCGACCCGCAGACGACGACGGACGCCGCCACCCGAAGGGGTGACGGCGTCCGTCGTGGGCGGTTCCCGGCGTCAGGCCAGGCGCACCGCCAGGTTCTCGTCCAGCGCCGCGAGGAAGTCCTCCGTCGTCAGCCACGGCTGGTCCGGGCCGATGAGGAGCGCGAGGTCCTTCGTCATCTTGCCGCTCTCCACGGTCGACACGACGACGCTCTCGAGCGTCTCAGCGAACTGCGTGACCTCCGGCGTGCCGTCGAGCTTGCCGCGGTGCTTGAGGCCGCCCGTCCACGCGAAGATCGACGCGATGGGGTTCGTCGACGTCGGCTTGCCCGCCTGGTGCTGGCGGTAGTGCCGCGTGACCGTGCCGTGCGCCGCCTCGGCCTCGACCGTCTTGCCGTCCGGCGTCATGAGCACCGACGTCATGAGACCGAGCGAGCCGAAGCCCTGCGCGACCGTGTCGGACTGCACGTCGCCGTCGTAGTTCTTGCACGCCCAGACGTAGCCGCCCTCCCACTTCATCGCGGCCGCGACCATGTCGTCGATCAGGCGGTGCTCGTACGTCAGGCCGGCCGCGTCGAAGTCGGCCTTGAACTCGGCCTCGAACACCTCGGCGAAGATGTCCTTGAACGCACCGTCGTACGCCTTGAGGATCGTGTTCTTCGTCGACAGGTAGACGGGGTAGCCGCGCTGCAGGCCGTACGCGAACGAGGCCCGCGCGAAGTCGCGGATCGACTCGTTGAAGTTGTACATGCCCATCGCCACGCCGCCCTCCTCGGGGTACGTGACGACCTGCTGCTGGATCGGCTCCGAGCCGTCCGCGGGCGTGAAGGTCAGCGTCAGCGTGCCGGCGCCGGGGACCTTGAAGTTCGTCGCCTTGTACTGGTCGCCGTGCGCGTGGCGGCCGATGATGATCGGCTTGTTCCAGCCCGGGACCAGGCGCGGGATGTTCGAGATGATGATCGGCTCGCGGAACACGACGCCACCGAGGATGTTGCGGATCGTGCCGTTGGGCGACAGCCACATCTTCTTGAGGCCGAACTCCTCGACGCGCGCCTCGTCGGGCGTGATCGTCGCGCACTTGACGCCGACGCCGTGCTCCTTGATCGCGTGCGCCGCGTCGATCGTCACCTGGTCGTCCGTCGCGTCGCGGTTCTCGATCGACAGGTCGTAGTACCGCAGGTCGATGTCGAGGTACGGGTGGATCAGGCGGTCCTTGATGAACTGCCAGATGATGCGCGTCATCTCGTCGCCGTCGAGCTCGACGACCGGGCCGACGACCTTGATCTTCGCCATGCGGGACTCCTTGGTGGGTGCTGGGCCGCCCCAAGATTACTCGACATCGAGAGACTTCGGCGGCGCCCACGGGCCGCCCGGGGCGGACCTGGACGGTTCCGACGAGCCTGCGAACCGATCTTGGTGTCCCGTACCCACCGACGCGGACGGGTTGTCCTGGCATATTGGCCCGCGAACCACCCACAACCGACGACAGGACCCCCATGTCCCAGGACCCCACCGCGGCCGCTCCCGAGCCCGCGCAGACCCCGACCAGCAACGACGACGCGCTCGTCCTCCCGGGCGACCTGTCGGCTGGTGCGGCCGTCGACACCTCCGCCTACCCTGACCCGGTCGCGGACACGTACGGCCCGCCGGTGCACGTCCCCTCCCTCGTGCCTGTGGTCGTCGAGCCGACCGGCCCGAGCCTCGCGGCGCGCCTCGGCTCGGAGCTGTTCGGCACGTTCTTCCTCGTCCTCGCGGGCCTCGGCGTCGCGCTGTACGCCGCGACCAACTTCGCGAGCATCGGCGGTGGCGGCGGTGCGCTCGCCGTCGCGCTCGCGTTCGGCATCGCGGTCGCCGCCGGCGTCGCCGCGGTCGGGCACGTCTCGGGCGGGCACTTCAACCCGGCCGTGACGTTCGGCGCAGCCCTCGGCGGTCGCACCCCGTGGCGCGACGTGCTGCCGTACTGGCTCGCCCAGCTCGTCGGCGGCGCACTCGGTGCCGCGGTCGTCTTCGTCGCGATCCCCAAGGCCCTGCCCGCCGCGATGACGCAGGACGGCACGGGCACGACCCGCTCGTTCTACTCCGCTCTCGCCAACGGCTTCGGCGAGCACTCGCCGTTCGGCTCCGCGACGAGCGGTCAGGTCGAGTTCAGCCTGTTCGCCGCGCTCGTCGTCGAGATCGTCGTGACCGCCGTGTTCGTCGGCGTCATCCTCGGCGTCACGGACCGTCGCGCGAAGTCGACCGTCGCGCCGTTCGCCATCGGCCTCACGCTCGCGGTCCTCATCCTCGTCGCGATGCCCGTCACGAACGCCTCGCTCAACCCGGCGCGCTCGCTCGCCGCGGCGATCTTCTCCGAGTCGTGGGCGTGGTCGCAGATCTGGGTGTTCTGGGTCGGCCCGCTCGTCGGAGCCGCGCTCGCCGGCATCGTCTACCGTGCGTTCGCTGCGGAGCGCCCCGAGCTCGTCCTCCTCGAGGAGGACGACGTCGACGTCACCGACGAGGACGTCCTCGTCGAGCCGCGCTGACGGCGAGCTCCAGCTCGACGGAGGGGTCCGGACTCGAGTCCGGACCCCTCCGTGCGTCACACGTCGCGCATCACACGTCGCGCGTCACAGGTCGCGCGTCACAGGTCGCGCGTCACAGGTCGGGGGTCGGGAGGATCGTCGCGAGGACCGCGACCGCGACCGCGAGGAACGCGAGGATCACGACGTCGAACCGACAGCGCGACCGGACCCGGCGACGGGCGCAGACCGCGCACCGCGGCCCCCGCCGCGAGCACCGCCGACAGCGTCCACGCACCCGCCGCCGTGCCGACCGCGAGCGACACGACGACCGCGAGCACGACGCCACCTGCGGTCCACCACAGCGACGCGTTGCGGGACGCCTGCAGGGACGCCCGTGCGATCGCGCGCGGGTCGAGCGGTCGCTGCTCCGCGGGCACCTCGGCGACCGGTGCGGTCGCGAACCCTGAGGGTGCGACGGGCGTCGGGCCCGGCGCGGTGCGCACCACCGACGGCGCGCTCACGGGTGCGGCCGACGGCTCGCGACCGCCCGGCTGGTACGCCGACGACACCGTGCGTCGACCCCGCCCGTCGGCCACCGCGCCGGACGGCACGTGCGCCTGCACCCGCTCGTGGACCATGCCACCTCCCGACCGTCGAGACTACCGTTGCCGCGTGAGCCCGACCCCCGCACCCGACCGTCCGCACGCGAGTCAGCCGGAGCGCGGGCGACCGGCCCGGGTCCCCGCGTCCGTGCTCGTCGTCGGCGCGGGGCTCGCCGCGACGCAGACCGTCGCCGCGCTGCGCGAGACGGGCTACGCGGGCCGCGTCGTCGTGCTCGGGGCCGAGGGCGTCCCGCCCTACGACCGTCCCCCGCTGTCGAAGCACCTCCTGGACCGCGTCGAGCCCGCGTGGCTGTCCGAGGAGGTCGGCACCGACGTCGTCGCGCTCGCGGACGAGGTGCACCTGGACCGTGCGGCTCGCGGCCTCGCCGTCGACGCCGAGGTCGTGACGGTGCGCACCGACGCGGGCGACGTCACCGCCGACGCGCTCGTCGTCGCGACGGGCTCGGCCCCCGTGCGACCCGCGACGTGGGACGGCGCGACCGTGCTGCACACCGCGGCGGACGCCGCCGCGCTGCGGGCCGCGCTGCGCCCGGGTGACCGGCTCGTCGTCGTCGGGGCGGGCTGGATCGGTGCGGAGGTCGCGGGCGTCGCGGCGCACGCCGGGGTCGAGGTCACGGTCGTCGAGGCGGCGGCACCGCTCGCGGGAGCGCTCGGCGCCACCGTGGGCGCGCTCACGGCGGGCTGGTACGACGAGCACGGCGTGCGGCTGCTCACGGGTCGCCAGGTGGCCAGGGTCGACGGCGACGGTGTCCGGCTCGCGGACGGCGAGCCGCTGCGCGCCGACGTCGTACTCGCGGCGGTCGGCTCCCGCCCGGCGACGGGCTGGCTCGCCGACGCGGTGCCGCGCGAGGTCGACGGGTCGTTGCGCGTCGACGAGGGCTTCGCGGTGCTCGGCGGCCCGCGGCACGTGCGCGCGGTGGGTGACGTCGCGGTGCGCCGCTCGCACCGGCACGGCTGGGTCCCGGGCGGTCACTGGGACGGCGCGCTGCGCGACCCGGGCACGCTCGTCGCGGACCTGCTCGAGCCCGACGCACCCGCGGACGTGCGCGCCGCACGCGCTGACCGCGCACCGTACGTGTTCTCGACGCAGCTCGGGCACGACCTCACGCTGTTCGGTCAGCCGTCGCCCGACGACGACGTGGTGCTGCGCGGCGACCCGACCGACGCGTCCGGCTGGACCGCGCTGTGGTACCGCCCGGGCACCGAGACGATCGCCGCGGTGCTCACGGTCGACCGTCCGCGCGACGTCGGCGCCGCGCGCCGCCTGTTCACCGCGCGTGACCTGCCCACGCTCGCGCGCGACCTCGCCGCGGACCCCGCCCGCCCGCTGCGCGCCTGAGCCGGGGCGCGCACGAGCCCCCGTCCAACGACCGCGAGGCCGTCCGACGGGGGCTCGTGCAGGCCGGGCTCAGTGCGCGAAGTGGCGCGTCCCCGTGAGGTAGAGCGTCACTCCCGCGGCCTGGGCCGCCGCGACGACCTCCGCGTCGCGCACCGAACCGCCGGGCTGCACGACGGCCCGCACCCCGGCGTCGAGCAGCACCTGCAGGCCGTCGGCGAACGGGAAGAACGCGTCGGACGCCGCGACGGCACCGCGCGCCCGCTCGTCGTCGCCGGTGTTCGCGCGCTCGACCGCGAGGCGGCACGAGTCGACGCGGTTGACCTGACCCATGCCGACGCCGACCGACGCACCGCCGTCCGCGAGCAGGATCGCGTTCGACTTCACGGCGCGCACCGCACGCCACGCGAAGGCGAGGTCGGCGAGCGTCGCGTCGTCCGCCGCGGCGCCGGCCGCGAGCGTCCAGGTCGCCGGGTCGTCGCCCGAAGCGTCGATGCGGTCGGCGTGCTGCACGAGCACACCGCCGGACACGGGCCGCAGCTCGATCGCCGCGGGCGCGCCCTCGACGACGAGCAGCCGCAGGTTCTTCTTCTGCGTGAGCAGCGCGAGCGCGTCGTCGTCGAAGCCGGGGGCGACGACGACCTCGGTGAACACGGGCGCGATCTGCTCGGCCGCGGCGAGCGTGACGCGCTGGTTCGTCGCGATGACCCCACCGAACGCGGACACCGGGTCGCACGCGTGGGCCTTGGCGTGTGCGTCCGCGACGTCCTCGCCGACCGCGATGCCGCACGGGTTGGCGTGCTTGATGATCGCGACCGTCGGCGCGTCGCCGTGGTCGTGCGCCGCGCGCCACGCGGCGTCCGCGTCGACGTAGTTGTTGTAGCTCATGGCCTTGCCGTGCAGCTGCGTCGCACCCGCGAGCCCGCGACCCGCGCGACCCTCGTCGGACAGGTACAGCGCCGCCGACTGGTGCGGGTTCTCGCCGTAGCGCAGCACGTCGCTGCGCGTCCACTGCGCGCCGACGACCGCGCCGAAACCCGACTCCGTGGCGGTCTCGTCGGGCGCGTAGGCGTTCGCGAACCAGCTCGCGACCGCCGTGTCGTACGCCGCGGTGTGCGCGAACGCCTGCGCGGCGAGCGCGCGCCGCTGCGCGAGCGTGAAGCCGCCCGCCGCGACGGCCGCCGCGACCTCGTCGTACCGCGCGGGGTCGACGACGACCGCGACGCTCGGGTGGTTCTTCGCGGCCGCGCGGACCATCGACGGCCCGCCGATGTCGATCTGTTCGACGCACTCGTCGGGCGTGGCGCCCGACGCGACGGTCGCAGTGAACGGGTAGAGGTTGACCACGACGAGCTCGAACGGCGCGACGCCGAGCTCGTCGAGCTGCGCGAGGTGCTCGGGGCGGCGCGTGTCCGCGAGGATCCCGGCGTGCACGCGCGGGTGCAGCGTCTTGACGCGCCCGTCGAGGCACTCGGGGAAGCCCGTGAGGTCCTCGACCTTCGTCACGGGGACGCCCGCAGCGGCGATCGTCGCGGCGGTCGAACCGGTCGAGACGAGCTCGACGCCCGCGCCGTGCAGCGCGGTGGCGAGCTCGACGAGCCCGGTCTTGTCGTAGACCGAGACGAGCGCGCGCCGCACGGGGCGCGCGGACTCGAGGCTCTGGTCGGGGCTGGGGGCGGTGCTCATGGCGCACTCTCCTGGGTCGACGTCGAGGGGGACCCAGGCACCCAGGCGGGCGGTGCGCTGCAGGGGACGTTCAGCCGCTCCCCGGTGGTCGGTCCCACCTTCGCCAGTCACGGCCGCGGTCAGTCTAGCCCGGGCCCGGCGGTGCCGTCCGGGCGCGCTCGTGTCAGACCGCGACCCGCAGCCCGACCCCCGCTCCCGCGTGCGCGAGCGTCACGTCGAACGCGCGCGCGGTGGACGTCGTCACGTTGTGCAGGTGCCCGAACAGCTCCGCGGAGACGGCGCCGACGAGCGTCTCGAACAGCGTGAGCGACCGCACGACGAGCGCCGGGGCCGCCTCCGCGTCGAGCAGGACCGCCGGGCTCCCGTCGCCGGTCAGCAGCCCGTCGGCGATCGCGAGCACTCCGGGGTCGACGAGCCCGTCCGCGTGCTCGTCGGCGGCGGCGGGACCGAGCTCTCCGCGCACCGCGGCGTCGATGACCGGACCCGCGATCGCGGCCCAGACGCGCGCCGCGTGCTGCACGGTCTGCTGCGGCGCGGCGTACCCGGGCACGGGGGTGCCGTAGATCAGCTCGAACGAGTGCCGGTGCGCGACGGCCCACTCCCGGAACGCGCGCCCGACCGCGAGCCAGCCCTCCCCCGGCGTGACGCCGGCCGCGACGGACGACGTGCGTGCCGCCTCGCACGCGCTCGCGACGTCGTCGTACGCCTCGACGATGAGCAGGGTCAGGAGCGCGTCACGCGACTCGACGTACCGGTACACGGCCGACGACGCGACCCCGAGGTCGCGCGCGACGGCGCGCAGGGACAGCTGGGCGGCGCCGTCGGCGGCGATGCGCGTGCGGGCGGCAGCCAGCAGGTCGGCCTGGAACTGGGCGCGGGCGCGGGCGCGGGGCGTCGTGGGGGCCTCGGGGCTCATCCCCCGATCATCGCCGACGAGAGCGGTGATCTCTAGCCAGAGCACCGCTCTTGACAGCGCGTGTCGCGAGAGAGCATCGTTCTCGTCCAAGAGCACCGCTCACTCTTTGGAGGTCCACCATGTCCCGTCACGTCATCATCGGCAAGGGCCCCGTCGGCACCTCGCTCGCGGCGCTCCTGACGTCCCGCGGCGACGAGGTCGTCGTCGTCTCACGGTCCGGTGCGACCGGTCGAGGCACCCGGACCGCGGTCCCCGGCGCCTGGACCCACGTCGCGGCCGACGCGTCCGACGCCGCCACGCTCACGCGGCTCGCGGTCGGCGCGACCGCGATCCACCAGTGCGCCAACCCGCGGTACGACCGGTGGCCCGCCGTGTGGCCCGGCCTGCACGGTGCCGCGCTCGACGCCGCACAGGCGACCGGTGCCGTGCTCGTCGTGACGGGGAACCTGTACGGCTACGGCGCCGGCAGCGGCGTCATGCGGGAGGACACCCCCCTCGCCACCACCGAGACCAAGGGTCGGGTGCGTGCCGCGATGTGGCAGCAGGCCGCCGCCCGCACCGCCGCGGGCGACCTGCGCGCGACCGAGGTCCGCGCGTCCGACTACCTCGGTCCCCGCGCGACCGGCGACGCGCACGCGGGCGACCGGCTCCTCGTGCCCGTGCTGCGCGGCACCGTCGCCCGTCCCGTCGGCGACCCGGACCAGCCGCACTCGTGGACCTACCTGCCGGACCTCGTCGCCGCGATGGCCGCCGCCGCGACGACCGAGGCCGCCTGGGGACGTCCCGTCCTGGCGCCGACGAACCCGCCCCTCACGTTCCGCGAGCTCGCGGGACGCCTCGCCGCCGCCGCGGGCACGGCCGCACCGCGCATCGCTCCCCTGCCACGGGCCGCGCTCGCCGTGGCCGGGCTCGTGCAGCCCGTCCTGCGCGAGGTCGACCGGATGCGCTACCAGTTCGTCGAACCCTTCGTGATGGACTCGAGCGCATCGCAGGAGATGCTCGGCCTCGCCCCGACGCCGTGGGACCAGGTCACGCACGACACCGTCGACTGGTGGCGCACGCACCTCGCCGCATGAGGTGGGCGACAATGCCGGGGTGAGCAACCCGTACGCGCCCCCGGAGGACCGGCCCTCGGGCGACGCCGCGCCCGGCTCCCGCGGCGGCGCGGCGCCCGGCGGGCCGACCGACGCGCCGCACGGGCCGCCGTACGCACCGGGGCAGCACGGCTGGGTGGTCGCCCGCCCGCCCGGCGCACCGCACCCCGACCAGCACGGCGCACCCGGGCACGACCGGTCGCCGCGCGGACGCTCGCCGCGCGACCTGCGGCCGCCCGACCCGGAGCGGGTGGCGCTCGTCGCCCGGCACGCGCGCACGTTCGCGGCGCTGCTGCTCGCCGCCGTCCTGACCGCGACGTTCCCCGTGCCCTGGCAGGTCGCGAGCCTCGCGTTCACGGTGCTCGCGCTCGTCGTCGGTCTGCGTGCACTCGTGCTCGCGTTCCGCGGCCGCGTCCGCGGCCCGATGTCCGCGATGCTCGCGGGCGGCGTCGCGGTCGCGGCGTTCTGGCTCGTGACGTCGCTCGGCATGACGCTCCTGTGGCCGGCCTACCTCGACCGCCAGGAGTGCCTCGCGGGCGCGCTCACGGTGACCGCGCGGCACCAGTGCGAGAACCAGTTCCAGGACTCGCTGCAGGACCGCCTCAAGAACCTCCAGGAACGCACGCGGCCGTAGGCGCGTCCAGGCTGCGTCGCCCTAGCCGCGTGGCACGGCCCGACGGACCAGGCCGCGGACACCCGAGCGGGCCGCCGCCCGCACGCGCGCATCGGCGGGGACCGCGACGACGAGCGCGCCGAGCAGGACCCAGCCCGCGACCGTGCCCGCGACCGCCGGAGCCGAGGCCCCCACGCTCGCCATCCGCCCCGGCCCGACCGCGCCCGAGGCGGCCAGGACCAGGCACGCGACGACGAGCCCGGCGCCCGCCGCCGTGACGACGCACGCGAGCGCCGAGCTCCACGCACGCAGCCCCGTGCGTGCCCGCAGCGTGCGGTGCACCGACCAGCCCGCGACCGCACCGGCGGCCACGACCAGCACGGGCGCGAACAGCGCCGGACCGCCCGTGAGGTCCGCCCCGGGCAGCGCCCCGAGCAGCGGGACGGCGGGCAGCGTGCCGCCGGTCATCGCGTCGGGCGCGAAGTGCGTCCCCTCCCCCACGACGAACCCGGGTCCGGCGAGCCAGGCGACCGCCCAGACCACGAGCACGGGCGCGAACGCGAGCTCGGCGAGCGCGAGCACCGCACCGCCCAGCAGGTCCACGCCGAGCCCGTCGGCGATCGCCACGATCGTCGTGCGGCCCGCGAGCACCCAGCCGAGCGTCACGACCGCCGCCACCAGCACGAGCGTCGCGACGGCGACGGTCGCGGCCTCGACCCCCGCGCCGACGACCACGGGCACCCGCTCGCGCGCGCGCCGCGTGAGGTCACGCCACGACGGCGCGTCGGGCCGGGCGAGCAGCCCGAGGCCGAGCCCGGCGCCGCCGACGAGCGCACCGCCCAGCAGCCCGCGCACACCCGCGACAGGCCCGCCGACGAGCGCGCTGAGCACGGCGGTCACGGCCGCATACGTCAGGGTCCCGGCGACGAACGCCGACCGGTCCGGCACTCCCGAGCGGCGCGCCGACGCCCACGCCGTGAAGACCGCGAGCAGCGTGACGCCGAGCGGGACGAGCGTGATCGCGCTGCCCGCGACGACGGGCGGCACCCCGTGCCCGGCGGTCCACAGGCTCACGCCGACGACGACCGAGCGGAACCACTCGACCCCCTCGTTCGCGGGGTCGGCCGACGTCGCGACGTAGGCCGCGACCGAGGGCAGCACGACGACGAGCATCGACAGCAGCGCCCCCTGCAGCGCCGCGAGCGCACCCGTCACCCAGTGCGGCGACCCGTCGAGCGCGCTCACGAAGAAGGGCGAGGTCGGCGTGCGTCCACCGCGCCGGGCCGCGCCGGTACCCGACGCTCCCGCGGGCGGGGTCGCCGCGGCGCGACGACGGGAACCGGTCAGGACGCTCACCGCCCCATCGTCACGGCACACGCACGCGGACGCGCGCAGGCCGCCCGGCGCGTCGGAGGAACCGGACACACGTCACACGGACCGACACCCGAGCGACGACGACGCCCGCACCGGCCGGAGGTGGCGGTGCGGGCGTCGTCGGATACGGGGCGTCAGCGCGCGAGGAGCTCCCGGGCGAGCGCGGCCGTCTCGGACGGCGTCTTGCCGACCTTGACGCCCGCGGCCTCGAGCGCCTCCTTCTTGGCCTGCGCGGTGCCCGACGAGCCCGAGACGATCGCGCCCGCGTGGCCCATCGTCTTGCCCTCGGGCGCCGTGAAGCCCGCGACGTAGCCGACGACCGGCTTGGTCACGTGCTCCTTGATGTACGCGGCCGCGCGCTCCTCGGCGTCGCCGCCGATCTCACCGATCATGACGATGACGTCCGTCTCGGGGTCCGCCTCGAACGCCGCGAGGGCGTCGATGTGCGTCGTGCCGATGATCGGGTCGCCGCCGATGCCGACGGCCGACGAGAACCCGAAGTCCCGCAGCTCATACATCATCTGGTAGGTCAGCGTGCCGGACTTCGACACGAGGCCGACGCGGCCGGGACCCGTGATGTCCGCGGGGATGATGCCGACGTTGGACTTCCCGGGGCTGATGAGACCGGGGCAGTTGGGGCCGATGAGGCGCACGCCCTTGTCCTGCGCGTACGCGAAGAACTCGGCCGTGTCCGCGACGGGCACGCCCTCGGTGATGATGACGACGAGCGGGATGCCCGCGTCGACGGCCTCGACCACGGCGCCCTTCGTGTGCGCCGGCGGGACGAAGATGACGGACACGTCGGCACCCGTCGCGGACATCGCGTCCGCGACGGACCCGAACACGGGCACCTGCACGCCGCCCGGGAACTCGACGCTCGTGCCGGCCTTGCGCGGGTTGACGCCGCCGACGACGTTCGTGCCCGACGCGAGCATGCGCGTCGTGTGCTTGGTGCCCTCGGAGCCGGTCATGCCCTGGACGATGACCTTGCTGGCCTCGGTGAGGAAGATCGCCATGTCAGTTGTTCTCTCTCGTCGCT
>Ga0206107_1000570_pt1 | contig 13864 bp, 22 predicted proteins | sample 2B0metagenome_FD_148652 | JGI IMG/M metagenome (GOLD analysis project Ga0206107, IMG submission 148652) | Enriched microbial communities from leaf-cutter ant dump, University of Wisconsin, Madison, United States - 2B0 | ecosystem: Environmental > Terrestrial > Nest > Insects nest > Nest dump...
AACTGCTCTGCGTGCACTATAACTTGCAAATACCGCACTACTCAAACCATGTAAACACCAGACTGATCAACAGGTCATGGATTGTTCAGGACGGACTAATTATTTAGGAGTACCGAGAACTGTGGCATTTTCCGCCAGCATGATGTTTTGATGCTTTTATCCGGAAAAATGCTGGCGTCGTTGCAAACCCCACAAGGGTGAAGCGAGATTCCCAATCCTTCCCGCCGGGCCGCTTTCTTCCGGTGGGATTTTTTCACCTTCAAATTGAATGAAACTGAAGAAACGAGGTCAAAGCGGGAAGTAATGAGGGGATTCCCCGTTATTTCAATAGCAATAGATCTGCAGATTGATGCAAAATCGTTTATTTACAATATCGTTTAAAGGGTGAGCCATGTTCCTGTTGCTCATTAATGGAATTATTGAGCGTACATGTAATACTTTTTACCTGTACATAATCGTTTCAACCATTATCAATGAAATAATGCCCGGACCAGCTGCAGTATGGAAAAAAAAGGCTTATCTCATTTTTTCTATCGTTTTTCACTACAACGTCTGGATAAATACGCTTAAAAATTTCAAACCGCGGGGGTAATAATATTATCGTGGATCTGAAGATCAACGAGAAATGCACAGGGTTGATCACCGCCAGCAGCCTGGTTCCCGCCGGGACGAAATAGCGATGCCAATGGTACGCCGCACCGAATGTTCCCAGCCAGTCTTTTCCTCCATCTGCAAAAAATATAAAACAAATAACAAGGTAATTTGCTTTCCTTCCGAATTGTTTTCCGTCGTCCTTTGTGTAGTAATTTAACATAATATACATTATACGAAATTCAATAGACGGCAGAAGCCGAGGAGAAAGAGCGACCTGCTCGCATCCTTTTTTGATAGTTGGTTAAGTTTCGGATGGCAAATGCGTTATGCGGGTTAGCCAGATGACGGCATAGTAACCTTAGCTCTTCCGGATCAACGCCTGCCAGCAACAGGCGTTTTTTTTCGTCTGCGATAAGGCGGTAATACTTGCGTTTACGAGCGCCGTTCCGTTTGAAGTAACGCAGAAACCAGTACAGGTTATAGAGATTGGTAGAGATCATACATGCATATTGCATGAATCTTACAGAAAGCAGCAAGACGAAACAGAACGACATATCAGTCAATTCGATCAGGAAAGGAAGTACGGGAATTGTGATAAAGCATATCCCTGCTATGAGCTCGGTTAAGCACAATCGGATCTCGGAATTAAGAATCCATTCCTCGACCGATCAACCGACTCATGGCGAGGTATGCTCTTCCAGATAATCAGCACAGAATGGTTTTGCAGGAATACGGGGGTTGGTGATAGCGCATTCGGTCAAGCGTTACGGCATAACCCGCGACGGAAACAGCTGCAACCCACGATTACTGATGACCCGTAATCGCGGGAGTCGCTGATTTCCTGCTAGTCGTTACAGTGTAACTTTCACCGGCCGAGAAAAAGCCGCCAGAGAGTGAGTACCAACTGACGGCCGGAGGCTTTACTTTCAGGGTACTAAGGGTTACCCGCATGTTGTATCGGCGGAAATCCGTAGGACTTTAAACTTTTGTTTCCTGACCGGGCCAGCCAGAGGTGACAGCCTTACGACAGGTTTCGGGGGGAATGACGAGTTTTTCAGCTGATTTACCGTAGCAGATACATTTCTTTTCAGTCGATACGCAGGCCCCTACTTTCGACCAGTCTACTTCATTTGATACCAGAGCAAGGGTAACAGGACGGGATACCGTGGTGACTTGGGTTGCTGGAGTGGTTACAGTGTAACTACCTGATGATGGTGATTCAGCGTGTACGGTTTCTTTTTCAGGCTGGGATTGAGCTTCAGTTGGCTGAATCCTCGCATCGATCAGACGACTTTTGGCGATAAATACGCCGGCTACAAGAAACAGGAGTGCGAACGGGACGAAATAAGCCATCAGCGGCTTACGACGTTTCTGAACGATATGCTGGCTAGCAGATCGATACAGGCCATACGCTTCTTTGGGAAGGTCATAACGCTGGCTGACAGCGTTCAGTTTGCTGCTGACAGCTCGCACTGTCGAGCAGTATTCCGGCCATTCATAACGCTTGCGGCCATGCCAGTTTACAACCATGTGGATGTGCTTATCGACTACTGCGAGTACGTTCTTATGTACGAGTTGCGGAGCCTGAGTAATGAGGATGATTTCAAGGCCGTGGTGACGATGCTTGGTAAGGTATTTGATATCGTCACCCGGTTCTTTTGATCCGGCAGCCGGCCAGAGGAATTGAACTTCATCGATAACGATCATCGAACCTTCGGTGATGTTCTGAAGCTTCATTGGTCGTTCATCGTCAGGGATGGGAATACCAGTCGGGTTTTCTACTTCGATCATTTCTCGTTCCGACCATTGCTTTACCTGACTGTAGCTTAATGAGATAACCGGCAGCTTGAGTTCGGGGATTCCAGCGGTATAAACGATACGACCGGCTTCAGTAGCCGGTTTGATGAGGTTCCAGACAGCGTAGATAGTTTTGCCAGCGCCGGGGGCAGCGGTGATCAGTGTGATACTCATTTGTTGAGTACGCCGATAACCTTGCGTTGAGCTTGCAGAGATATACGGAAAGTAATAGCGGCGGCGATTATCCCCATGCACTCCCCTAACCCGGCTAACCCTACTAAGTTGGCAATAGATGAGGGAAGGCCGGTGTACTGGGTTTGAGCGTAGTAAATAGCGCCTTCTATCAAGATATTGAGCGCCGCATAGCTGATAGTGCCAAGGCCGAGAGAAGTCAGGACACGAACCGCGAGCGGGCCGGCAGCAGCTTCAAGAAATGCGCCCAGTGGAATGAGAATATTCATACGTTAATCCTTGATTGAGACGCCGGCGATTATGAAAAGACCGGTTACGGATGCGAGAAAAATGAAGAAGGGTCGCAGATCGGTAGCAACCTCACAAACAGGCTGGTAACTGATGGAAAGACCGTAGATACCGAGATCAACATCATCAGGACAGGTACCATCCCCCCACGATTCATATTCCGGCATTTCCAGTTCAACTTCTTCAGTCTCTAGTTCATCCGGCGGTATATCATCAAAAGAGATCGTAATATCCGTGTCAGTAGGACGTTGCGGCGGCGAGTTGTCAGAGGTTTGAGTCTGGGTATCAGTAATCTCGTTGTTTTCATTGTAGGTTGTGATCGTGGTGATTTCGGTTACGTTATAGGTAACATTGTTAGTTGTGCTGGTGTCCTCAACCTTAACGGATGTTGTGGCAACTTGAGTGCCGGTGATGTTGCCCTGTGCATCCTTGGTCTGGGTAGAGGTTTGGGCGATCTGTTGAGTTACCGGGGCGGACTGGGTTGAGGCTAACACCGGGACGGGGGCATCGGAGTTATAGAGGGCTTCGGCAGTTTGCTGGGGTTGGGCGTTGAGCTTGGTTTCTGCTTCAGTCCAGTGTGTTTCGGTTACGGGTACGGGAGCATTGTTGTGTACGCATTCATTGCCGACTAAGGTATAACCCGAATAACAGGCATTATTGTTGTAATACTCAATACCGCCTGTGCTCTCTTGGTGAGGATTGCCCGATGTATCCCAGTAAACACATAAATAACTATTGGGAAAACCGGGCTCGGGATCAACCCTCAAGAAAGTAAGATAGCCAGAGGCATAATGAATTGCTACCTTATATGCTGACTTTTTACAGAGTAATTCGGCGGTAGGGGCATGAATAGTATGTGAATAAGGATGCCGGTAATATCCCGTACCCATTGTTACAGGGTAACCATTCGGGATATCGGGGGCATATTCAAGTTCACCAGATTGGGGATTTTTACAGATGTCGGCCAGATCACAAACGGTGTCATAGATGGCAAGGCCGGTACCGATGACGGGAAGTGACTTCAAGAACCGGGTTGCAGCTTTTCCGACTTTGGCGGGAACGACGGGGAAGGATTTTTCAACGGGAATGAGGTAGTTCCCTTTTGAGGAATTGACGGGGATTTCTTTGGATATACCGGCATCTGGATACACAAGAGCCGTTCCCCCGCCGGGTTTTGAAATATGCAGTTCTCCGTCAATAACACGTAGATTTTCCCACGCTGCTGGATACTCGTAGGCAGTGGCTACAGGAGAGTAGAAAGCGCCGAGAATGACGCAGATAATCAGCTTTGCAGTAGTATCCATGTCGATCCCAGTATAGCAAGCAGAACATATAAAGCATTCGGGTCTGTGAACATATTATCTCCAGATGAACTGTGATGTTTTTCGAATACCCCAAGCGACAATCCATACACCGACGATCAACCATGCGGCGTCAATAGCGTCATTCATTGGCACCTCAGGATCACAGGCTATTTGATTGGGAATGTAGTCAGTTGTAGTCGTGATAAGCGTGTTGGTATCTGTACGGGACAGTACGATCTTGGTTTCAGAGGGCGTGCACTGGATCAGGTACACGCCATCAGGCGAGACAGTTGGGCAATTACTGGCAATCTCCTGATGGAGATCAAGAGAGGTAGGAAAACATTTGCCTTGATAGTAATTGCCCATGGTGATATGCCTTGATTAGCGGATAACGCGGCGTATCCAGCCGATTACTGCGATACCTACGACAACGGCAAGAATCAGGCCGCCGGCTGTTGTGATATCGGTTTCAGCGCCTGAAATAGCCGTGGTAACTGCAGTAGGCAATTCGGCGTGTGCAACGCCTGTTACAGCGAAGAAAGAAACCAGCACTGCGCCTGTCTTTTGGAAAATGCTTTTTGCAGCTTCAGCGATTTTTTTCAGAAATTTCATTTATTTACTCCTATTGTTAAGTTAAGACCGGCCTCACAACTTGTGGGGAGAGACCGGGGTATGCCTAATACACACCCGGTAACCGTTACGGTGTAACGATTACCAGCTGGGTACTATCGGGCGGGAGCAGATGCAGCAGCCGCGGCCAGAACGGGTCGAAGTGAATTGACAACAGTCTTATCGCCTTTACCTGTAGTGAGTCTCAAGAACTCAACTTCACAGGTAAGTGGAAAGTCGTGATTCATCAGTGCTTTGGCTTCTTTAGATGATGCAAGTGGGTATGCAGTAACGGCACACCCTTTTGCAGTGCCATTGCGGAAATCAAGTAGCTGTTCGATAAACACTGTTCCTGAATCGATGTTTTTACCGTCTACATTTCCGTCAAAGAACTTAACTCCAGTGACCTTTACTTTATCAATTGCCATTTGTTTTTCCTTACGCCTGTTGAATGCCTGTTCCGGATGTGGCGAGTAAATCCGGGGCAGAAAATTAACCGTAGTTCTGGATGTACCAGTCGGGGGCTGTGAGTGCCTTGAGCTGAACGACCCGGACACGTTCAGGGAGATAATGAACGTTGTTGGGGATGGAGATATCGATGCCGTAGGCGAGCAATGCTTTTCTGTGGTTATAAAATTGCGTCTTTTTTAATTCAATTGGATAGCCGTATTTCCAGCTGACATAGGTAGCTCTAAGGCGTGGTGGAAGATCATTAAAGTTCTCAAATTTCATTTCATCTAACCTCTTTAATTGAGTGCGGTCGGCGTATATCTGATTGAGATTGTCTTGAGTAATAGCGCCTAGATAAGCAAGGTTGTTTTGTAGAAGGAAGCGGGATTTAAGAGTGAACTCTTCCCGAAGGATGCCTTCGGTTTTGCAATAGTTGATGACGTCATCAGAAACGTGTGATCCGGATTTTTTAGAACGATGCTTTTCCAGTTCCTGATATTTGGCATAGAGCTTACCGTAGACGTACTTAGACCCCCTACCGTATTCAACTGTCCCGGAATCAGGAGACAGTGAACCTTTTTGACGGCCGACATGTTGCCCGGCCATGTGACAGAGGACGACATGCATGCAATCTTTAGAGCCTGTGGAATAGTTACAGGTCAGATCGATACGAGAAACACGAGCGCCTGACCATGACCAGCCGGTATCTGCGAATTTATAGAGCTTACCAGAGGTGAACGGCGGTAGACCCAGATCAGACAGCAGCGCGTTAATGCGAGCAATCGTGGTTTTCCAGTCATACCCAAAGAGATTGTCACGACGGCCATAGCGAGAGATGTTGCCGGTGAATTCAACCGTGTTGCCATCGCAGCGAACCTGAACGCGGGAATCGTAGGAACCTTCAATGATGCAGCGAACATCAGTCGAATATTCGATTTCACCGTCAGCATCAACTTTTAGAACCCGGCCATCGTTCAGAACGGGCAAACTCCCGCCAAAATAGTCCTGACGAATGGTCACATAGTCGATAAAAAACGGAGAAACTTCCATAGTCAGAAAGAGCAGAAATTCCGGATTTCCGAACTAACTTTACGTGTTACTGGTACGTAAAGTATTTTTTGCCCTTCGCTTCCCCTTTCCTCACTCCTCGTTCCTCGTCGTGAGGAAAGGGGAAGCTCGGTTTGGTAGTAGAAGTCGAGAACGGATAAAAGATTGAAAATCTGGCCAGAGGGAAGTGAGCTCGTGTCATCGAGTGCGGAGAGGTAACAACGGGCGGCAAAATGATTGCCGGGTTTGGTGATGTTGCGCAGTAGAAAGCCGAAAATACTGTACTGCAATGACAATTGATTAAGCGCCGGATATGGCGTAATGCCTGATTCTGTAAGCATTTTTATTTCTCCCTAATAACCATGTTGCAAAAATGGCTATCGTTCGTTGTAGAATGAGCTCAAATTTAAACAGCCGGAACAGAAAATAAACCGAACAGTCAAAATTTAAGCTAAAAATAACAGTCAAATATTTGACTGTCAACAGGAGAAAACTATGAATATGAAAACGTATATAGAAAGAGGCGAAAGAAAAGCTGGAAAACAGGTAGAACTGGCCCGAATACTAGGGATAAGGGACAGTTACATAAGAAATGTAAAACTCGGAAGATGCGGATTACCTGACGCAGTTTGCTTTGAATTAGCGAGATACATCGGCGAAGAGATAGATAACGTGGTTGCAGCAAGCAACCTAGTTACGGAGAAAGACGAAAGACGGAGAAAGGTATTTGAAAATCACCTGAAGAAGTCAGGCGAGAACGCATTGAAGATGATTGTGGGCGGACTTGTCATTTCCATGTTGACAATCGTGCCGCAAAGCCCCGCAGAAGCCGCTCAAAATGGAGGATTCGACAAGAATATACATTATACGAAATAAAGCACTCATGCCCGCAGCATGAAAACACACGAGGAAATGCGTTATGTCAAATCGAAAAAACAGGTATGGCGGCCCGTTCTGTATGCTCATCAACAGCTCTTTTTCAGGATGGCTCGTTCAGGCTATGCGTCAGACTGGATTCAGTATTTTCTGGATCGATTTCTTCTTATGGTTGCCATGTTGGCTGGCCATGCTTGAAATCAAACTTCAGTATGGTTCTCTGGAGAATTTTGTTTACCGCGATCAGGAGAGAGGCAGAGATTGAAAAAATACTTTACGTACCAGTCACACGTAAAGTTAGTCCGGTGGATCGGAATTTTTGCACACCCCTGAGACACCCCAAACCCGCTCCCAGTCTGGGTTTAACTTTTTTTTATCCTATTCCGCACGCATTCAATGGGTTTGAGGCCATTCGGGGGGAATTCCGATGACATATTTCAGTGTTCAGGAAGTCTCCGATTTTCATGGAATCACCCCCCGGCGCGTTCGGCAATTGCTATCCGAAGGCCGCATCGATGGATTCAAGGATTCTCACAACATCTGGCAGATTCCTTATCCTTTCGATATTTACCCCTCTGGTCAGCGTTCTCGCAGCAAATCGGTTTTCCATCGTTTCCGCCTCGAATTTGGTAAGGGGAAACGGTCATGCTGATCTCTGATGAACGACTGGCGCGACGTTACGGCGTAACGCTTGGTGACATTCTCGACTGGTGTGTAGAAGGACGCTTTACAGGCGCCTTCTACCATCGCCGGGATCGTTGCTGGTATATCCCACTGCCCGTGAGGTACTGCCATGCCTCGTAAACGTCGCTACAAGCGCAAACCGTACAAGCCTGTGAACTACGACACCATCCGCGAAACAAGGCTGCTGGCTGGCCTTACACGGCAACAGGTGGCCGATATGCTTCGGGTTTCACTGCGATCTGTCCAGTACTGGGAACGCGGCCGGGTTCACATGCCTTACGCCGCGTTCCGGCTTCTTCGCATCCTGACTGGCTATGAACTACCCGGTAAAGAGTGGAAAAACTGGATGTTACTACGTAACAACCTGATTTCTCCCGAAGGCAAAACCTTTACCCCATGCGATCTCTACCCGCTCAACTGGATGATCGACAAGGCTCGCATGTGGGACAAGGAATACCAACGGCGTTCTGTAAGGAAGATGGATGCTGTTCCCTTACGCCTGATCAGAGAGGACACGCCATGAACGATTTGTGCCGCCGGATGCCACGAGGAGTGACGAGAAACGAGGAACGAGCGAGAGGCATTGGCGGGGTGTGCTCGAAGGACAAAAACCGCCAGAATCGCGTTTTAATCCCTTCTTGCATCCAGCAGGAAATCAGCGACTCCCGCGATTACGGGTCATCAGTAATCGTGGGTTGCAGCTGTTTCCGTCGCGGGTCACGCCGTAACGGTTCATTGACTGCGCTATCTCAACCCCCGTATTCCTGCAGAACCTTTCTGTGCCGAATAGTTGGGGCATATCTCGCCATGAGTCGGCGTCCAGCGCAGGATTGCTTCTTAAATCCGAGCATGGACAATGGCCGAGCTCATAGCAGGGATATGCTTTATCACAACCCCCGTCCACCCCCTTACAAACCGGGATTTCCGGGCTGGCATGAAAATCTTGCTGCCTCTTTTTCTGGATATTTTTTCAACAATCAACTATTTTTTACATCATGAATGCAAACTTTTCACGCGCTGATTTTCCTCTGAATTTTTCTCCGGGAAATTTTGGAGTCACACAAGCCATTGATTTAATTGCTTATACATTATACGAAATACAGTATTCATATTTCTGTGTGTTTATCGATATTCCGATCATGGTTATCAGAGTTTCTGGATCAATACTGTTTTTTCTGTCGATTCCACAGGATAGCCATGCCTGAAATCAAGCTTGGAGGCTGCTAGAGGAGCTTACTGTTAGTTCAATTCCAAGAGCTTTCATAACCGCAAGAGTAGTTTTTAAGGTAGGGTTGCCATTTTCGCTAAAAGAGCGGTAAAGCTGTTCTCTGGAAAGGCCGGTTTGCTCTGCAATCTGTGCCATACCTTTTGCACGAGCGATAATACCCAAGGATTTTGCTATATGAGCAACATCACCCGTCTCTAATGCATCAGCCATAAAAGCAGCAATTTCTTTATCATCGACAAGTGCGGCTGCAGGATCATAGGTAGTCAGTTTTTTCATCATTCACTCCATTCCTTTGCTAATTTCTTTGCGGTTTCAATATTACGTGATTGTGTTTTCTTGTTTCCAGCACATAATAATATGATCAAGAATGTGCCTTTCTGCTGGAAATAAATTCGATAGCCGGGCCATAATGAATACGCAGTTCATTTATACCTTCACCTATCGGTTTTACGTCACCAAGCAAACCAGATGTTAAGCGAGTAATTCGAGCAGCAATAAGGGTCCGTACACGGCGATCTTTAAGACGTGATTCCCAGATGCGAAAAGCTTCGGTTTGCTTTATCTCAATCATGAGAAATTGTAATTTTAAGACTACATTTTGTCGAGTAGATCTGCTCGGTAGTGAACGATCAATGTGGATTAATCATGAACCGTATCGGTAATATCTTCTGCTAGGCGCTGTTTGCACACCCGGTAATCGTTACGGCGTAACAATTACCAGCTGGGTTACTATTCCAGTGTAATTTAGAAGAAAACTTTAACAATAGTAGCCACTGCAGCAATGATTCCACTCGACACGACCAAGGGATACCAGAACGTTTCTTTGTTAAGTTTGGCAGTCTCGGCCATTAGCTTGGCAATCTCCGCTTCGATTTTCAACTGGTCAATACTTTTTTCCATTGCCTGAGATTGTATTAGCAAAATTGCCATTTCCTCATAACGTATAGACAAATCATTACAACGTTTTGTATGTTTTGTGTCAACGTTTTAATAAATTCTTAAACATCAATCGTTACTGAGTAACGAGATGATCCTCTCCAGAGCGTTTCAATTGATCACGGGCAAAGGCAAGGCGGTTTTTGTTGTCGATGAAGTCAGTCTTTGGGAAATGTCTTCGATACGCTGGCTGTACTGATCATAGATCGCATAGCTGATGAGATGCAGCTCACGGGGATTCGTGGCGCTTTGGCAAATTCGGGTACAGCAGTATGAAAATTACACTGGGAAATGCATGAAATTCATTCTGATAAGTCAGAAGTCTGCTCCGAACGAAATAAAAACACTCATTCGGAGCAAATGATCTGGAAGAAATGTGAAGAGATTATTCGAAGCTTATTTGACGCGGCTGCGGTATTCGCGCGTTCGTGTGTCGATTTCGATCTTGTCGCCAATTTCACAAAACAAAGGTACTGCCAGTTCAAAACCAGTAGGAATTTTTGCGGGTTTCAGTACTTTACCCGTGGTATCCCCTTTGACTGCAGGCTCAGTGTAGATGATCTCGCGTACGACTGTATTAGGCAGTTCAACTGAAATGGGTTTATCGTTATAGAATACGACTTCGCAGGGCATGCCATCTTCCAGAAAGCTGAGCGCATCGCTCATGGTTTCCTCTTCAACCTCATACTGATTGAATTCAGCATCCATGAATACGTACATTGGGCTGGCAAAATAGGAATAGTTCACCTCTTTCTTATCCAGCATTACTATGTCGAATTTATCATCCGCTTTATATACGGCTTCACCAGGGGATTCAGTCAGCAAATTCTTGTACTTCATTTTTACTACCGAGGAATTGCGTCCTGATTTTGTGAATTCAGTTTTCAGCACGACCATGGGATCTTTGCCGAGCATGAACACATTGCCTACACGAAGTTCTTGAGCAGTTTTCATCTAATTACTTACTATAAGTCAAGGAAAAAAAAGAACATTATACTTTGACTTCACCAGCAGAACGAGCAAATAATCACCGATTCCTGCAAAAATTTACCAGACTGGAGGCCAGATCCGGAATTTGTGCAAGCCGTTCAGCCCAGGCCTTGGCATGCTGTTGCAGTACATCCCGATATTTCCAGAAATGATTCCAATCCGGTTGTTCGTTATTATTCCAGCCTCGATGAAAAGCACGCACTGCATCAGCTGCCGGTTCGGCCAATCCTTGGCAGTAAAGATCCAGGAAAGCTTCCAGTTTGATCAGATGCACATTTTCCTGTTGCGGATAGATCTGCCAGATGATTGGCCGTGCCGCCCACTGCGCACGCACGAAGGAATCCTCGCCGCGTATAAAATTGCAGTCGCATGCCCACAATAAACGGTCATAGTTTTCCTGCGACATAAAAGGGACGACATGCAAAGTCAGATTGCCGCGTTGAATGCTATCTCCTGCCGCAAAGCGTGATGTCCCTGCCCAGCCGGCTGCTGATACCGAAGCTGTGCCTTCCGGTAACAGGCATCGAACAGGTGAAATTGAGCCAGCCCATGCTTCCAGCAAATCACTGATTGGAGCATTGTCGTAGCAAAACAGTGAAACGGTAGCCTCATCCGCAGCAGGATTGGTGATACTCAATTCGCGCCACAACCCTGCCGGGTCAGCGTGTGATGTATCGCGCAGCTCAAACAATCCCGCCTCTCGCAGTAGCCCCCCGGTTGCTGCAGTAAATCCCGGAAAAAAGAAGTATTTGATTAGCGGCAAACTGGGGTGTGGCGAAGCCAGCCCATGATAGCCTTCCACCCACTGTTCGGCTGACAAATATTCCAGATTGATCCATACCCGGTCTGTTTTTCCTTCAATATCCGAAAGCCGGGGTGAAGCAGCAGCCATCGCGGCTACATAACTTGGCGGTAATTCACACCCGAATGCCTCGATCACCACATCTGCCGGAACAATATCCGGAAACGGTTCAGCCCAGCGCAGAACCTTTACATTCTGAATATATTGCAGAGTCAGATTGCTATCAATTTCCGGACAAATACGCTGCAACGGATGCAAATCGTTCACCAGTAAACGCACGGCGATGCCGAATTCCGCAGCCAGCTGACGCGCCAGGCGCCAGCAGACACCTGCATCACCATAGTTATCAACGATTCGACAGAAAATATCCCAGCGCACCGTTTTTCTCATCCCGTTTGACATTCCGGGTGTTTCCCGATACGTTCAATTTTCGTAAAGCCAGTCACCACCCGTTGCCTTCCATTTATCTCGTTGTTTTTGCCGAAATATGCCCATGAAAATCACTTTCTTCAGCACTCAGCCGTATGACCGTGAATCCTTTCTCAAACATCATACCGCTACGCAATTTGAACTCGTTTTTCTGGAGGAAAAACTGACCGAACACACCGTGTCACTGGCCAGCGGCAGCCAGGCAATTTGTGTTTTCGTCAATGACAACCTCAATGAGGCTGTCATTCACCAGCTTGCTCAACTGGATGTACAGCTCATTGCACTGCGCTGTGCCGGTTTCAATAATGTGGATCTCAAAGCGGCCCATGCCTGTAATATCCGGGTGATGCGCGTTCCGGCCTACTCCCCTCATGCCGTGGCAGAACATACGTTGGCGATGATCATGACGCTGAACCGCAAAACACATAAGGCTTATAACCGTGTTCGTGAACAGAATTTTTCGCTGAACGGGTTGCTCGGCTTCGATCTTCATGAAAAAACAGTGGGTGTGATCGGTACCGGTCATATCGGTGAAGTTTTTTGCCGGATCATGCATGGTCTGGGTTGCAACATTCTCGCCTGTGACCCGGTAAAAAAGCCAGAAATCGAGAAAATGGGTATTTCGTATGTTCCCGTGAACGAAATTTTTTCCCGATGCGACATTCTCTCACTACATTGCCCGCTCAATGAAGAGACGCGCTACTTCATCGATAGCAATGCTATTGCACAAATAAAAACAGGTGTCATGCTGATCAATACCGGCCGGGGTGGACTGGTCGATACCCAAGCCGTGATCGCCGGGCTGAAATCAGGCAGGATCGGCTATCTCGGTATCGACGTTTATGAGCAGGAAGCCGATCTGTTTTTTCAGAATCTTTCCGAGCAGATCATTCTTGATGACACCATCGCACGCCTTATGACTTTTCCGAATGTGTTGATTACTGCACATCAGGGATTTTTCACGCAGGAGGCGCTCGATCAGATTGCACTGACGACATTTGCCAATGTAAAACAATTTATGGCCGGGGAAATGCTGGTAAATGAAGTGAAAATTTGATTTTATTGCCAGCCGGTCACTTCATAACCTTTCTCACGTAAGCAGCGGTTTACAAAATTCATATAGGCTGGCGCAGGTTGCGAAGCACTTCCTGAACCCAGCAGGCCTGACAATAATCCCCAGGTGGCGCCACTGGCAGCACCCACCATGGCGCCTCGTCCAGCTGCACCAGCAATGGCCCCGCCAACGGCACCACTGGCCGCACCGGCACCGGCTCCAATTGCTGTTCTCCGCGCTGTATTTCCAGTACTTCCCCTTCCTTCCCTGGCACCGGCTGATTCAGCCAGCTGTCTGCATTCTCTGATATCTCGTTCCGCAGCAGTTTTTCCAACAGACTGATAATAAGAATTGGGGTACAGAACAGGCTGATAGGTTGCACAAGCAGATAATCCTGACAGGATTATTCCGAACCCCACTACTCTTCCAGGTTTGCTGATCATGTCATTGCTCCCTAAGACCCTAATTCCAATTCCAATTCCAATTCCAATTCCAAATCAAAAATGACACGAAGGCGAGCCGCAGACAGTATGAATAATACGGCAAGGCGAAGCCGACAAAGTCAGTCTTGATTTAGAAATGGA
>Ga0206107_1000572_pt1 | contig 13812 bp, 7 predicted proteins | sample 2B0metagenome_FD_148652 | JGI IMG/M metagenome (GOLD analysis project Ga0206107, IMG submission 148652) | Enriched microbial communities from leaf-cutter ant dump, University of Wisconsin, Madison, United States - 2B0 | ecosystem: Environmental > Terrestrial > Nest > Insects nest > Nest dump...
TATGGGCTTTATGAAATGTACGTCGAAGGCAGCCCTTTTCAACGCGGTCTGATCAACGGAAAGCTTTCTCAACAATTAATCGTGGATCAGGAAGCTGCATTTGTGCATCAGATCAAACAGATGATTCCCGATCCGGGCTATCTCAAATTTTTGCGCTACATCACCCGATTTATGAACCGCGGTTTGCCGGAGCATGTTACCGATGAATACCAACAGGAAATTTACGGCATATCGCTTTCCGCTTCGGACAGCTTCCAATGGATCGGCAGCAATTATGAAAGACAACTGAACTATCATGCGGCACATGATATCGGACATGCTTTACAGAATCTGATGTTAGTAGGCTGCACCTCCTTTGGCGCTTGGGATACTAAAACGGAAAAAGGTGAATTATTGCTTGCCCGCAACTTCGATTTTTGGGTGGGTGATGAATTTGCAAAAAATAAAATCGTGGAATTTGTCCGGCCTTCTTCCGGACACCAATTCGCCTTTATTACCTGGGGCGGATTTATTGGTGTCGTATCCGGAATGAATGACCAAGGGCTTACCGTAACGATCAACGCCGCTAAATCTCGCATCCCGACTAATGCAGCAACTCCCGTATCATTGGTTGCAAGAGAAATACTGCAATATGCCGGAAATATTAACGAAGCTATTACCATTGCGAAAAAGCGCACCATGTTTGTAAGCGAGAGCTTTCTGATAGGCTCCGCAGCCGACCACCGATCCGTTATCATTGAGAAAACACCGGATGATCTGGCTGTATATGATGCCGCATCCGATCATATTATTTGTACCAATCATTATCAAAGCAAATTATTGAAAGGTCGGGAACGCAATTTAGAACAAATGGAAAACAGCGCTTCCGTATATCGTTACCAACGGGTACAGGAATTGCTCCAACAAAATTATCCTTTAACACCCCAACGAATGGCTGACATATTGCGCGATCATCGAGGGCAAAATGATATTGATATTGGAGTAGGCAATGAAAAAGCCGTAAATCAAATGATCGCTCACCATGCCATCATCTTTATGCCAGACAGCCTGAGAATGTGGGTCAGTACCGCGCCCTGGCAATTGGGAACATTTGTATGCTATGATTTAAGGAAAATATTTGATATGAAGGGATTGCCTTCAGATGAGCCTGTTGCAGACACCGCGCTTAATATCCCCCCGGATACCTTCCTCCAATCGCAGGCTTTTCTGAACTTTATGCAGTTTCGTGAGCTAAAGATGCAATGGATCAACAGCCATCATCATGCCCGGATTAATCCGGATCTGTTAGTGCGGCTCAATCCGAATTATTATGATGCCTACAAGATTGCCGGAGACTATTGTATGCAGCAAAACGAATATGAACGTGCAGCAAAATTTTATACCACTGCACTCCAAAAGGAAATTGCAACACAGGAAGAACGAGCCGCTATAGAAAAACAATTACAACTGGCTCAAAAACGACACCACAATAAATAAGGACGCCCCGCTAAGAATAACAGGGCGTTTCTTAAACCAATAAACCGCACTATGAAAAGATATTTATACTAATACAAATTTTATACCAAAAATGCATTTCCCCCTTTGAACACCAAACAAGCTTTTTTTAATCAGAGCGCTTAATGTTCAATTCCGAATAAAAAAAATGGCATTTTTCAACTGAATAACAATTTGTTATATTTTATAGAAAATACCACCGTATATTAAAGAAAACTTTCGATAAAGAATAACATATTCCTGAGAGGAATAACCAAAAACCTGTTATCAACTTTCCGTATCATCCCAATGCATTTATTTCCCTTTTCAATATCAGCAATACTGTTTAAAATTGAATCGGAGAAAATGCAATATCGGATATTTATCCAAATAAAAATACCATCCTGCTGTCAATGAATCTCATCACAATAATCGCTCATTATAACAATATTTCCAAAACCAAAATAAATATAATAATACCGGATATTTGCAGAACAATATCAGTTACCTATCCAAATGTACAAATTTAATTCTGGCTTATTCAGATCATTGAGCCAATAGAGGAAGTATAATATTCAGCATAGCCGGTTTCATTTTCTAAATTTAACTCATTGGTATTGTTAAGATAATACACCCTCTATTTTTCTGACAAAAAAGCAATATTGGCCTGCATTATTCCCAGGTTCAATCACTTTTGAAAAGTTGCAAATCTTAAAAAAAACACCCTAACTTAATAATGCCAATTTGCATTAAACCGACAGCAAAAAAGCCGGGAATCAAAAGATCCTATTCATTTTGATTCCCGGCTTTCCGCATTTATTTCCGCTTAATCTCATTCCTGATGAAACGGATACCGGTAATTGGTAACCGGCACAAAAGTCTCCTTAATAGTACGGGCACTCAACCAGCGATACAGATTCATAGCAGAGCCGGCTTTATCATTGGTACCTGATGCTCTTGCACCGCCAAAAGGCTGCTGACCTACCACAGCTCCGGTGGGCTTGTCGTTAATATAAAAATTGCCGGCAGCATTCACTAATCTTGCCGTCATTTGCTCAATTACATAGCGATCACGAGCGAAAATAGCACCGGTCAATGCATAAGGTGATGTTTGATCTACAATATCTAAAGTAGCTTCCCATTTGTTTTTATCATAAACATAAATAGTAAGTACCGGCCCGAACAATTCTTCGCACATGGTTACATAATCCGGCTTCGAAGCTTCAATTACCGTAGGTTCAATAAAATAACCTTCTTTCTTGCTGTATTTTCCTCCATAAACAACACTGGCGGTTTTGCTGCGTTTTGCACTGTCAATCGCTTTAGCCAAATTATCAAATGATTTTTCATCAATAACGGCATTGATAAAATTACTAAAATCATCCACCACGCCCATTTTAAGGGTTTGCAATTCAGCAAACAATTTCTCTTTAATCTTATCCGCAAGATTTGACGGCAGGTATGCACGTGATGCCGCAGAACATTTCTGCCCCTGATATTCAAATGCACCGCGCACTAAATTAGCCACAACGGCATCCACATCGGCCGAAGGATGTACAAACACAAAATCCTTACCGCCGGTTTCTCCCACGATACGCGGATATGTTTTATAACGGGCTATATTTTCTCCGATAGACTTCCACATACCTTGGAATACACCGGTGGAACCGGTAAAATGCACACCTGCAAAATCGGGATGTTTAAAACATTGTTCGCCCACAACCGGCCCGCTTACATACACCAAATTGATCACGCCATCCGGCAGACCGGCTTCGCGAAGAATTTCCATAAAAATACTGGCAGAGTAAATGGCCGTATTGGCCGGCTTCCATACTACCACATTGCCGCACATTGCCGCACTGGTGGGCAAATTACCACCGATAGCCGTAAAATTAAAAGGTGTAACAGCCAGCACAAAACCTTCTAAGGGCCGATATTCAATACGATTATCGAAGCCTTGAGGGGAGAGCGGTTGCTGACTATAAATTTCGCTAAGGAAATGCACATTGAATCTAAGGAAATCAATAAGTTCGCAAGCGCTGTCAATCTCTGCCTGAAAAGCATTTTTACTTTGCCCCAGCATAGTAGCCGCATTCATTTGGAAGCGGTATTTTGTAGCTAACAGTTCTGCTGCTTTAAGAAAAATAGAAGCACGGTGTTCCCAGCTTGTAGCGGCCCATGCTTCGCGGGCTTTCAATGCTGCGGCAATGGCTTTATCCACATGGCCGGCATCACCCTGATGGAACTGCCCCAAAACATGGCTCAATTCATGCGGAGGCCGTATCTCCACCTTATTATCCGTACGCACTTCTTTCCCTCCGATATACATCGGGATATCGCGTTTTTTCTTTTTAAGATTTGCAATTGCCTCCTGAAGCTGCTGCCTGTCGGCGCTTCCCGGCTCATAATTCCGTACGGGTTCGTTTTTAGGCTCACCGAAATAAAAATAACCGTTGCTCATTAGTTAGTAAGATTTTAAATTTTAATAGCTTGAAATATTATATTTATTTTTCCGACTGTTTGCAAAGCTGCTCAGGCATGGAAAAATACGGATGCAAAAATAAGCATTAATTGCTCATGTAAAACTTTCTCCGTTAACAATACCAAATTCTATTCATAACACGTATTTTTTTGCTTATTTTGCTGCGTTTATGAATACTGCTTTCAAACCGCCCCGCTTGCCCTTTTCGGCAAACTACCGACAAAATGCACTGCTGCATCTCATTTTTGCCACAGCCGTTTGTTATATTCTGCTGCACGCTATGGCTATTATTTTTATGATTGTTTATCCGGACAATACCAAGATCGTTATGAGTCAAATTGTGGTGCCGCAAATAGGTCTGAAAGACTGGAACAGCGTAGCACACAAACCTTGGACTTTACTGACTTATTTCTGGGGACACGTTTCGTTTTGGAATCTCATCAGTAATATGATTTGGCTGTATTGCTTCGGTAGCATTATTCAAAACCTTACCGGTTACCGGGAAATTATACTGTTGTATATTTCCGGCGCGGTGTTTTCCGCATTAATCTATGCGCTACTCACTTTGGCTTTCCCCAACTGGAGCAGTCCCGGCTATATCCTGAATGCCCAAAGCGGAGTGATGACTATTGCCGTTGCCGCCTTAACGCTGGCGCCCAAATACCGCTATTATCTCGGCGAGCGCATGAATATCCCTATTGTACTTGTATTTGTCATTTATCTGCTGCTCAATGTAATGGCAGGCATGCAGGGCAATACCGCCACACTGATATTACTGGGAACGGCAGCCGCTATCGGATTTGGTTATATGCGACTGCTTCAGCATGGTTATCGTCCGGGGAAATGGCTGTATTCCAAATTAGGCCGCGTAGAAAATATCTTTACACCAAATGAAGAAAAACGGAGCAACAATCATGAGAGCAGACGCAACAACACCTATAAGCATATCAAAAAAACATCCCATTATTCACAGGAGTATATTGATCAATTATTGGAAAAAATTCATGACAAAGGATATGAATCATTGAGTCATGAAGAAAAAAACGCGCTGTTCAAAGCCAGTCGTGAAGACAAATAAACCCGTAATTATTCATTATTATCCATAATGCCGATATTACTTTTTATACTGCGCAGTATATTTCTGCTACTCAATCTGGGTGCAGCAGCATGGTTGATATTATGTAAATGGGTTTCTCATGCAGACGTTTCTGTGGAGTCCAGCTACCTGAGCCTGTTAAGCTTCACTTGCTTTTTTGCACTGATTGCCAATATTTTCTTCATTTTCTTCTGGCTTTTTTCAAAAAAAAGAAAATGGCTGATGCTCTTATCCGGACTTACGATCTTAGTTTGTTGGAGCGTAGTAAAACCCTTGTTCGGACTGCATCCCTTCGGTGGCAGCAGTACTGAAAATACGGCGGGCATTAAAGTAATGACCTGGAATGTGCATCTTTTCGATCTCGGAGAGTGGACAAGAGACAAGACATCTAAAGCAAAAATTCTGAATCTGATTAAAGAGGAAAATCCCGACATCCTTTGCTTGCAGGAATTTTTCATGGAAGATGGCGGCAGCGGAGAGCCTTATACCAATATTATCCGGCAGTTAGGCTATCCCTATTTTAAATTTTCGGAAGAATCAAAAATGAGCAAACGCATCATGAATGCGCAGGCATTACACGGTGAAAATATCCTTATCGGGCATGCCGTATTTTCAAAATTTCCACTCCAAAACGACATTCGCTATCCTCTGGGACCATCCTATTACAACCTGCTGAGTGTGGATGTAGTGGTGGACAGTACGCATATCTTCAATCTGAACGTTACCCATCTCGCCTCCGTTCGTTTTGGCGAAAATGATATCAACTATTTAGAATCTCTTAAAGAAAAAGGGGCGCAGGCCGAAATCAACCAAAAATCCAAATCCATCATTTATCGTTTACGCAATGCATTTTCTCTGCGGGCGCATCAGGCTAATCTTATAGATTCCATTAAAGATGAAACCGATTACCCTCTTATCATCTGCGGCGATTTCAACGATGTTCCCGGCTCCTATGTATATCAAACGGTAAAAGGAGACCTACAGGATCCTTTCGTGGCTAAAGGCTTTGGCTTCGGTCGCACCTATCGCAACATTATGCCAACGCTCCGTATTGATTACATATTGTTTGACGGAGACCATCTCAAGCCCAATTCCTATCGAACACCCAATGTCAATCTCAGCGATCACCGGCCTGTAATTGCGAATTTTTCTTTTAAATAAACATACCTTGTTCTGTAAAACAGGCACTTCTTTGGGCTAATTAATCATAATGATATAAATCCATTAATTCAACCCTGCGAAAGTTTCAAAGAGGTATTTCTTTTGAATTACAACATGGATAATTCTCGCTTAAAATCTTTCTGAAACTCATATTATAATCAAAGAAATACCGGCATCATATTATCCGATGATACACTCCTAAATTAAGGAACAAAAGAGGTGGATAAAAATATTTTTTTATTCACTTACGCAAAAAAATGACAAACAAGCCTTAACTTTCCCATTCAAATCAACCCATAACAATGGCTATACTGATCGCGGACAGCGGCTCCACCAAAACGGACTGGTGCTTATTGCAGACAGGCAAGAAGCCCCGCCGCTATACAACACAGGGCATGAATCCCTTTTTCCATACCGAAGCAACCTGCGAAAATATCTTATCTGAAGAATTAAAAATAAACCCCAAACAAACCCATGTTGAACGAGTGATATTCTACGGCGCAGGCGTGAAAGATGTTTCCAAAAAAGCTTTTTTGGAAAAAATACTGAAACGGCATTTCAATATAAAATCCGTGGAAGTACATTCCGATATGTTGGGGGCTGCACGCGCTACGGCTGCCGATCAAAAAGGCATGGTATGCATTCTGGGCACCGGAAGCAATTCCTGCTATTACAATGGCAAAAAAATCATGAAACAAAATCCCTCTTTAGGCTATATCGTAGGAGATGAAGGCAGCGGCGCTTATTTGGGAAAACGGGTATTGCAATACTATTTTTACAAAACATTCGATGACGAATTACAGGATGCATTCCGGATAAAATTCGGGGATAACCTCAATGCAATGCTCCAAAATATATACAACGGCATACACGCCAACCGCTACTTAGCCTCATTTACCTTATTCCTCATGGAGCATAAAGAGCATTATATGGTGCAAAATATCGTGGAAGATGCCTTCATTGACTTTTATCAGCGGCACGTACTCAAATACCGGGAAAGCTGGCGCTATCCCGTACACTTCGCCGGAACGGTTGCTTATGAATTCAGCTCCGTCATTCAATCGCTGCATCAACAATACGGCCTCACTACCGGCACTATTATTAAAAGCCCCGCAGAGTCATTATGCCACTATCATCAACTCGACCTTGATTAAGTATTGTTCCAATTATATAACTTTGGCCGCGCTTAAATAACTTTTATTACCGAATCTCCTTTCCTGAAACGGCTCCATGATCATTAGCTCCGTATCAATACGGATAAAAAATTATAGTTTTAAAAAAACAAATACACACTTGTAATGAAAAAAATGATTGCTCCGTTTTGCCTCTTGTTATTAGCATCCTGCAACAATACCGCAGAAAATTCCGCTTCCAATTCACTCAAACCTATGGAAAAACCGGTATATCCTCAAACGAAAACCGTAGATCAAACCGATGATTATTTCGGCACAACAATTGCCGACCCGTACCGCTGGTTGGAAAACGATACAGCAGCCGATACAGAAGAATGGGTAAAAGCGGAAAATGCCGTAACCGAAAAATTCCTTTCGCAAATACCCTTTCGGGAAAAAATCCATCAAAGACTCACCGAGCTATGGAACTACCCCAAATACGGCGCTCCGGCACAAGAAGGCGAATGGCTAATTTTCGGGAAAAATGACGGCCTGCAAAATCAAGCTGTATTGTATATTCAAAAAGGCGAAGGCGGCAACCCTGAAGTTTTACTGGATCCCAATAAGCTGTCCGAAGACGGCACCATTGCCTTACAGGCTTACCGCTTTTCCAAGAATCAAAAATATTTTGCTTATGGCGTTTCGCAATCCGGTAGCGATTGGGAAGAAGTCTATATCATGGATTTTGCAAGCCGTAAACTACTGAATGAAAAAATAGCCTACGTCAAATTTACTGATATTGCCTGGGTGGGCGATGACGGTTTCTATTACAGCGGTTACGACAAACCTCAAAATGAAAAAACCAAATACAGCGCCACCTCTGAATACCAAAAAGTATTTTATCATAAAATCGGCACAGACCAAAGTGAGGACAAACTCATTTATGAAGACAAAAACCATCCGCTGCGCTACGTGAGCGCCGGCATTACCGAAGATGAGCGCTTTTTGATACTTTCCATTGCGGAAGGTACCGATGGTTCTGAAATAAAAGTAAAAGACCTGAGCGATAAAAATGCCAAAGGATTTATTACGTTGGTACCGGGATTCAAAACCAATGCAGCCGTCATTGACAATGTTGGCGATCAGTTGTTATTACTCACCAATCAGGATGCGCCTAATTACAAAGTAGTATCCGTTGATCCCCAAAAACCGGCCGCCGCCAACTGGACAACAATTGTGCCCGAACAACAGCAGGTGCTCCAAATGGCTTCTACGGGCGGGGGAAAACTGTTTTGCAGCTTTTTAAAAGATGCTTGCACACAAGTAAAACAATTTGACCTTGACGGAAAAAACGGAAAGGAAATAACACTCCCCGGATTAGGCACTGCCTCAGGTTTCGGAGCGCATAAAACGGATCAACACCTGTATTATTCCTTCACCTCATATACACATCCCGCCACCATCTTTAAATATGATATCAGTACGGGTCAGTCCACATTATATAAAAAAGCAGAAGTAAAATTCAACACCGGCGATTATGAAACCAAACAAGTATTTTACCCCAGCAAAGACGGCACTCAAGTGCCCATGTTCATCACTTATAAAAAAGGAATCAAATTAGACGGCAACAACCCCACCCTGCTCTATGCTTACGGTGGTTTCAATATCAGCATCACTCCTTCATTTTCCATCTCTAATATTGCATTTTTGGAAAACGGGGGTGTTTATTGTGTAGCCAACCTTAGGGGTGGTGCGGAATATGGCGAACAATGGCATCAGGCCGGAATGTTAGATAAAAAGCAAAATGTATTTGATGATTTTATCGCTGCCGCAGAATATTTGATCCGGGAGAAATATACCAGCAGTGAAAAATTAGCTATCCGCGGCCGCTCCAACGGCGGATTGCTTATAGGCGCCTGCATGACGCAACGTCCGGAATTATTCCGGGTAGCTTTCCCGCAAGTGGGTGTAATGGATATGCTCCGCTATCATAAATTTACCGTTGGATGGGGCTGGGCGGTAGAATACGGCAGCAGCGAAAACAAAGATCAGTTCAGCTACCTGATCAAATATTCTCCATTGCACAATATCCGTAAAGGCACCTGCTATCCCGCAACAATGGTTACCACAGCCGATCATGACGACCGGGTAGTGCCTGCACATTCCTTTAAATTCGCAGCTACTTTGCAGGCCGCACAATCCTGCGACAACCCGACACTGATTCGCATTGACAGCAAAGCCGGACACGGAGCTGGCAAACCGACAGATAAGCAAATTGACGAAGAAACCGACATCTGGAGCTTCCTGTTTTATAATATGGGGGTTAATTTATAACATCCGAAAATTAAAAAACGGTAAAAACCGGCTGTTCCTGAGGATTAACAGCCGGTTTTATCGTAAAATAAAACACCACATCATTCAACCATCGGCATCCTGTACCAAAAGAAAGAAAACCGGTATTTTTGAAATAAAATTGAGATAAAATCAGCCATCAACAACCTACCTGATCCATCTATGGAACATCCAACAACATCAGATCGTTTAACTTTCTCCGTCTGCATCATTTCGAATGTGGTCAATCCCTTGTTGTTACGGGTTGTACAAAGCGCCTCAACACTAAGCGATGATATTTGCATAGGTTTGAATACAACAGAAAAAGAAATCCGGGACTTGAGCCTGCTCCACGACATGCCGGCACGAATCATTTCAATACCCTGGAAAGGATATGGAGCAACAAAAAATACGCTGGCAGCACATGCACATCACAACTGGATTCTATCCATTGACAGCGATGAGGTGATTGATGAGACATTGCAGCAGCAACTCCGGCAATTGCCGGCCATATCAGAAAAAGTGGTGTATGCTTTTAAGCGTAAAAATTTTATCGGGTCGAAACAAGTCCGCTTCGGTGATTATGGCAAAGAAGGATTAAAACCGCGTCTGTACAATAAGAAAAAAATACAGTGGAATAACAACAGCGTGCATGAAACGCTGGACATTCCGGCAGACTTCACACTACAGCATGTGCCGGGCGCATTATTACATTATTCCGCAACAGACAAAGCTGCACTGACAGCCTCCAATACCCATTATGCGCATTTGAGTGCCATGCACAAAATCCAAAAAGGCAGTCAACCCGGCAACCTGAAAATACTAACTGCCCCCATCATGGCATTTTTAAAAAACTACATCTTCAAATTGGGATTCTTAGATGGCGCAACGGGCTTTTGGCTCGCTAAAGAATACGCCCGATATACCCGGTTGAAATATTATTGGGCACGCAATCAAAAAGCAATGAAAAATGAAAAATAGCAAGTAAGAATGTGTGTAACTATAATAGCAACTGACAGCGCAGATTTTTCATGTGCATTTATACCTACTCCGGAGTAATATTTTTCAGTATCGCTGATCTGACAAAATTGATAATTCCTGAAGAGTAAATATGAAATTTGACAACTTTTGGAAATTTGACAACTTGTGGAAATTTGACAACTTTTGGAAAGTTGTCAAATTTTGGTAAGTTGTCAAACTTTGGGGCTCAGCTCAAGGCAAATTCCCGCTATATCCTTTATAAATCCATCTTAATTTAACAATGCCATATTTTCCGGTATTAAAACTTGAATTTCCGCAATTGCGGAGCACGCCAGAATGTTATCGCCACCACGCTTATCGTCAGACAACCCCCTAACACTACAGCTCTTACCGTTCCCAACCAATGCGCCATCAAACCGCTTTCAAAATCACCTAACTCATTAGAGGAGCTGATAAACATGGTATTCACAGCCGCTACCCTGCCCCGCATTTCATCGGGTGTTACCAATTGCAATACCGTACCTCTTATCACCACACTAACGGCATCGAACATGCCACTCATTACTAACATAATAAAAGACAGGATAAAATTGGTGGACAAACCAAAGATGATAATGGACAAACCAAATCCGCCCACACAAGCAAAGAGTTTATAGCCGGGATTATTCTTTAAAGGAATAAACGCCAGCATTCCCAAAGTAACCAGCGCACCAATGCCCGGTGCGGCACGCAAAATACCGAATCCCGTTTCACTGACATGAAGAATCTCTTTCTGATAAACCGGCAATAAAGCAACGGCACCGCCAAACAATACCGAAAACAGATCTAAACAAAGCACTCCTAACAGTACCGGAGTATGAAAAACAAATTTCAGACCTTCCGAAAGGCTTTGCAATACCGGCTCTTTGGTCTTTTTAATGATCGGCTTCTTCTTGATCTTCAATATGCAAAACAGCGGAATCAATTCCACCACAAAAACCAAGGCCATACCCATTTCCACACCCTTCCAGGCAATCATCAGTCCGGCTACTAAAGGACCTAATACCGCCCCGATCTGCCAAGCCATACTGCTCCAACTGGTTGCATTGGCATACAATCTTCTCGGCACCAATTGCCCTACCAATGCAAAGGATGAAGGCCCGTAAAATGCACGAATGGCGCCACCAATAAAGATGAATGTATAAATAAAATAAAGAATAACATTCTGACTCAAATGATGCGAAGCGAAGGGCGTGGTACAACAAAACAGACCTAAGCCCAACATAATATAGGCACTGATGCATATTGTCAACATCTTTTTCTTTTCATTCAAATCCACAAAATGGCCGCTGAATAAAGAAAAAAGTATAGCCGGAATGACCTCTGCCAATCCCACAAGTCCTAACTTCAATTTATCTCCGGTAATTTGATATACCCAAAAATAAATTGTTGTACTCTGCATGTTGAGTGCAAAAATCAGACCGATACGAATGCCCAAATAATACAAAAATTCCCGTTGGAGCAAAACAGGATTCTTCCGCAGAAAATGATAACTGAAATTGTTCACTTGTAAATAATTATGCCAAACTAAGCCACCAGCTCCTCTTCCCGGTCTTTTTCCACTACTAAATTCTCAATAATAAATTTTTGCCGGGCCGGCGTGTTCTTACCCATATAATATTCCAATAGCTTTTGGATTTGAGCATCCTTTGAAATTAATACGGGTTCTTTACGCATATCTTCTCCGATAAATCCGGAAAATTCTTCCGGGGAAATTTCTCCCAATCCTTTAAAACGGGTAATTTCCGGGCGATTGCCCAACTCAGCGATTGCCGCCTTTCGCTCCTCGTCCGTATAGCAATAAAAAGTCTTTTGCTTATTACGTACCCGGAACAATGGCGTTTCTAAAATATAAATATGCCCGTTGCGTACCACATCCGGGAAAAACTGTAGGAAGAAGGTCATGATCAGCAGCCGGATATGCATACCATCCACATCGGCATCCGTCGCAATTACAATATTGTTGTACCGCAAGCCCTCTATACCTTCTTCAATATTCAGCGCATGTTGCAACAGGTTGAACTCTTCATTTTCATAAACGATCTTTTTGCTCAGGCCGAAAGAATTGAGCGGCTTTCCCCTAAGGCTGAATACCGCCTGAGTTTCCACATTCCGGCTTTTGGTGATGGAGCCGCTGGCGGAATCCCCTTCCGTGATGAACAAGGTGCTTTCAAGCTGTTTGGCCTGAAAATCCTCTTTATTTTTAGCCGGAGGTTCCGCATTCAGATGAACGCGACAATCCCGCAATTTTTTATTATTCAAATTGGCCTTTTTCGCACGTTCATTAGCCAGTTTTCGGATACCGGAAAGCTCTTTACGTTCCCGTTCGCTTTGTTCGATGCGCCTTTTCAAAGCATCGGCAGTAGTAGGATTTTTATGTAAATAATTATCCAATTCTTTTGCAAAAAAATCCTGAACGAAACTCTTCATAGAAGGGCCATTTTCATACACAAACACAGAACCTAATTTGGTTTTGGTTTGAGATTCAAAAACCGGCTCCTGTACTCTTACGGAAATAGCGGCGCAAATGCTCTGACGAATATCCGCAGCATCGTAATCTTTCTTAAAAAAATCACGAATAGTTTTTACGAAAGCTTCGCGGAATGCCTGCTGATGCGTACCGCCCTGCGTAGTATGCTGGCCATTTACAAAAGAATACAAGTCTTCCCCGTAAGCACCGGTATGGGTAATGGCCACCTCAATATCTTCCCCTTTGAGGTGAATGATCGGGTAACGCAGATCCTCGCTATTGTTTTTATTACTCAACAAATCCAGCAATCCGTTTTTGGAAACGAATTTTTTACCATTGAACACAATGGACAAGCCCGCATTCAGGTAGCAATAATTCCAAATTTGATTGATGACATAATCGTGGATGTAATGATAATTTTTAAAAACGGTTTTGTCGGGAGTGAAACACACAAAGGTGCCGTTTTCTTCTTTAGTAGCGGTTTCTTTATACTCCTGAGTCAATTCTCCTCTGGAAAATTCCGCTGTTTTTTCTTTTCCATCCCGGAAAGAGGACACCTTAAAATAATCGCTGAGTGCATTCACGGCTTTGGTACCCACACCGTTCAGGCCTACCGATTTCTGAAAAGCCTTGCTGTCGTATTTGGCGCCGGTATTGATTTTACTCA
>Ga0206107_1000581_pt1 | contig 13570 bp, 12 predicted proteins | sample 2B0metagenome_FD_148652 | JGI IMG/M metagenome (GOLD analysis project Ga0206107, IMG submission 148652) | Enriched microbial communities from leaf-cutter ant dump, University of Wisconsin, Madison, United States - 2B0 | ecosystem: Environmental > Terrestrial > Nest > Insects nest > Nest dump...
AAAGCGGGTGTACGTACGGCACATGCAGCGGGGGACACCATATTTCAGCGCCTTGATTTTGGCGTGGGAACCGGCAGCTGGGCGGACCCGTCCATGGTGGGTACGGAAATCGGCGTTCATATGAATGTGTACGCCCCTGTAAAAGCCGAACAACCATAAGCACTTGACCCTGTTCATCCACAGGTCCTTCGGTTATTATGGAGGGCCATGCGGACGCTGTATCACCTTTGGCTGCACCCTTTTTCCCGTAAGGTCCGCGTGACTTTGGCGGAAAAAGGGCTCGATTTCAGCCTTCGTCTTGAAAAAATATGGGAAAGGCGCACGGAATTCCTGACCATCAACCCGGCCGGCGACGTACCCGTGCTGGTCGAGGAGGATGGCAGCGTCATCGCCAATTCCACCGCCATCTGCGAATACCTGGAAGAAGTGTACGACCATACGTCCCTTTTGGGCGAAGACGCGCTGGCTCGCGCGGAAACGCGGCGTCTTCTGGGCTGGTTCGACGTCAAATTCAACCGCGAGGTTACCGAAAACCTGGTCGGCGAAAAAATTATGAAGCGTTTCCTGAAACTGGGCGAACCGCACGGGCCTTCCATTCGTGCCGGGCATGCCAATATTCATTATCACCTGGATTATATTTCGTATCTGATGGAGCGGCGCCGATGGCTGGCGGGGGACCGGTTTTCGCTGGCGGATATCGCCGCGGCAGGTCACCTGTCGGCGATCGATTATATTGGCGATGTGCCATGGGACGAACATCCCGGCGCGCGTGCCTGGTACCAGCGGATGAAATCGCGGCCCGCCTTCCGCGCGATCCTGGAAGACCAGGTGCCGGGCTTTGCCCCCGCGCCGCATTACACGCGAACGGATTATTAGATTTAAAAAATGTCGCCTGCCCTTAAACCCAGCAAAAAATTATTCTGTTTCGGCTACGGCTACGTCGCGCAGGCATTGGCAGAAACCCTGAAGGCAATGGAGCCCGGGCAATGGACGATTGCCGGCACCACGCGCGATCTGAACAAGCAGCGCTACATGAAAAACGAGCTGGGAGTGCAGGCCTGGCTTTTTGATTCCGACCATCCGCTGGACGACCCGCTTAATGCGCTGGACGGCACCACCCATATGCTGTTTTCCATTCCACCCGATGACAGCGGGGACCCGGCCTTTAATTTTCATGCCGAAGACATTCTGATGATGGACACGATTCAATGGGCGGGCCTGCTGTCGACCACCGCCGTATACGGTGACCGGGATGGCGGCTGGGTCGACGAGGAATCGGAACAGCGCCCGACCAACAAGCGCGGTTCCCGCCGATCGCTGGTGGAGGCGCAATGGCTGTCGCTACATGCCAATGAACGTTTTCCGGTGCATATATTCCGCCTGGCAGGCATTTACGGCCCCGGGAGGTCGGCGCTGGATGCCGTGCGCGCAGGCAATTCGCGCCGCATCGACAAGCCGGGCCATGCTTTCAACCGCATTCATATCGACGACATTGTGCAGACGCTGATTGCATCGATGCATAAAATCAACGCGGGCCGGGCATATAACGTGTCGGATGATTATCCGGCGCCGTCGCATGAGGTAATCGGTATGGCGGCAGAGCTGCTGGGTATGATTCCAGGCCCGCTCATCCCCTTCGAACAGGCCGACCAGGCGCCGATGGCGCGCAGTTTTTACCTGGACAACAAACGCGTCAAAAACGACCGTATTAAAAACGAACTGGGCGTGATCTTAAAATACCCATCCTACAAAGAAGGCCTGCAGGCCTGCCTGAAAGACGAAAAAGCCAGGCGCACACCCGCGCCGATTTTTATGGGCGGCGAAGGGATTTGATTTCCCCGCGGTCAGACCATTATCAGGCCGTGCTTTTTAAAATACGGTCCTGGATCGACACCTTTGCCGCGGGTATAGAGCGTCATCATCTGATCGGGATCATGCCTGCAATTCTGCCCGATGACACGGCGATTAAACCTGTCTGCCAGGCGCGCATTATAAGGGCCTGCCTTTTTAAAAGGCGCAAACAAAGCCAAAGACAGGATTTCGGATAGCATATAGCCATAGTATCTTGCTTCCAGGCCGATCGAAAACAGATGCCAGGATTCTGGGATTTCCGCCCTTCTCTGCCCATAATTTCGCCAGAGCTGATATGGTTTTACGGCCGCGCGCTCCAACGCTTTAAGCTGGGCAACATTTACTTTGCCGCCGATTTGGTGGCACATAAGATCGATGTTGGTTTCCGCCAATTGCTTCAGGATGCTTACTGCGGAAAATGTGGTGCTTAAATCATTCCATTTTCTGACGGCTGCAGGATTTACCGGCTGATCAGTTTCATGGTGAAACATCACATCGCGCATAAAAGACGGATGACTGGCAAAATTTTCCATCCACGTAGACGGCACTTCAATAATATCCAGCGCATCAATGGACGGGGACAAATTGTAATAAGGGCTTTGGCTTGTCAGCCCTTCAAAAATATGCCCGTTTTCGTGTAAAATTATCGTGAGATCCTCAAGATCGATCAAACACGGCTTATTGCCGCGCCCCCTGGTAAGATCGTTCGACCACACATAAATAGGCAAATGTTCGCGCCCGTATTTATCTCTATAGTATGGCTGAACCTCATAAACCGCGGGTCCGCCTTTTTTATCCGGGCGCGCAAAGAGATCGAAAATAACCAGGCCTTTGGTTATACCCGAGCTGACATCCCTGACCTCATAGGTTTCATTGTCTGAAACCATGCCCGGCAAATCAGGGCGGCGGATAAACTGAAAACCCAGTTTTCGCCAGTGCGCGAACAAACCGTCGAGAACCTTGTTGAGCGGCAGGTAATCCCGGATATTCCATGCATCGTCAGGAAGAGACCGCCCGTAATAAATCGACTGATAAAACAATATATCCCAGGGCTCGAGGCCGGTAACGCCGTCTTCGCGCACCAGCTTCTTTAGCATGTTGAGTTCCTGCCGCGCCTTGGGGCGAACATGCTTATGAATTGCCTGAAGCAGGGCCTCGATATCCGCCGGGTCCTGCATCAAATTGCGGGAAGAAGAAAGCGTCATGTGAGAAAAATTCCGGTAACCCAGCAGGGTTGCCATTTCTGACCGGAGTGAGAAAACCGCAGCCGCTATTTTCCAGTTCTCCGATTGCCACGCCGTATCTTTATTCAAAACCCTGTAGGCCCGTTTTCGTAAGTATCTGGAATGCGCGAAGAACAAAACATCCCATACCGCCTTAGTCTTGAAATAATACGCATTTTCAAGTCCACGGGCCTTCGCCGCACGGGCTGCTTCCTTCAATGTTTTGTCTGGCATGCCATCCGTATTCCACCTGCGTGACACTACAAGTGAGCGACCTTCGTCGGATTTTTTCAGGTTTTCACCAAACAGGCTTGAAAATCTTTTAAGCTGTTTTTGTATGTCATTAAAACGACGCTGCTGTGCGGGGGCAAGATTCGCCCCGTTTAAGATACATTCCCGGTATATTTTTTGAGTCAGGATACGTTGTTGCGGATCGAGATCCCCCGTCGCTTCCGCCACGGATGTTATGCGCGCGAAAAGGGCGGGATCCTGCAAACTCCTGGCGAAAAACGAAACGAAGCTTTCATGAATAAACATCGCAGCATTTAAATAGACCTTGCCCCCCATATCTTCGCAAATGGCAGCAATATTGTCGAAATACTGGATGTCTTGAATTATGTGATCCCATTTCAAAATGGTGTTTTCAAATGTGGCAGGTTTGCGGGAGGCCGCGATACGCGCGACATCGCGCTCGGCACGTTCCAGAGCTCTTAGAAATCCAGCTTTTAACGATCTGGCTGTCAAATTGGCAAAATCGGGATAATCCCTTGCATCCATCGGCATTTTTTAAGGGCACCCTCCAACCCAAAGTTATGCCAATTTATCCCCGAATGTCGGCTTATGCAAATTGCCTGCAAGGCAGTGAAAAATAAGGTTTTTTATTCAGGGACAACGCCTCGGCGGTAGAAGACGATGGCGCTTAAGACAAAGAACTGAACCGGGAAATAGACGACATAGACCAGCAGGGCGAGGCCCAAGTCCTGGGGCGACGTCCAGATCGACAGGCACTGCAGACCCTGCCCGACGGCCACGAAAAAGAAAATCATCGCGCTCAGGTCATGCGGCATGACCCAGGATTTGCGCACCATGGGCATATTGCCAGCCATTTCAACGGCGAGGAGCCACAGCAGCGCGATATCAGGATTACCGCTGGCAATCCAGACAGGAATGGCCGCAAGGGCCGCGACCAGGAAAAGCCAGTCCGCGCGCGTGACGTAGCCAAGACCATAACGGCAGCACAAAACAAAATTGGTCATCAGCATCAGCGCCAGGATACCGGTGCGCCATGCAGCAATACCTGCGCCCTGATCCAGCATGTTGAAGAATGCAATGGCGCTGATAATAACCCAGATCAGCACGGAAAAGGCATGCGGTTTATGTGTGCCCTGCCAGATACGCCAGAGGGCATAACAGCTGACCGCCATCGTCACGGCGATGGAGGCGTAGCCCAGCATATCGGACAAAGTCATGGCTATTCGGTTTTGGCCCTTCTATCACCATCGTGGAAAGTGATGTTGATGTCCTGCCCGGTTTTTAACTGGACAGCGCGGGGAACAAGTTTGCCGTCCCGATCACGTATAACGGCATAGCCACGTTCCAGAACCTTGCGGAAAGACAGGCTTTCCAGCATGCGTCCCAGGGATTGTACGGTTTGTTCGGGATGTCTGAAAATCTGGGCGCGGGATTGCGCGAGGCGCGCGCCTGCGTGATCGACGCGCTGCTGACGCTGCGCAATTACATCCTGCGGCTTACGGACCTGCAGCCCCTGCAACCGATTTTCAAAACGCATCAGCATGCGGTCGAACGTGTTGCCAAAACGCAAATTCGCTTTATCAAGGCGCTGGACCGGCCCTTCCAGAATTCTTTCGGGATAACGCAGCGTACGCGCATGCAGCTCAAGCCGGACGCGGGCCTGATCGACGCGCGTGGAAAGCGCCTGCACCAGGCGCTGGCCGTCGTCCATGACCTGCGCCAGCAGGTCGGCGCGAACAGGAACGGCCATTTCTGCGGCGGCGGTCGGTGTGGGCGCACGGACATCCGCCGCAAAATCGATCAACGTCACGTCGGTTTCATGACCGACAGCTGAAATAAGCGGGATGCGCGAGGCCGCCGTGGCGCGCACGACACCTTCATCGTTGAACGGCATCAGATCCTCGAACGATCCGCCGCCGCGCGCAACAATAATCAGGTCGGGCGCGTCGTCATCCATGCCGTTGAAACCCTGAATGCCGCGAATTACCTCGGATACGGCGCGTTCGCCCTGCACGTTCACCGGCCAGACAACGACATGCACCGGAAAACGGTCGGCCAGACGGTGCAGAATATCACGAATCACCGCGCCGGTCGGTGATGTCACAACACCGATGGTCGCGGGCAGATACGGCAAAGGTTTTTTACGGCCGGGGTCGAACAGGCCCTCCGCCGCCAGTTTGGCCTTGCGCATTTCCAGCATCTTCAGGATCGCGCCCTGACCCGCCAGTTCCATATTTTCGATGACCAGTTGATAATTGGACCGGCCGGGATAGGTCGTAAGGCGGCCGGTACAAATCACCTCCAGCCCCTCCTCGGGCCTGACCGGCAGGCGTTGCAACGTGCCTTTCCAGCACACGCCGTCGAGAACCGCATTTTCGTCCTTGAGGGTCGTATACAGATGGCCGGATTTGGCGATAGTGACCTTGGAGAGCTCGCCACGTACGCGGACATAGCCGAATGCGCCCTCAATGGTGCGTTTGACGGCAGCCGAAAGCTCCGATACCGAGAATTCCGGGGTGTTGGTAACTGGCGCAGGCTGATTGAATAAATCGTTCATTTCCCTACAATCAAGGCCTATGGCTCATAACTTTGCAAGCTGGAAATTCCGCCCCGAAGCCGAATGCGTCGCAGCGCTTTTAAATGTCATACCCGAAAACTGGCAGATGCGCCCGCATGTGGTGCAGCAAACGCGTGTCCTGATCGAAGGATCGCGCGCGTATAAAGGCGGCAATAAATTCCAGCACATGGTGGAAGGGTTTTCATTATCCACGCGTGAGGGCCTGGCGCTGATGGCACTGGCCGAGGCTTTGCTGCGCATTCCGGATGCAGCGACGGCAGAAGCCTTGTTGCAGGATAAATTATCGGATGCGGATTTCGAGAAACTGTTCGGGGATGCCAATGACTGGCTGGGCAAAATGTCAGGCTTTGGCCTTAAGCTGACGCAGAGCGTCATGGGCGGCATGACCAGACGCATGGGCATGCCGGTGATCCGCCGCGCCGCGATTGCCGGTGTGAAAATGCTGGGCGATGCGTTTGTGATGGGCGAATCCATCGAGGCCGCGCTAAACGCTGCCAACCAGGGCGCGCGGGGATACGCGTATTCTTTCGACATGCTGGGCGAGGCCGCCCGAACCGACAGCGACGCGCAGACATATTTTACCGCCTACGCCCAAGCAATTTCCGTGTTGGGGCGCAGCGTGAGCGACGGCTATGCGGAAGCCACGCGCCGGCACGGTATTTCGGTGAAATTATCGGCGCTGCACCCACGCTATGTACCGTCGCAGGCAGCGCGCTGCATTCCGGAGCTGGCGGAGCGTCTGTCGGAATTATGCCGTCTGGCAGCAGATGCAAATCTGAACCTGACAGTGGATGCCGAGGAGACCGATCGCCTGCCGATGAGCCTGCAGATCATCGACCGCGCGTTACAGGCCTCATATCTGAAGGGCTGGGACGGGTTTGGCATGGCCGTGCAGGCGTATGGCAAACAGGCATATCCGTTGCTGACGGAACTGATCGCGTGGTCGGCTGAGGCAAAACGCAAATTAAGCATCCGCCTGGTGAAAGGCGCGTACTGGGACACCGAAATCAAGCGTGCGCAGATAGCCGGGTTGCCGGATTACGCGCTGTTTACACGAAAGGCACATACTGATCTGTCCTATCTGGCCTGTGCGCAGACGCTTTTGGACAACCGCAAATTTGTGACACCGATGTTCGGCACACACAACGCATCGACAGCGGCGATCATCCTGGATCTGGCGGGACAGGACCGGTCCGGATTCGCGTTCCAGCGTCTGTACGGCATGGGCGAAGGGCTGCATGCGCAATTGCTGTCGATGGATATCCCGTGCAGCATTTACGCACCGGTGGGACCGCACGACCATCTGCTGGCGTATCTGGTACGCCGCCTGCTGGAAAACGGGGCCAATTCATCCTTCGTCAATCGTCTGGCCAACCGTGACATTCCGTCGGAACAGCTGATTGAAAATCCAGTACAGGCGTCGATTGCCATGCAGGGCCAGATGCACCCGCGTATTCCGCTGCCGCGCGATCTTTATGCGCCGGAACGCCTGAATTCGGCAGGTACGGATCTTGGCGACCGCGAGGTCCTGAAGGACCTTGAGAATACCGCGCGTACGCACTTGGCCGGAAAAACATTCGAGGCGGAAAGCATTGTAAATGGCGTCAAACGCCGCGGCGTATTGCCGGTAGAGGTGGCAAGCCCACAGGATAAATCAATGCAGCTCGGGCAAATGTGGCCGGCGGACGATGCCATTATCAGGGATGCGTATGCGACGACAGCGCAGGGCTGGAACAACTGGCGCACGACACACCCGGACCGCCGCGGCGCAATTCTTGAACGCTTTGCGTATATGCTTGAATCCAACACGAAGGAACTGGTGGCCCTGTGTGTGCAGGAAGCGGGCAAGACCATTCCGGACGCGATTGCGGAAGTGCGCGAGGCGGTGGATTTTGCGCGCTATTATGCGGTACAGTGCAGGCGTCTTTTTTCAACGGCGCAGCCGCTGCCAGGACCGACGGGCGAACAAAATTCCATCCGGCTGGAACCCCGCGGAACGTTTGTGTGCGTCAGCCCATGGAATTTTCCGTTGGCCATTTTCTGCGGACAGGTGACGGCGGCATTGGCCGCGGGCAACGCGGTGATTGCCAAACCGGCAGAGCAAACCGGCATTATTGCGATGCGCGCGGTTGAGATGCTGATCGAGGCCGGTATACCCGCCGATGCGATCGCACTGGTACAGGGTGACGGGCGCGTCGGCGAAATGCTGGTAGCGCAGCGCGGACTCGCCGGTGTCGCCTTTACGGGGTCCAATGCGGCCGCGAAATCCATTCACCGGTCGCTAGCGGACCGGCCCGGGCCAATTTTACCGTTGATTGCAGAAACGGGCGGGATCAACGCAATGATTGTCGATTCATCGGCATTACCTGAACAGGTATGCGATGATGTGATCAATTCTGCATTCGGGTCGGCAGGGCAGCGATGCTCGGCCCTACGCCTGTTATGCGTGCAGGACGATGTGTTCGACAGGATCACCGGGCTGATTGCAGGGGCGATGAACGAGATGGTGGTCGGTGATCCTGCCAATGCATCGACGGATGTCGGGCCGCTGATCGATGAGCAGGCGCTGACAGCCCTGCAAAGACATCGGTCGCGCCTGCGCGGCGCGGCACGCGTGATTGCCGAAACGCCGATGGACAAAGGGCTGAAACAGAAAGGCTGTTTTTTTGCGCCCATCATGGCCGAAATCCGTGATGTCGGCGACCTGGACCGTGAGGTATTCGGACCTGCATTGCATGTCCTGCGCTATAAAGCCACGGAGCGCGACGACCTGATCGAGGCGATTAACCGCAAGGGATTTGGCCTGACATTCGGTGTCCACAGCCGCATTTTCGAAACGCAGCGTCATCTGGCCAACACGATCCGTTCCGGCAACGTGTACATCAATCGCACGATGATTGGTGCTGTTGTCGGTGTCCAGCCCTTTGGCGGCATGGGCTTGTCGGGCACGGGACCCAAGGCCGGAGGACCACATTATCTGTATGCGTTTGCCACCGAAAAGGTCATTTCCGTTGACACCACGGCAGCAGGCGGTAATACATCGCTGATTGCGATGGGAGATTTGTAAGATATCATGAACATTCTGGTGATCGGATCGGGCGGACGCGAACATGCCCTGTGCTGGCGATTGAAACAATCGCCGTCCTGCGATGCCCTGCACTGCGCGCCGGGCAATCCCGGCATTCAATCCGTTGCGGCGTGTCATGAGGTGAATCCCGAAGATATTCCAGCCGTCGTCAAGCTGGCGCTGGCACTGAATACCGATCTGGCCGTCGTGGGGCCCGAGGCACCGCTGGTGGCAGGAATGGCCGATGCGCTCCGCGAGGCGGGGATCGCCACATTCGGTCCGTCGAAAAAAGCGGCGCAGCTGGAGGGATCCAAGGCCTTCATGAAAGATTTCTGCGCGCGGCACAACATTCCGACCGCGGCGTACAAACAGTTTCACGATGAAAAATCTGCGCATGCGTTTATCGATACGATGGCGCCGCCGATTGTTGTAAAAACCAGCGGACTTGCCGCTGGCAAGGGTGTCGTTATCGTCGACAGCCGTGACGAGGCAAAAAAGGCCGCGTCTGACATGCTGTCAGGCGCACGTTTTGGCGAGGCCGGGACCACGATCGTGGTCGAGGAATTCATGGACGGCGAGGAGATTTCGTATTTCGCCGTGTGCAGCGGGACGGATTACCTGCCCCTGGGGTCCGCGCAGGATCACAAGCGCGTGGGCGACGGCGATACGGGGCCGAACACCGGCGGCATGGGCGCGTATTCCCCGGCACGGCTGATGACATCCGCAATGGAAGAACAGATTCTCAAAACGATTATCGAGCCCACGCTGCACGGCATGGCATCCGAAGGGAATCCCTTCCACGGCGTATTGTTCGCCGGGATCATGGTGTCAGACGGCGTGCCGAAGCTTTTGGAATTCAATGTGCGTTTCGGCGACCCGGAATGCCAGGCGCTGATGCTGCGGCTGGAAGGCGATTTCGCCGCGCAGCTGATGGCTGCTGCCAGCGGCAAACTCAGCGAGGCCAAACGCGATTTCAAAATGAACGAAGATCCTTCGTTGTGCGTGGTGATGGCGGCTCAAGGGTATCCTGGCACGTATAAAAAAGGCACGATCATCCGCGGCCTGGATAATGTCAGCGAGGCCGGCGCCATTGCATTCCATGCGGGCACCGCGCGGGATTCCAGCGGCAATATCGTTGCCAGTGGCGGACGTGTCCTGGGTATCACCGCGATTGCACCGGATCTGAAGGCAGCAAGAAGCATCGCCTATGCAGGCGTGAACAAAGTTCTGTGGCCGGAAGGTTTCTGCCGCCGCGACATTGGCTGGCGCGCGCTGTAATCACGAAAAAATTGCATAGTTCTCTCTAGTGTGATTAGTAATTTCTATGGTCGAGATGAAACCCAGATTATATGCAACGTCACGAAAACGGGAGGAATTACCCTTCCCCGATTTGCCGGCATCGCATGAAAAGAACAAAAAGCAGCCGATTATGAGCGTACGGATCGATCCCGTGTTAAAAAAGGAATTCGAACTCTGGGTACAGACACATAATTTTACTAAAAGCGCTGCTTTCGAATATGCGCTGCAGCTGGCCATGGAAAATCCTGCGCCAACACCACAACAAATTTAAAAGGCCGCTAAATAGCGGCCTTTTATTTTTAAGCGATCGGTGCGTCGACGCGGATTTTGAGATCCTGCAACAGCGGATCGTCGTCGGTCATTTCGATCATGCCTGTGGGCTGGACGGCGAAGTTCGACAGGAACAGCGCGTTCGAATAAAACACGATCGCATCACACAACCAGTAACCTTCGGCATTTTTGCCCTCAAAGGAGGCTTCGCGCAGCGTGCCTTCGATGGCACGGCGGGCGGAGTCATCCATGCTGCGCGGCATACCGTGCGTGTCCATGGATTCGGCAATCAGGAACGGGCCGTCCTCACCACGCACGAAGAAACAGAAGAAGCGCAGGTATTCAAGAACGTTGTCATCGGTCACACGGATCGGCGCATCGGCATTGACCTGGTGGATCGGGGGGGATGTGCCATCAAGGCGCGTCAACTGCCCCTGATTGGCAAGATAATAAATAGCCAGATTTTCCGGCATCCAGTTACGGTCACGGACACGGATCATGACCACACGTTCATAGAACGGCAACGCGCGCCAGTGGACTTCGGAGGTATCGGCGCTGGTGCGGTGTTTGCCGTCAATGGTGCCGACCTGCTCCAAAAAGCCCTTCAGCTCTTCGCCTGTTACGGCGTTCCATTGGCCATCATCATGAAACATGGGATATCATCCTGTAAAAATTACGTTTTTATGGATTATAGCGGGATTTGCCGGGATGGCAATTGGGGGCTTAAGACAGGACTAGCGCGACTGGCACAGGCCGTTAAAACATGGGGAAATGGTGTTTTCGGCCAGATCCGGGCCCCTCGCCAGCCAGTAGAACGGCATCAAAACAGCTGAAGTCAGCAGGGTTGCGGTCAGAATTGCCATGTTTAAAAACCTCTAAAATTGTATCTATTTTTCCATTAAAGCCCAAAAAGTGTTAAAGACCACCTAATGGTTTGACATTAGCCGCCTTATTCCCTTATAAGGACCGCCAGATAACGATTTGAAGGCAGTAAAGACATGAAACGTACCTACCAACCCTCCAAACTGGTTCGCAAACACCGCCACGGTTTCCGCGCCCGCATGGCTACCAAAAACGGCCGCGCCGTTCTGGCCCGCCGCCGCGCCAAAGGCCGTGCAAAACTCAGCGCCTAAGAGGCGATGCCTGCAAACAAGTCCCATAAGCCGGGCCGCCTGAAAAGGCGGTCTGATTTTTTGCGCGTGGCGGCCACCGGCCAGAAATGGATTTCGCCCAGCGTGATCGTGCAGACAGACCCGGGGTCGAAAGAAGGTGTGCGTTTCGGCCTGACGGCCACCAGGAAACTGGGTAATGCCGTTTTGCGCAACCGCATCCGCCGCCGCCTGCGCGCCGCGGCCAATATCGTGCTGGAGGGCAGCGCCCCCGTGGATGTGGTGCTGATTGGCCGTACGGCCACCGCCACCTGTGATTTTAAAGCGCTGGTCAAGGATTTACGCTGGTGTCTGAAGCGCCTAAATATACCTCATGTTGAAAACCATCCTGAAACTTCCCGTGAAGGGATATAAATACCTGATTTCCCCCTTCCTGCCGCCCGCCTGCCGGTTCCATCCGACATGCTCGGATTACTGCTTGCAGGCCATTGAAAAACATGGTGCATTGGCCGGGCTTTTTCTGGCCGCAAAACGGCTCGTTCGCTGCAACCCGTGGGGTGGCAGCGGGCACGACCCGGTCCCGGAAAAAATCATAAAAACCAACAACAAGAAATGACAATGAATTACCAGCAGCCCAACACCCCAAACGGTAAAATGCATCCCGACGACAAGCGTAACATGATCGTGTTCCTGGCCATGTGCGGCCTGATGCTGCTGGCCTATGAATATTTTGTCGCAGGTCCCGCCAAGGAAGCTGCCAAAGCGCAAATGGCGCAACGACAGACGATTACCGCCGCCGCACCGCAGGAAGACGCAAGGCCGCTGACGCGCGATGAAGCGCTGGCCCGCGCACCACGCGTGAAAATCGACAATCCGGATTTGCAGGGATCGCTGTCGCTGGCCGGCGGCCGCATCGACGATCTGCGCCTGAAAAATTATTTCACGGACTTAAGTAACAGCACGCCTGTCACACTGATGACGCCGGCACGTGCACCGCATGCGCTGTATGCCGATTTCGGCTGGCTGCCTGCGCCAGGACAGGCGGTCGCCCTGCCGGGCGCCGATACTGTATGGCGTGTGCAGGATAATCTGGCCACACTGTCGAAAGATTCACCCGTTACCGTCACATGGAACAACGGTCAGGGCCTGACCTTCAGCCGTACCTATGCGCTGGACGAGCATTATATGTTCACGGTGACCGACAGCGTGATCAACAATACACGCCAGCCGGTGACGCTGTATCCCTATGCGCTTTTGTCGCGTCAGGGACTGCCGGAAGATTTCAAACCCATCGCCGTGTTACATGAGGGCCCGATCGGTTACATTGGCGACGACCTGCATGAAGTCACCTATAAGGACCTGGATAAAGAGCCGCGTCAGCAATTCACCGGCGGCGGCTGGGCCGGCTTTACCGATAAATACTGGTTCTCAGGCATCATCAATCGCACGCCCGGCAGCGGACACGACCAGCCCGGTTTTCGCTTTTTAGGCGCCAATGCGCAAAGCGGTATGCCAACCTATCAGGTCGATTTGACCGGCGTACCAGTGACAGCTGCGCCGGGCGCAGCCGTCAGCAATGAAACAAAACTGTTCGTCGGGCCCAAAAAGCTGGACATTCTGAACGATTACGCCAGCAAACAGGGCATCGATAAATTCGACCTGGTGATCGATTTCGGCATGTTCTGGTTCCTGACCATTCCGTTCTTTCACATCCTGACATGGCTGGGTCATACGATCGGATCCTTCGCGATCGCGCTGCTGCTGTTTACCTGCGTAGTCAAGCTTGCGGTGTTTCCACTGGCGAACAAATCGTATCGCAGCTTTGCCCGTATGCGGAAAATCCAGCCGCAGATGGTCGAGATCCGCGAGAAATACGGCGACGACCGCGCCCGCCTGCAGCAGGAGATTTTCGAGCTGTACA
>Ga0206107_1000584_pt1 | contig 13498 bp, 9 predicted proteins | sample 2B0metagenome_FD_148652 | JGI IMG/M metagenome (GOLD analysis project Ga0206107, IMG submission 148652) | Enriched microbial communities from leaf-cutter ant dump, University of Wisconsin, Madison, United States - 2B0 | ecosystem: Environmental > Terrestrial > Nest > Insects nest > Nest dump...
AAACCTGAAAACCCGGATGTCAACTCCATGAAACACTACCTGATCCCGCTGCTACCACCCGCTCTTTGTGTCATCCTTTATTTTGCACCGCCCGCCCTGTTTGCCGCCAGTAAAACGGCCACCGTTTCACCCGGGAAAACGGAGGTGGTCGAATTCGACGAAGACCCTTCGGGCATCTACGGCGTCAATATTGAGGCCGCTATCGGGCATACAATCAAGAACAGCGACTTTACGGCAGAGTTCAAGAGCACCACCTTGTGGCAGCGTAATTCGGCAACCCATTATAGTATTACCTACGTTGAAAAGCCGAAGCCTCCCGGGGTTTCCATTCGCGGAGATTTTGAGAGCGGTTCCGGCTCTGGCAATGGATATTCACCTAATTTTTTTAAAGTCGATGTACCGGAATTGGATTGCGAACCGGAAGAGAGAAAACTTCAGGTGGTCAACTTGGCAGCTATAAATTTCGAGGAAGATGTGAAATTTGGCCCCAAAGCTGGCGGGGGATATGCTTTGTGGATGGCTCACATGCGGATCACGGCGCTGTGGAAGGATAAGGAGTATGATTGTCCATTTACAGTTGCGATTTGCCAGAATATAAAATTTCAACTAAGAATCAGATATTCTGACGGAAGTTCCATTGGGGTATCCACGAATACCTATTTACTGGACGGAGATTACCCTGAATATGCTGGAAGTTAGACTAATTCAAAAGATGGGGAAAAGTCTAAATGGATACAAGATCGACCAGCGATGCCAATGTCAAGCGATGAATATAATGATGCTGTTGAAGTCAAGATGGCAGTTAATGCTGAAAATTTTTTCATGATTATTCCTGAAAAAGGACCTCCAGTTAGTAAAATGATCGTTCGGTGGTCATCCGATGGAACCGCTGCTCGGGAAAATGACAGCTTTAAGCTGAGTAAATCTTCTTCTCCATCTTCAGTTTTGGCAAATGCAATGATTAATGGAGAGGAAAGCGAGCGACCACCTGTTTCAGGAGGAGAGAAAGCGAATCTCTATGGGAATTCAAGATGGAGAAAGCTTTCTGGTGGTAATGGTAGTATGGCTGATTTGTATTTGGTTTCGCATAATAGTAACGGTTAATGGGTATGAAGAAATTGATTATTGTTTCAGGAATTGCATGGTTTGCTGTTCTCGCCATGGCTGGCGAAACGGTTTCCGAAGCAATGAAGAAGCTGGAATCTTTGCATGGGAGCGAAAGGAATGCTTATTATCATAGCCTTCCGAAGGAAACCAAAGAGGCGATCGCGGAAATCTGGCACGAACAGTATCGGGAATCGCAAAGGGTGCTCGAGATAACGATGGCCAGGGCAAGAGAACTGGAATACCAGGGGATCGTTCAGTTCGAATTCATCAGTGATGCGTATGAGCGGGCGGCTCAGGGAGTGGTTGCGCAGATGGAATCGCCCGAGCTTCGGAAAACCGAGGGGGATCGGATGTTTAACAAGCGATACAAGTTTCTCCGGGCTGTTTATTCCGCCCCGGCCCCACCGATGATTGAGTTATGGAAAAAATACGAAGATCGCGCCCGGGCGGAATGGGGAGCTTACCGGAAAGTGGCTCCTGACGCGCAAGCACTTCAAAAAATCGAGAAAGGACTGATGGAGTCAATCATCCGTGATGCCCGAAAACTGGCCGAAGCCGAGCCGGAACGGGACCGATCATGGTATATGAGAGAAAAATGGCAGCCTCTCCTGAGAGGGAAGGATCGGGTCGATCCCCAGAAATAGCAAACCAACCACGGGCCGCACCAGCCTGCTCGGTCTACAGATCGTTGCTCCCGCTTCTTCGTCGATTCGGAGCAGGGCGAAAGTTCATTCTTTCTTGAACCATGCGGGCTTCCGGTGTAGGAGAAACAGCCATGGCGTTTTGGGGTCAGTCAACAATTCTCAACTTTGGGGCATTAAAACACCGCGTATACGTGTTCTGGAACCACTTCACTTCATGCCCGCCACGAGTTCTGGATATCTGCCGCCGCCTCGCCTGTCAAGAATTGTTGACTGACCCCCGCGCTGGAAGCAGAAGTTCGGTGATCTCAAGGGGTATGTGCGCAGCAGGCTCCCGCGCCGGGGGAAACCGACCTTCCCCCCCGGCGCGGTAAAACCGAATGGCGCGTTTGCGCCCTTTTTACGGTGTTTCTTCCGAAGCGACGGGCGGTACCTTGCCGTTCTGAACCCGGTTCACCGCGTTCAGGTAGGCGCGGGTGCTCGCTTCGATAACATCCGTGCTCGCGCCCTTGCCGGTGACGAGGCGACCATCGCCGAAGTCGGCCTTGATCGTCACTTCACCCAGCGCGTCCTTCCCCTGTGTCACGGCTTGCACATGGTACTCCACCAGATGCCCGCGCTGGTTGAGGATGCGGTCGATGGCTTTCATCGCGGCATCCACCGCGCCGTTGCCCGGGCTGGAATCCTGTAATTTTTCCCCGCCCCGGCTCAGCCGCACGGTCGCCGTCGGGATGGTGGAGCTGCCGCTGGCCACATGGATGTAGTCGAGCGTGTACCCTTCGTTGTTTACCATGGAGTCGTCCACCAGCACGGCCAGGTCGTCGTCGTACACAAACTTCTTTTTGTCGCCTACTTCCTTGAACCGCGCGAAGACGTTCTCAATCTCCGACTCGTTGAGCCGGTAGCCCAAATGTTCGAGCCGCTTGACCATGGCGTGGCGGCCACTGTGCTTGGTGAGCGGCAGTTCCGTGCCTCCCCAGCCGACTTCCTCGGGGTCCATGATCTCGTAGGTTTCCCGCTTTTTGAGGATGCCGTCCTGATGAATGCCCGAGCTATGGGCAAAGGCGTTTTCGCCGACGATCGCCTTGGAACGCTGCACCATCAGGCCGCTCATGCGGCTGATGAGGCGCGAGGTTTTGAGGATCTCCCGCGTGTTTACCCCGGTGGAGATGCCGCCGAAGTAGTCGCCCCGGGTCTTGATCGCCATGACGACTTCTTCCAGCGCTGCGTTCCCGGCGCGTTCGCCGATGCCATTGATCGTCCCTTCCACCTGCCGCGCCCCGGCGGCGATGGCGGCCAGCGAGTTCGCCACCGCCAGGCCCAGATCGTTGTGGCAGTGGACGCTGATCACGGCGTCGTCGATGTTACGGACGTTCTCCTTCAGGTAACGGATGAGCGAGGCATACTGCTCGGGCACGGCGAACCCGACGGTATCGGGGATGTTCACCGTGGTCGCCCCGGCCTCGATGGCCGCCTCCACCACGCGAGCCAGGAACTCCGGCTCCGTGCGCGAGGCGTCTTCGGGCGAGAACTCGACATCCTTTACCATGGTGCGGGCGCGTTTGACCCCCTCCACCGCCAGGCGGATGATCTCGTCGTTGGCTTTGCGCAGCTTGAACTCGCGGTGAATCTTTGAGGTGGCCAGGAAGATGTGGATGCGCCCGCGCTCTCCGGCTGCCTTTACGGCGGCCCCGGCGGCGTCGATATCCCTGGCCACGCAACGGGCAAGCCCGCAGATGATCGGGCCGCGAACGGTTTCGGCGATCTGGCTGACGGCCTGGAAATCGCCGTCACTGATCACCGGGAACCCGGCTTCGATCACATCCACGTTCAGCTTGGCCAGTTGCCGGGCCACTTCCATTTTTTCCCGCAGGTTCATCGACGCGCCCGGGCACTGTTCGCCATCGCGCAACGTCGTATCAAAAATAATCACTTGGTCTGACATGAGTATAACTCTCTCTTTGGTGGATTTGGCTTGGTGGGCGGTGTCGCGCCCTGAAATCATTTCGGGCTTCAAACGCTTCCACCGGGAGCGCATGTCGCCGACTTTTCTTTACCCTGATCGCTCCAGCAGGCAGCATCCCTTCCGGCCCTGCATTCGTCAGAGCGGAATGGAATCACCCGTGGAGCGGTGTAAGTCGGCGTGAGAGGAGATGGGTCATCCGATGATGCGCTTTAAAATACGGAATGACGCCCGGTTGGCAATGGAAAAATCACCCTTTGTATCCGAGCTTGCGCAGCACTCTGAGGAACGGCTCCGGGGGGCGCAACGGCTCTGCCGCCTGGGAGTACCGGTAGAAGCAGGCGCGCTGCCCGTCCGACGAATAGAGCGGGTGACGGGTTTCAGGGTCGATCAGCGCCAGCTCGGGCCGCCGTTTTCCAAGCTCCAGCGGGAATGGCGGGATGTCGCCCTCTGCCCCGGCTGCGGAACGGCAGAAGACCCAGACGCGCCGCCCTTCGTAGCTGCGGGTGCCGCGATAGGTTTCCGGCGTCACCCAGCCCAGGCCCGGGAAATCCGAGGTTTCAAATCGGTCGTGATCCGGCGGCGGCGCTTCGCCAAACTCCACCACCACCACTTCCCGGGAGCCCGGCACCCGCGCCACTTCCAGCGCTCCGGCCAGCCACCGCTCCTCGTCCGCGCCGGATTCGTACACGGTTTTTTCGTGGTAAAGCGTTCCATCCCGGGCGATCTGCCGCTCCCGGGGCCGGTAGCGGGCGAAGCGGGATGGCGGGCGGCCTTCCACCGGGGTCGGGTACTGGTAGAGGATGCTCCACGCAGACTGCGGCGGCATCCGCGCGATCAGCGGGCCGGGCGGCAGCGGCGCTTCCCCGGCAGCGGGGGTCATCGGCAGGAGCAGCGGCAAAAGCAGCAGGAGCCAGGTCGGCAGAGCGCTTCTCATCACCTTCATTTTCAGGAAAAACGCCGCCACGGCAAAGATTCTTTTCTCCATCCTCCGCTTGCGGGCGGGCCTCCGGGTTTGAGCCTTAATCACTGACCACCTCCACCTGTCGGGAGAGCACTTCGCCGGTGATCCGGTCGAGCGCCAGGTGGACCCAGACGCGCCGCTCTCCCTTGACGATAAAATCGCGCAGCGCCCCGCTGTTGCGGCGGTACATGCCGGTCTGTACCACCAGGTCCACCAGCAGGTTCCACGTGCGGACTTCCCCGGCATCGGCCAGGGCGCGGATGACGCTTTCGCGCTGCCGCTTGATGGCGACGTTCTCCGCATCGGAAAAGACGTTCCCATCCAGCATGGCGCTGTAGCCGCTGTAGGCGAGCGCTCCGTCGAGGTTCGGGACATCGTAACGATTCAGGCCGGTGGTGATCTCCGCTCCGGTGGGCGAAACGAAGCGGCCCACCAGTTCGGCACGGTTGCGCAATGGCCCGCGGGAGGGAACCCCGCCGATGGCCGTCGTGGTATCGGCGCTCCAGCGCACCAGCGCCTCTGCCGCTTTCACCGCTTCATCCTTGCCGACCTGCCCGCCTTCCGCCTTGGAGACGCCATGGATCAGCGCGGCGAGGATCTTCGGCTGCCGGGTGTTGAGATTCACGCGCCCGCTCACCAGCGGCATTGTCCCCGGGGCCACGGCTTCCGGCTCATGGAGGCAGAAGGCATCCAGCAGCGCGGCATCCCCGCTCTCCGGGGAGAAAAAGTTCAGCGACTTCCACGCCACCCCGCGAAAGGCGTACCCCATCTCGGCTACGGAACGGAAGGGCCGGTTGAGGATCACCGGGCGGCTCGGGAAATTCCCGGCCCGCAGCGGCAGGCCGTCGCCGGTGGCGGCCCGGTAGTCTCCCCCGTCTGCCCGCCGCAGCACCCCGTCCGGGTCTGTGTAGAAAAATTTATTCCCGATGACTGCGCTGGTTTGCAGGCCGGAACGAATGTTGGCGGAGAGGTCCGCCAGGTTTTGCCGGGCGATATTCCCCCCGAAAAAGCGCCACCCGCCGGATTTCGGCACGGAGCCCTGCCGGTCGCCATCGAGCCGGTAGGAAACGCCGGAATCCGTGATCCCGTCCGGCCCGAGCGTCCGCCCCTGCGGGTAGTAGTAGATCGGCACCTGCGTTTCCCCGTGGTTTGGGGGGACCAGGATGCCCGCCGGCTCCTCCCCCACCCAATGGGCCGGGGAGACATTCATGGAGGCGACGCCCCAGCGGGCGGTGCGCGGGTCTGCCCGAAAGAGCGCCCGGAAGCCCCGGTTGAGCGGCACATCGGGGACGGCTTCGTCGGCATCCACGGTGGAATAGCGGACGGAATTGACCCCGAGGCAGTCGATCACGTCGTAAGTCAGGTAAGCCGGGCCGCTCGGGTACGGGTTGCGGTATTGCAGCCGCATCGAGGGATTGCCGCCGCCCACTGTCCCGATGGAAAGAGCGTGAGAGCCGAGGGTGCCCGCATCTTTTCCCGGGCTGGGATGGATGGAGCCGACCGGCCCGGTCCACGCCATGCCTGCGTAAAAGCCGATGGCCGTGGCGGAAGCGCCGACTTCGTTGAGCTCCTCCGGCCGACCGCTCAGGTCGAGCTGCCCGGCGGGGTCCGCGCTTGCGTGGCTCCCGGCGGGGTAATCGAGCGCTTGCAGCCGGGCCGGTTCGCTGAACGTGGTGGCGGCAGATTCAAAGCGGACCCAATGCGTCGCGGGGCTGACCGTCACGGCGGGGTAGGAGAAATCGCCCCCCGCAGCCGGGTAGGAAGTGACCGGCTTGAGAAGGCCGTCTCCGTTGACAGCGTTATCCCACCAGGCGCTTTTGACCATGGGCCGGTCCAGCAGCAGCGGGTCGCCCCCGGCGTCATTGAAAAGGGTGCCCATGCGCCCCATCTGGACCTGAAACCCGGTCGGCACCCCGGGCGGATGAGAGCGGCCATCAGGCACGTGGGGGTTCCAGATCACCGGCTGGATGAGCACGGCGCTTTCATACGGGAGCGCGTTCGCCCCGGGCGGGACGGGGGGCGGCAGCTTGTCCGGGGCGATGTCATCGGGCCCGATCTGGCCGAGCCGGTACCAGGCCGTCATCGCACCATAGAGATAGGGGAGGTTCTCCACCCCGCATGTCTGGTAGGCCGGAGGGCCGCCGGTCGCGCCTTCGCTATAGATACGGGTGGGGTAGCTATCCTCATCGTACTGGTCGATCAGGTTGGCCCCGATGGCCAGGATCTGGAGGTCGATATAGCCATCGCGAGCCGCATCCTTGCCGGTAAAACGGGTCGGGGAACCTTGCCCGTCGTTCCCGCCGTGCTGCTTGCCTAGTGAACCGCACTCGATGGCAGCCTTCAGGGTTTCAAAGAAATCAGCGGCCCGGCCCCCGGAGATCTGGTCCGGCCTCAGGATCGCGGAAACCGCCGTTGTCCCATCCGGCGAGGTGTAGTGCCAGCGGAGCTCCGTGGCGTTCCAGCACAGGCCGAAAAAGGCGTGGATCTTCTCCTCCAGATCTTCCGGGATCGCATCGCCCTCGCGCAGAAGGGCTTCGGCTTGGCCCAAAAGTTTCAGCCGCTCCAGCGGGAAGCGGCTCGGGAATACGAGATCGCCCGTGGCAGACTGGGCGGCGGCGAGGAACGGGTTGATCTCGTCCTGCAATTTCCCTTGCGGGTCGTAGGAATCATTCCCGCCGTAGGCTATGCCGAGGGTTTTGTCGAACGACGCCGCGCCGTCTGTTTTCAACCGGGCTGCCGTATTGCGCGGGCGGCCCGGCTCCGGGCAGAAGGAGGGGGCTTCAGGGGCGCAGGTATGGGTGCCCAGGTATTGGAGCAAGTCCTGATCCATCCCGGTGGCCCGCTGGAAATGGAGCAGCATCTGGCGGCTGACAAAGCGCTGGTCCGTCCGGCTGCCGGTGGAGGGGGCCGATACCGCGCCCCCACCGCCCCCGGCTTCCACATAAGCTGCATAGCGGTCCAACGCCGCCGCTTCAAAGGTGTAGGAGCCGAGCACCCCGGACGGCCCGGCGGTGGCATGGTCGCGCCACCCCACGAGGTTCGCCTGATCCTCCCCGCTAAAGCCGATCATCGAGAGATCGGCAAACCCGACCGCCCCCTTGAGCGCCACCGGGCTGGTCGCCGCAGTCGGGCGGCTCTCCAGCCCCGGCGGGTAGCCCACGGCGTTGGCATCGAGCAGCCCCCCTTCGTCATAGATGGCGTAAGCATACCGGCCCGTGATGGCGGCGTCCGGGCTGGTGGGGAGGGTGGGGCCGGAGTCCGTCAGCATTACCCAGTCCGGCGGGGTGAAATCGGCCACGGGGGTGGTGTCGATGGTGGCGCTGCCCGCATGGGCCCGGGGCAGCAGGTAATGGGCGTTCCAGCGGGCGCGGCTGACCGAGCGGCCATTGGCGGAAGGGTCGTCCGCAGAGTTTACGGCGCACGCCGCCGTGCCGATGTAGCCGGGGGCGGGCTGTGCCAGCGCATCATCGCGGACGCTGCGGCGGATGAGGTTGGGCATCGGGTTATCCAGCGGGTCATCCGGGGTCGGCACCCCGCTGCGGGCCGGAACCATGTTCTCTGGCTGGAGCGGCAGGTAAAAGGTCCGCCCGGCGGCGCTCACGGCCCGGGAGCCTTTGCGGATCTCTTCCTTGAAATCGCCCACCAGCAGGTCCACGACGCTGTGGGCGAGGATATCCACCTTGGTCTGGTGGGCGCTGGCGTCCGAGATCTGCCGGTTGAGGATGGCACGGGAAAAGAAGGCGAGCACCAGCCCCACGAGCAGGACCAGAAAGGCGAGCACGATGATCAGCGCCGCCGCGCTGTGCGAGCGGCCCCGGGCAAACGCGCTGGAGAAAGGAACCGGCTTCATGGGTTGCTATCCAGGGGGAAATGGCGCTCGTAAATGCGGATGCCCGCCGCAGCCACCGGGGGGATGCCGACTTTTTCCGCGAAACCGGCACCCCGGACGATGGCTCCCCAGGCTGCCGCCACCCCCTGCGCGTTCCCGTCCGCATCGGCTGCTGCATCCGGCAGGGCGCTGGCGAGGGCGGTGTAGTCGTGGACAAGCGCACTGGCGTGGCGGTCGAGGAGGGCGATGGTGACGATGATCGCCGCCACATCGCGGAACCCATCCACGGCGGTATGCGGCGGGGTCAGCCCCGGGTCGTCATTCCACGGGACGAGCGAAAGCCGCGCCGCCTTGTTGCCATGCGGCTTGAGCAGGTAGAGGTACTCCAGGCGGAAAACGGAATCCGCCACGCCGGGGAAGGCGGTGGCATCGGAAAAAAGATCGCTCCATGCTTCATCGAGCCGCACCGGCAGATGCGCCACGCTCTTCCAGGCACCGCCCGCCTCCGGCTCCCACCCCAGGCCGATGCTCCGGCGGCCCAGCCCGGGGGTGCCGGTGGCCGGGTCTGGGACGATCTGGTAGCCGATGACCGACACCGGAGAGCGGGCTTCCCCCGTGGGTTGGCTGGAGCCGGGAAAGCTCCCCCGGCTCTCGCTGTAAAAGGCCATCCGGTCGTTGCCGGGCTGGAGATTGGCCGGTACGGGGACCGGTTTTCCATCCGCATCGCGGTAACGGGCGGGAAGTACCCCGGCGGGCTGCTTGAAGGAGGCGTAGTCGAGATCGGGCCGCTTGAGCATCCGCGCGAAGTCGAGCGCCAGCCGGTTGAAGATCATCCGTGCCTCCGTATCGGTGTCGATCTGGCGGTTCTCATGCGTCACAGAGCGGGCTGTGCCGTCGGTGATCTGCACGATCATCAGCACCAGCACGGCCAGCACCGCGATGGCGGCGAGCATTTCGATCAGCGTAAAGCCTTGCCGGGGGGCTGGGAGAAGGGGGGCGCTCATCTTTCAATGGCGGTCGAACGCCACAAAGGCGGCAACCGTGGAGGACGGCGCAACGGCTTCAGCGGGCCAGCCGAGCGTCACCGTGCCGCAGGTGGCCCTGCGTTCTCCATGGGCCGGGGCGGTGAGGGCGATCCTGACCCGGTAGAATGCGGCCTGCGGGGAGGCGACCCGGTTTCCCTCTGTATCCATCAGGAACTCCTGCGAGGCTTGCGTGGGATCAAACGAAATACCGTAGCGCGGGGAGATCGCCGCAGGGCCGGCCTCTGCCTGCCGCAAGTCTTCCACCACGGCGGTCGCGAGGTTGAGCGCTTCGGTCTGCCGCACCGAAGACTGGTTGCTGGCGATCCCCACCGGCAGCAGCCCGAAGATCGCAAACAGGGCGAATGCGGCGATCCCGAGCGCCAGCCCGATCTCCACCAGCGAAAACCCGTCCGTTCCTGGATGCTGGAAGCGGTTTCTCATGGGCGAAAAACACGGACCCTGCCGGTGAACCCTTCGATCTGCACGGCAGCAGCGGCCTTCCCGGTGCCGGCGTAGTCCGGGTGGATCACCCCGCCGGATGCGGGCTGAAGCGCGATCTCCATCGCATTCTGCGGGCCGGGGCCGCTGAAGACGTTTTCCCCGATCTTGCTCGCCTCGCCGCCGGGGGAGAACTCGATGATGCGCGTGAAGGTGTATTGGGGCGAGGCTGCGCCCAGCGGGTAGGTAAAAGTGGTCGGGTTCGGCTGGGCGGGCTCGCCGCGTCTGGCGAAAGGTCCGCTATCCGGGCCGCTCTCCGCTGCGGCCCCCACCTGATAGGCGGCGGGCACTTCCGGGCGGGGTGGAAGGTTGCCCTGCGGGGTGTTGAGCGCCACCATCCGCACACGGTCAAGCCGCAGCAGGGGGGCGAGCTGGACCAGCTCCACCGGGTTGGAAGGCGCCCCCGCGCCAAACGCAGCCGGGAGCGTGGCGTTCACCGCCGCATCGCTATAGCGCAGGCCATCGCGTGAAGCGACGGCGGAGACGACCACCCGCCCGCCTTTCCCGGCCTGTGCCGGCTGTTGCGGAGGCAGGCCACCATCCTCCTCGTAAAAGCCGACCCAGACATACGTATTCGCCGCCATGGCGTAGCTGCGGGCCTGCTCCAGCGTCCCCGCCAGTTCATACGCCGCGCGGGAGAGATCCCGGTCGCCCCGGATGCTGCGGATGGCCGGGAGCGAGATCACCACCAGTAACACCATGATGGCGATCACCAGCAGCATCTCCACCAGGCTGAACCCCCGCCGCCGCATCGGCACGGCACACGCAACGATGGATGGGAAAAACAGGGGACACATGAAGGAGGGGCCGGGCAGGGATGGCACCGGCGATCCCGCCGCCGTCATCCGACTTCGTGAATACGCGCCGAGTGTCGCCTTCCTGCCTGCGGTTCGCAATTCCGGCATTGGCCTACACGTAGAACCGGTTGGTTTCAGGGGGCAGCCTCCCCTTCCTTCAGGTGCAGCGCTCCCATCCGCCCGGGCGAAAGGTGCGGGTGGCCGGGACGCACGGGGGACCAGTAGAGGAAGCTGACCTCCCGGGCGTTGCGCCAGTCGTGCCGCACGAAGTTTGCACGCAGGGTGCCCGGGGTGAGCGGTTTGCCGGGCCGCCGCCGGTGAAGGAGCGAGGCGGGCAGCCGCACTTCCACCCGCCAGAGGCCGCTCTGCGGATCGCGTCGGCTGGTCGCCTCAATCTCCGGTGGCACGGGCAGCGGAAAGCTCCAGCATTCGGCGGCGCGGAAAGCCGGGTCGAGCACTCCGTCGGCTTCCGTCACCGGGGGGGCGCTCAGCAGGAAGTTCTTGAAGAAAAGAGCGCCGCTCAAGGCCACCTGAAGCTCGTAATACTGCCGGGCATCCCCCACCGGGTCGATAAAGACCTCGAACACATCCTGCGTGTGAAGCGAGCCTCCTTTCTCCGGCTCCCGTGTAAACGGGGTGGCCTCCACCGCTTCCATGGCAATGAAAAGCGCCTCCGGGCTCCAGAGGGCACGCACCCCGGTGCGGGACGCCTCCCCGGACAGGAGCATCTCCGGCGCAGCCGCCCACTCCGCCGCCGTGGGGCTGGCCCCGCCCGCCCGGGCGACCTCCGCTTCCGGCGGCGGCCCCGGTTCAGCACAGCCTTGCGGCGCGGCGGCGCGCAGGACGCAAGCGCCCAGCGTCAGCACCAGCAGCCAGCGGGATAAACCGGCACGGTTCATTTCGGCTCCACCCGGAAGGTTTGCAGGCTGGTGGGCGGGCAGGCGATCTCCAGGACCAGCCGCCCCTCGCGCACTTCCGCCGGGATCTCCGCGCCGGAGACGGCATCCGTCACCTTCACCGCCGCCGCCCACGGGCCGGGCAGCTCCAGCGGGAAGTTCTGCGCATGATACCCCTTGTAAGCCAGGCCGAGGTAAACCGTGGACGAGCCTTTCGGCGCGTAACGGCGCACCCGCAGGTCTTCCGCTCCGGCGAGCCCGGGCGTCTCCACCACCTGCCCGGGCACCGCCGGAAGCGCCAGGAAAGCCTGTGCAAAAGCCCGGTGCTCTTTGATAAAGCCGCCGCCGTAGGTGTAGGCGGTTTCCGTGAGAACCCACGGGTCGCCATGGAAGACGGTCATCACCTCTTCGGCCATGGCGTAGGCCGGTCCGGCGGTCATCAGCTCGCTCGTCTCGTAGTTATCCCCCTGCACGTTCCAGCGGCCCCGCTCCTCGTAGTCGAAGAGTTTGGTCAGGGCGAGCCGCTCGCCGGTGCGGAAACCGTTGATGTACGGCCCGTTATCCGCCAGGTAGTGCCAGTTTACCGGCCCCAGGAGGGCGAACCCGTCCAGCCCGGCATAGAGTTCCGGCTTGAGGCGGTGATGCGGGGCTCCCTTTTCGCGGATCATCGCAGCATACGCTTCGGGCGCGATCGTCTTCTGGAACGCGGCGGCCCGCTCGTAGTAGTGAATGCTCTCGTGGACGTTGTAGTAGTCGCGGTAATCTTCCGGGGTGCGGTGGTATTCGCCCAGGTTCCAGCGGTCCGGGTCCCAGTTGTAGTAGAGGATGGCGAGGTCGGGCCGGTAGCGGCGCAGGCGCTCCAGCATTTTCGCGTGGAAATCCCGCCGCTTGCCCTGCCACCAGTCGATGTATCTGGCATGGCGGGCACCGTCGGTCGCCCATTTGGCCGCCCCTTTGCCATCAAGCCCGGCGGGCAGTTCCTCGCCGGTTTCCTTTGCGTAGAGGGCCACATCGTCCGGGCCGTAGCTGATCGGCAGCCGGTCGCTGCGGATGCGGAAGAGGATGCCGCCAAGCTGCGGGTTTTCCTTGATGTTCCGGCCGATCACCTGATCGAGAATCGCGGTAAACTCGTCGAGCGGCTCGGGCCGCAGCAGGTTCGAGCACCAGCTATGGAAGCGGTTCGGCTTGGCGGGGGCTCCGTTTGGCCCGATGGCGCGGGCCGCTTTTGGCAGGGCGTCCGTGCCGCCGTACTCCAGCCGGGGGAAGAGGGTGATGCCGCTGCCCCGGGTCGCTTTCAGGTATTGGTCCAGCGCGCTCTCCTGATCTGCCGCCAGCGGCTCGCGCACCGGGTGGGAGGGGCGCAGCGGCAGCTTTTCCACATCGTCCACATGCCAGTAGGCGAGGCTTCCCCACTTGAGGATGGAGGGGGTGATCGCGTTGTACCCGCAGATCAACGCATGGTTGACCATATCGCGGGCGACCCACTCCGGCTCCCGCTCCCAGTCTGCGGCGAACACCCGGCGCGGCGCGTGGTCCGGGTAGCGGATGGCGGCATGGGCGGCGGCCCCCTCCGGCAGTTCGTAAACGAGAATGCGGGATACCGCCGGGCCTGCCTGGTACTGCGGCACGTAGGCCCGCCCGGTGTCGTGGAAAAAGATCCAGAACCCGTTTTCGACCGGCGTGGAGCGGCTCCCGTTGCTGCCGTAGGTCAGCTTGTCGGGGATCACCACCGTGTCGAAGAACTCGAAGCGGCCCGAGATCGGGTAGTTATCAAACGG
>Ga0206107_1000585_pt1 | contig 13495 bp, 9 predicted proteins | sample 2B0metagenome_FD_148652 | JGI IMG/M metagenome (GOLD analysis project Ga0206107, IMG submission 148652) | Enriched microbial communities from leaf-cutter ant dump, University of Wisconsin, Madison, United States - 2B0 | ecosystem: Environmental > Terrestrial > Nest > Insects nest > Nest dump...
ACGACCCCACCGCAGCGAGCTATGCGGGCCGGGTACTGCTGTTTGCGGATGGCAAGGTCGCCGGTCATGTCACGGATCCCACGCCCGACGCCGTGCTCGCGGGCCTCGATGCCCTTGCGGGGGTCGAGCGATGATCTGGTCACTCACACGCGAGCAGCTGCGAGCGCAGCGGCGCTACATCATTGCCGCGGCGGTAGTGGTGGTGCTTGCCGTCACGACCGCCGTCTACGCGGGACTCTTGGGGGCCACGTTGCGGTCCGCGGCAACGAGCCAGGCGCACGCGCTCGTTGCCGACACCGACACCATCGCGTTCGGCGTCGCCACCGAGTCTGCGGACCGTGTGGGGCCCGATGCCGTTTCGTCTCAGCGCGTCCGCGAGGCCGTAGCCACTGCCCAGGCGCAGGGCACTCGGGTGGGCGCTATGGCGTCGCTGTGGAACCTCACGGTGGGGGATTCCCACTCGTCCCAGTGGTATCCGGGTGCCGCCGCGGCCCTCGGCGACGTCGACATGAACGCGCTGGTAGTCAAGGGCACCGCTCCCGAGTCCGGGCAGGTGGCGCTTTCGGGTGCGCATGCGCAGCTACTTGGCGTGGGGATCGGAGACGAGCTCACAGTGCGCGGCTACGGCGAAGACACGGGCCTGCGGGTCACGGTCTCCGGCCTCACGAAGTCCTCCTTCAGCAGCTCGGGATTGGCGCTCATGGGGCTGCCCGACGTGTGGGTGGCGTGGGACGACCTCGCCGCCTACGAGGCTGCCCTGGCCAACACTGCGCCCGACCAGTACCGCGAGTCTCCCTCGCTGCAGCTGACGTGGGAGGGAGACAGCCAGGTTCTGTCGACCTTGCTCGGGGGGTCGGCACCGGGCTTCCCCGGATCCGATGCCGGTCAAAACCAGACCTTGGCGTGGACCTTGCTCGCCGCATCGGCGTTGACCATCGGCGCCGTAGCGATGGCCTTCGCCTTTGGCAGGGCGCAGGCGCGGACGCGCACGCAGTGGGTTGCCACGGCGCGTGCGCTGGGCGCCTCGCGGCGTCATATGTTCTTGGCAACGCTCGCGGAGGCGGGCGCGCTGGTAGTGGCCGGGCTCGTGGTGGGCTTCCCGCTGGGGTACCTCGCCGCCACCCTTCACCTCGCCGCTGTGCACCATGAGGTGCCCGACGCTGCCATCGCCTTGGCACCCGCGCTGTCCCTTGTGGCAGTGGCCGCCGCGCTGGGGCTGGCGGTTGTGCTGAGCCTGGTGATCGCTGGGGTGCCCGCGTTCTGGGCGGCTCGCGTGAGCCCGGCTGCTGCCTTGAAGCCCGAGAACGACATCACGGCCGCCGAGGTGGGCCGCCGTGTACGGTTCTGGCCCGTGGCGCTCATCTGGGCCGGCACTGGCGTAGCCGCGGTGCTCACCGCCGATCCCACGCAGGTGAATGGCGGACCCATCTACAGCCTGGTGCTGGAGCTGATCTTTGTGGTGTTGGGGATCATCGTGGCGAACGAGGCAACCCGTTGGCTTGTGCCCGCGCTTGGCCGGCGCTTGTCGCGCCGCCCGGGGCGCTCGGCGATGGTTGCTGGCGACTCGATCACGGCGCGCCCGCGCCAGTATTCGGTGCCTGCCTTCTTGCTGGCGCTGGGCGTTGGTGCGCTGCTCTTTGCGAGCGTGACGGGAATAGTGCAGGCAGCGTCGGACTATGGGGAGCAGCTGAGGGAGAGGGCCGGCGGGGGCTTTGCCACCTACGACGCGCCGGAGTGGCTGTGGCCGGCAACTGTCATCGTGATTGGCGCGCTGACGGCGCTTGCCACGGTGATTGCCGTGGCGACGGCCGCCGCAACGGCGCGCGAGCGTGCGGTGCGGGAGGCGCTCGGTGTCACGGTGCGGCAGACCCGTGTGGGCGTGGGCCTTGCGCACGTGACTGCCCTGGCTGTGGGAACCCTTGTGGGTGTGGGGTTTGCCGCGGCGAGCGTTGCCGTGTGGTGGGCCTTCACGCCGCTTCCCGGGATGGACATCTGGGATGCCCAGTACGCCGCGTACAGCACCACGGTCAGCGCCGTGGGCATCGTGGCGGGATTCGCGCTGGTGCTCGCGGTGGCTACCTCGGTGCTGGTGGCGAGGCTCGCGCCGAGCACCGCGCCGCTGTCTCGCGTGGAGGTTTCCGCCTAGCGACCTAGACTGGCGCCCATGAGCGACTACGCGGGCGACGTCACGGCACAGCAGGCATGGGACATGGTGCGGGACGGCGCCGTGCTGGTGGACGTGCGCACCGTTGGCGAGTGGCAGCAGGTGGGCGTCCCTGACGTCTCGGAACTGGGCGCCCAGGCGCACTTCATCGAGTGGGTGCGGGCGGGCGGTGTGCCCAACCCCGGCTTTGGCGACGAGCTGGCCGCCACGGGCGTGCAGCCCGGCACTCCGCTCGTGTTCTTGTGCCGCTCCGGCCAGCGCAGCATCGGCGCGGCCATCACCGCAACGCAGCTGGGCCTGGGCCCCGCGTACAACGTGCTCGAGGGGTTCGAGGGCGGGGGTGGCTGGAAGGTCACGGGGCTGCCGTGGGGGAGCCCGGAAGACGCCTAGCCCTGGGACCCGGTGGCGGTAGACTGGGAGGCGCAGTCTCCCCATCTCCCGAGGTCCCACTATGCCCCTGGTCGACATGCCGCTCGAGGCGCTTGAATCGTTTCGTCCAGACCTCGTGGAGCCCCAAGACTTCGATGACTTCTGGAGGGGCACGCTCAACGAGGCGGAGGCCGCCGCGAGCGACCGTGGCACCGACGTCACCGCATCCCCCGCCGATAGCCCGGTCCGCACGCTCGACGTCCTGGATGTGACCTTCCCAGGCTTTGCCGGTGAGCCCATCAAGGCATGGCTGATCAAGCCCGTCTCGTCGTTGCCATTGCCGCTCGTCATCGAGTACATCGGCTACGGCGGCGGCCGGGGGCTCACCATCGATCGCCTCGCGTGGGCATCGTGTGGCTTCGCGCACCTCGTGGTGGATACCCGCGGCCAGGGTTCCAGTTGGGGCAACGGCTCAGACACCCCCGACTTCGCACCCTCCGGCCCCTCCCACCCAGGCTTCATGACCCGCGGCATCCTCGATCCCCGCCAGCACTACTACCGCCGCGCCATCACCGACGCCGCGCGCGCCATCGACGCCGCGCCTCAGCTTCCCGGCGTGGACGCCACTCGGGTGGTCCTCACCGGAGTGTCCCAGGGGGGCGGGTTGACCATCGCCGCGGCGGGCTTACGGCCCGACGCCGTGGTTGCCGCCATGCCCGACGTCGCCTTCCTGTGCAACATTCGACGCGGCTCCGAGTTGTCCGATGTGGATCCCTACCGGGAGATCAAGGACTACCTTGCGGTGCGCAGGGGCGAGGTGGAGCAGGCCTTCCGGACACTGTCCTACGTCGACGCCGTGCATCACGCCAAGCGGGCCACCGCACCGTCGTTGTGGTCGGTGGGGCTCATGGATGACTGCTGCCCGCCGTCGACCACCTTCTCGGCCTACAACTGGTACGGCGCCCTTGCTGCGACCGAGCCCGCGCGCCGCATGGAGGTCTACCCTTTCAACGGCCACGATGGCGGCGGCAACGCGCACGTCCTCAAGCAGATCGCGTTTGCGCGCGCGCTGACCGGGACCGACGCGTGACGCGCCGTGCCCCAGGGGGGCAACATGAATAGCGACGCGATGCTGAAGGCGTCCGACGACCTGCGCCCTCTGGAGCTCACGCCGTCCGCGGCCCAGGCACTCCTACAACTACTGGTCCATGGCGCACAGCCGCGCGTGCAGCTGGCGGAAAGCCTTGGGCTATCCCGCGCACAGCTGACGCGAGTCACGGCCGACCTCATTCGCCGTGGCGTGGTGGTGGAGGGTGCGGCGATTGCTCGCGAGACACGGGGCCGTCCTGCTGAGACCCTGCACGCACGCCCTGCTGCGGCCCACTTTGTGGGCGTGAAGCTCACGGGCACCGAGATCTACTTTGTGCTCGTGGACCTCGCCGGCACCATCGTCTACGAATCCGAGCGGGCGCTGGCAACTCGCACCGTTGACGAAGTGGTGACGTCGATTCGTGAACTGCTTGCGGCGGCCATCGCGGAGACGGGCATCTACCCCGTGGGTGTTGGCGTGGCGGCGGCCGGTGATGTGGTGCAACACAAGGGCCGTGCCGTGCTGGAGAGGTCCAGCTTCTTGGGTTGGGACGCGGTGCCGCTGGGGCACAAGGTCGAGAAGGCGGTGAGCCTGCCCACCACGGTGGTCAACGACGTCAACGCGCTCGCGGGGGCGTACCACTGGTTTGGCGCGGGCGCACCAGAGTCGATGGTGGTCTGTGCGGTGGGCGCGGGCATCGGGTTCGCTGTGGTGGTGGGGGGCGAGGTGATCTCGGGCGCCAACGGGCGTGCGGGCCGCGTGGGTCACGACCTCGTGGGGCCTGGCGGACAGCGCTGTGTCAACGGCCACACGGAGTGCGTCCACAGTTTCGTGACGATGCCGTCGATCGAGGCGAACGCGGGAGTGGGGCTAGGCGAATACGAGCTAGCGCTCTCGCTGGCGCGCGAGGGCAACCCTCGTGCCCGCAAGGCGTTCCGCGATGCCGCCACTGCGCTGGGAGTGGCCATAGCGTCGGCCGTCAACGTGCTTGACCCGAACGTGATCACCATCATGGGTGAAGGCGTCGACATGCTGGACCTCGAGGGACGGGAATTCCGGCGGGCGCTCGCCGAGCGGCTCGAACGCGGCTATCCGGATGAGGTCAGCATTGCGCGGCCACCGTTCCACTTTGACCTGTACGCGCGCGGCGCCGCGGTTGCGGCTATGCGCGAGCTGTTCTCGTGACCCGCTGATATCTAGGGTTCAGAGAGTGGACTGTAGGTGACGCTCCCCACGCGAGTGTCGACATCGGCGCTTCCCACGGCGAGAACGCGGCCCGTAAAGCCCGCCGCCACTTCCGTGGAGAGGTAGCGGCCGTCGAAGCGGGCCAACTCCACCGGCTCTCCGGCCAGTACTACACCGAGCGCAATGTCGTCGGGCCCCGCATCGCCAAGCATGAGCGGCGGGCCGCCGGGGTCGAGCGCGGCGATCGTGAGCATGACACAGCCGGGATCCACGGTTACCTCGCCTAGTACCGTCGTGACGTCTTGCAGGCGCAGGTATGCCTGCGCAAGGGAACCCTCAACGCGAACGCCGAGCGCGTGCTTGGGGTCCATGCGGAGCTCGAATGCACCGTGGTCGATGAGCGCCTGCGCCCGCCATCGCAGGTCACGGCAGCGCACGCATAGGAAGCGACCGGCGGGGATGGTGGCGCCGCGATGGGAGAAGGTGATCTCATCGAGTTCGCCTGCCGGAACCACCCATCGGGGGTCCAGGCTGGGATCGGCAAAGTCCTCCACGAAGGCCGTGTCGATTGCGGGGATCGCAAAGCCGTCCGCATGTACCTGAGGCCAGGCGTCGTCCCACGTCACGGCGGCGAGGAACGTTTCACGACCGAGCACGTGAAAGCCGGGGGTGGAGCCACGTGGACGCGTACCGAGATGAACCATGGCCCACGTGCCATCCGGTGTGGTCACAAGATCCGCATGCCCCACGCTTTGCACGGGTTCTGCGGTGGATCGCCTTGTGAAGATGGGGTTGGCGGGCCCGGGCTCAAACGGACCGGCCGGGCTGTGGGACCGCGCTACGGTCACGCTGTGTCCGCGTTCGGTTCCGCCTTCCGCAAGGAGCAAGTACCACCAAGGCCCCACTCGATACAGGTGGGGGCCTTCCGCATGCGCCGCGCCCGTTCCTTGCCACACGGGACTTAGTGGCGAGACAAGCTCTCCCGTTGCGGTGTTGAGGATCGCCTGCATGATGCCCGCCGTGCCCGCGTCAAAGTCCAGGTGCTTGAACGTGAGGAGGCATTCACCGTCGTCGTCCCAGCACAGGTCCGGGTCGATGCCGATGGCCCCGCGGATAAATACCGGCTCGCTCCACGGTCCGCTCGGATCCGTGGCGGTCACGAGAACCTGCCCAGACCCATAGTCGCTGACGTTGGTCGTGACAAAGTAGAACGTGCCGTCATGGTGACGCAGTGTGGAGCCGTAGATGCCCATCGACGGACGCGATTGTCCCTCGATGAACTGTGAACGCCGGGTGAGGATGTTGCCGATCTGCGTCCACGTGACGAGGTCACGCGAGTGGAAGATGGGCGCCCCAGGGAAGTATTCGAAACTCGAGTTGGCGAGATAGTAGTCCTCGCCGACCCTGCAGATCGTGGGGTCCGGATAGAAGCCCGGAATGATCGGCGTCGTGGCGCTTGACCCTGCGGCACTCACCTGCGGCTCACCCCTTGACCGCGCCCGAGACCAGGTCCACCCTCCAGTACCGCTGCAGCACCATGACGAGCGCAACGAGCGGGATGACCGACAACGCGGCACCCGTGATCGCCAGCGAATAGAGGGCGGGCTCTCCGGATCCCTTGGCCAGCAGGGTGTACAGGCCCAGCGTCAGCGGGTACTTGTCTTGATCCGACAACATGATGAACGGCAGCAAGAAGTTGTTCCAGATGCCCACAAAGGTCAGTAGGAACACCGTGATGAGTCCCGGCACCATGAGCGGCATGCCGATGCTGCGGAAGATCTTGAACTCGCTGGCGCCATCGAGCCGGGCGGCCTCCATCGTCTCCGACGGCACGGCTGAGCGTGCAAAGACGTAGGACAGGTAGATGCCGAACGGGCTGATGATGACGGGAAGCAACACGGACAGCTGCGATCCGGCAAGGCCCAGCTTGGACATGAGCAGGTACTGCGGCACAGCGAGAGTGATGCCGGGGATGAGGATGCCCACCAAGAACGAGTAGAACAGCACGCCACGCAGGCGGTACGTGTACTTGGCGAGTGAATAGCCCGCCATGGCTGAGACGAGCGTGGACAGCACGGCGCCCACGCCGGAATACAGCGCGGAGTTGCCCACCCAGTACCAGTACTGGCCATCTTGGTAGGCAAAGAGATCCTTGATGTTGCTGATGAGACCACTGCCGGGCGCAAAGGTGAAGGTGGAGAACAGCTCGTTGGGCGCCTTTGAGGCCGCAATGAACACCCAGGCCACGGGCACCAGACAGTAGATGGCGCCCGCGATGAGGATGAGTGTGCCTCCAGGGCGGAAGGGCGCGCGTCCGCGCGAGCGGGGGTATGACGTGGTGGTCACTTTGCACTCCTCCTGCGAGCGATGGCCATGACGATGACCGAGGCGATGACGGTGATAAGGGCCAGCAGTACGGACGCCGCCGCGGCACGCGGCAAGTTGTCGGTCATGAAGGCGTCGCGATAGATGGTCATGAGAGGCACCCAGGTGGGGCTGATGGCGCTGCTCATGGTGCGCAATGTTTGTGGCTCGTTGTACAGCTGGAGGGTGCCGATGAGCGCAAAGAAGCTCGTGAGCACGATGGCGGGGATGACCATGGGAATCTTGATGCGAAGCGCCACCTGCACCTCTGAGGCTCCGTCAAGCCTCGCGGACTCGAGCACCTCGCCGGGAATGGACCGAAGCGCGGTGTAGATGATGATCATGTTGAAGCCCACGCCACCCCACACGGCGATGTTGGCAAGCGAGCCGTATATCCACGGCAGGTTGAGGAAGGGCACCGTGCCCCAACCAAGCGCCTCGGTGATCGATGAGATGGGGCTCGTGGATGGCAAGTACAGGAATCCCCACAGCAGTGCGGCCACGACGCCGGGGATGGCATAGGGGATGAAGATTGCGGGGCGAGAGAAGCCTCCGGAGCGCACTCCAACGGTGTCGAGCAGCAGCGCGAAGATCAGCGCGAGACCCAAGAGGATCGGTACGGCGACGATGCCATACAAGAGCACGTGAAGCAGGCCGGTGGCGTAGGCGCTGTCCGACATCACCGCCTTGTAGTTTCCAAATCCCACAAAGGACAGCACGCGCTTGGCGAGGATGCCTCCCCCGCTGTCCACGCGGTACGCGAACATGCTGAGCCAGACCGTGTAGATGATCGGGATCACCATGAACGCAAGGAACAGGATGAACGCGGGGGCGATCAGCCAATAGGGTGCCGAGCCGTGGTTCTGCACGCTCCGGCGGCGGCGCGTCTTGGGTGGCGCGGTCTGAGCAACAGTGGTCATTCGCTTTTCTACCGTTCTTCCGCCGGGCCACCGATGGCCCGGAGCGGTGGCGTGGTCTGTACGACCACGCCACCGCGAGTAGGCGTCGCTAGTTGGCGACGTTGTAGCCCTGGTCCTTCAGGTCCTTCTTGACGGCCTCACCCGTGGCGACGAAGGCGTCGGCCCACGAGGTGTGGTTCTGGATGGCCTTGCCAAGCTCCTCCTCAAGGACGGTCTTGGCGTATGCCACGTTGGGACCCCACGAGACGCCGATGGTGTCCGACGCGATGTCGGCGGCGAGCTTGTAGTAGTCGTCCTGGCCCTCGGCGATGGGGGGCGTGGGCAGCGAGGTCGTGAGCTCTTGACCAACGGTCGCGGCGGGGTAAGCGCCGGAGTTCGTCAGGAACGCCTGGTTGCCCTCGGCGGTGGCGTTAAGCCACGTGATGAACTCCATCGCGGCGTCAACCTTCTCGGAGCTCGCGGTCACGATCGCGGCGGAGCCACCCTGATAGCCAACGGCAGTCTTGCCGGCTTCCCACTGCGGGAAGCGGGCGAGTCGCCAGTTGCCCATCTGCGAGTCATCGGCAACACCCTGCACCACACCGGTGGCCCACAGTGCCGAAGTCCACGAGAGCATCTGGTTCGCGTTGAGCTTGGCGTTGTAGTCGGCGGTCAGGAGCGAGTCGGTGGAGATGAGTCCATCGTCGGCCATGCCCTGGAAGAACGTCGCCATGTCCTGGGTGGCCTGGTCACCGATGTTCACGGACCACGCGTCGCCTTCGTAGCTCCACCACTTGGAGCCGGTCAGCGCTGCGGCCGAAGCGAAGAAGCCCAGCTCGCTTGGAGGGTAGGCACCGATGACGGCCTTGGGGTCGTGCGCCTTGATGAGTTCGGCATCCTTGCGGAAGTCGTCCCACGTGGCGGGAGGCTCGGTGATCCCAGCGTCGGCAAAGGCCTTGGCGTTGTAGACCATGGCGGCGGGGCCCACGTCCTGGGGAACGCCGTAGACCACGCCGTCAAAGGTGGTCTGCTCCCACGCACCGGGGGAGAACGCGTCTTGGATGTCGCCCACCTTGTCGGTGATGTCCATGACGGCGCCGCCGACGATGAGGGACGGGAGGGTGGTGTACTCGACGAGGGACACGTCGGGCGCCTCGCCCGAGCGGACCGCGGTGAGCAGCTTGGCGGCAGACTCGTCGCCACCGCCCGCGTTCGTGTACTTCACCTGGACGTCGTCGTGGGTTGCGTTGAACTCCTCGACCGTCTTGTCGGTGCCCTCGGGCCACGACCAGAAGGTGATGGTTACGGGTTCACCGTTGGCGGTGTTGCCGTCACCCGACGGGTTGGAGTTCGGGGAGTCCGAGCTCGAGCAGCCGACGACGGTGATGGCAGTAGCGAGGCCCAGCGCCAGTGCGCCTGCAGCTCGTCTCTTGTACATCTCATCTCCTTTGATTGCTCTGCGCCCGGTTGACCGGCGCAGTGGAACTAGGGTGCGTCCGTCGTCGTCTTTTGTCAACACATGTAACTTAATAGTTATCGAAGTGGGCATCGTCGTGGCCGGCCCGACGCTCGAAACCGGCACCAATCGGACACCTCACCCCCGCTTTCGTTACGTCAGTTGACAAAAAGACCGCTCGCCGCGAGACTGACGACTGCCGTAGCACCTGTCCACCGAAGGAGGGAACCGTGACCGACACGTCCACGCCAGCGCCCTGGCCCACCGAGCGGATCAGCTACGGCGGCGACTACAACCCCGAGCAGTGGCCGCGCGAAGTCTGGGACGAAGACATCGCACTCATGGCTCAAGCAGGCGTCAACTTTGTGACGCTCGGAGTGTTCTCGTGGTCGCGCATCGAGCCAGCGGACGGCGAGTATGACTGGGAGTGGCTCGACGACATCATCGGCCGCCTCGACGCCGCCGGCATTGCCGTTGACCTCGCCACTCCCACCGCCGCCCCACCGCCGTGGCTGCTCATGAAGCACCCGCAGATCACTCCGCTCGACTCCGCCATGGTGCCGCGCTGGCCCGGTACTCGCCTTGGCTGGTGCCCCTCATCACCGGAGTTCAGGACCCATGCGGTGCGCATTGCCACCGCCTTGGCGCAGCGCTACGGCGAGCATCGCGCCGTGCGGTTGTGGCACGTCAGCAACGAACTTGGTGGCGGCAACGCGCGCTGCTTCTGCGACGTCTCCGCCCAGGCCTTTCGCGGGTGGCTGCGGGAGAAGTACCGCGACATCGCTGCCCTCAACGACGCGTGGGGCACCGCATTCTGGGGTCATCTCTACCGCGACTTCGCCGAGATTCCTGCACCCCGTGACACCGAAGGCGGCAACAACCCCGCCCACGTGCTCGATTACCGCCGCTTCTCCTCCGACGAGCTGCGCGCCCACCTTGAGGCCGAGGTGGGCGCCATCCGCGCCCACTCCGCCGCGCCCATCACCACCAACCTCATGGTCGCCTCCGGAGGCCAGGTGGCCGCCTACTCCACCTGGACCGACGCCGTCGACGTGGTGTCCACGGACCACTACACGATCGTCGACGACCCCCAACGCCACATCGAGCTGTCCTTCTGCGCCGACCGCACCCGCGGGCTATCAGGCGCCAGCCGCCCGTGGCTCCTCATGGAGCACTCCACGGGTGCCCCCAGCTGGCAGCAGCGCAACCGCGCCAAGGTCCCCGGCGAGATCCTGCGCAACGCGCTGGCGCACATTGCGCGCGGGGCAGACGGCGTCGGCTTCTTCCAATGGCGCGCCTCTGTATCAGGAGCCGAGCAGTTCCACACCGGGATGTTGCCCCACGCCGGAACCAACACCCGGGTGTGGCGAGAGGTATGCGAGCTGGGCGACATCGTGAACCGGCTCGCACCCATCAAGGGCTCGCCAGTGGCGCCGGCGCGCGTGGCCCTGCTCATGGATGACGAGTCCGCGTGGAGCTACGAGTATGGACTCAAGCCGCACCGCTCGCTGCAGTACTCGCGAGAGCCGCGCGCCTGGTACCGGGCGATGTGGGAGCGCAACATCCCCGTGGACGTCATCGAGTCCTCTGCCCCGCTCGACGGCTACGACGTCATCATCGTGCCGTCCATGATCATCACCGGAGCAGACACCGCCAACCGCATCGCCGAGCGCGTCGCCGCTGGTGCAACGGCGGTTGTGACGTATCTTTCCGGCGTGCTCGACACCGACTCGCGAGTCATCACCGGCGGCTACCCGGGCGCGTTCCGTGACCTCACGGGTGTGGTCACCGAGGAGTTCCGTCCGCTTCAGGTAGACGAAGAAGCTCGCCTCAGCGACGGCACCACCGTCACCGACTGGATCGAAGATGCGAATCCGGTGGACGCCACCACCGTCCTCACGGTGGTGGAGGGACCTGTCACCGGTCATGCCGCGCTGACGAGGCGCAGCGTGGGCGCCGGCACGGCGTGGTACGTCGCGGCACGGCTCGAGTCCTCCTCGATTGCCGCCGTGGTGGATCAGATCATCACCGACGCGAAGCTCGTGCCCACGGCCAATGTGCCTGCCGGAGTAGAGGCGGTCACTCGCCTCACGTCCCAGGGACCTGCAACATTCTTCATCAACCACACCGGTGAACCGGTTACCGTGTCCGCCAGCGGCACCGAACTCACGAGCGGCCACGCGTGTGGGCCGCACCTGGACATTCCCGCCGGAGCCGTGCGCGTGGTGCTCACCGCTCCCATCACCCACGAAGGGGCCTGAGCATGAAATTCACCGACGGGTACTGGCACGCACGCCCCGGCGTCACCGCGTCGTACGCGCAGGAGGCCTACGGCATCGAGGCCGACGGCGATGCGCTCGTCATCACCGCACCCTCGCGAGTCATTGCGCAGCGCGGCAACGTGCTCAACCTCCCCGTCTTGACGGTGACGCTGAGCTCCCCGGCCGAGGGCGTCATCAAGGTTCGTCTTGAGCACCACACGGGCGGCCGACGCTCCCCCGGCTTTGCGCTCAGCGAGCAGCCCGGGCACGGCCAGGTTTCCGTCACGGAGGCCGACGCCACCCTCACCTCCGGCTCACTGCGCGCCGTGGTGCGCCGCGGCGCCCCCTGGGACGTGTCGTTCTTCTCGGGCGGGCGCCGCCTCACCGGGCTCGGCCACAAGTCGCTCGCCCACATGGCGCTCGCCGCTGGCGCGCCCGTGGCAGCGGAGCCGGCCGGCATCGCGGGCGTGACGACTACGGGACTTGCCGCAGCGTCGGCCTATTCGGTGGCGCAACTGGACCTTGGCGTAGGCGAGCTCATCTACGGCCTTGGCGAGCGCTTTGGCGCGTTCGTCAAGAACGGCCAGAGCGTGGACATCTGGAACGCCGATGGCGGCACCAGCTCCGAGATGGCGTACAAGAACATCCCGTTCTACCTGTCCTCGCGCGGGTATGGCGTGCTCGTCAACCAGCCGGAGCATGTGAGCTTTGAGGTGGGCACCGAGGCCGTGGAACGCGTGCAGTTCTCCGTTCCCGGCGAGGCCGTGGAGTTCCTCATCTTTGACGGCCCCACTCCCGCCGACGTCATCGAGCGGTACACGGGACTCAGCGGACGGCCCGCGCATGTGCCCGCATGGTCGTATGGGCTGTGGCTGTCCACCTCGTTCACCACCGACTACGACGAGGCAACGGTCAACGAATTTGTGGACGGGATGATCCAGCGCGACATCCCGCTCAGCGTCTTCCACTTTGACTGCTTCTGGATGGAGGAGTTCAAGTGGACGGACCTCACGTGGGATTCCCGCGTGTTCCCCGACCCCAAGGGAATGCTGCGTCGCCTGCATGAGGACAAGGGCCTGAGGGTCAGCACGTGGATCAACCCGTACCTCGCACAGCGTTCGGTGCTGTTCCGCGAGGCGGCTCAGGCCGGGTACTTGGTGAAGCGCCCCGATGGAAGCGTGTGGCAGTGGGATTGGTGGGTTGCGGGCATGGGCCTCATCGACTTCACCAATCCCGCTGCCGTCACGTGGTTCCAGGGGCATTTGCGTCGCCTCATCCGCGAAGGCGTTGACGCCATCAAGACCGACTTTGGCGAGCGGATCCCCACCGACGTGGTGTGGCATGACGGCTCCGACCCCCAGGTCATGCACAACCTCTACACGCAGCTGTACAACGCCGCAGTGTTCGAGGTGCTGCAAGAGGAGAAGGGCAAGCGTGAGGCCGTGGTGTTCGCCCGCTCCGCCACCGCGGGAGGCCAGCAGTTCCCCGTCCACTGGGGCGGCGACAACACCTCCACGTACGAGTCCATGGCAGAAACCCTGCGCGGAGGGCTCTCGCTTGCGTCCTCCGGGTTTGGGTACTGGAGCCATGACATGGGCGGATTCGAGGGCACCCCCGATCCGGACGTGTTCAAGCGATGGGTCGCGTTTGGGCTGCTGTCCTCGCATTCGCGGCTGCACGGGTCTACGTCATACCGAGTGCCCTGGG
>Ga0206107_1000590_pt1 | contig 13424 bp, 21 predicted proteins | sample 2B0metagenome_FD_148652 | JGI IMG/M metagenome (GOLD analysis project Ga0206107, IMG submission 148652) | Enriched microbial communities from leaf-cutter ant dump, University of Wisconsin, Madison, United States - 2B0 | ecosystem: Environmental > Terrestrial > Nest > Insects nest > Nest dump...
CAGCTTTTACAAAGGTATTGTTGAAAAATGAAAAAAGGTTTGGAAGAACTTCTTGGCTTGAGTTTGATATGAAACTAAAAGTTTCGCATAACGAGGGTTAGAAAATACAGAAGAAACCACACCCGTTGCCACTGGGAATGTTCCACAAGCAACAATTGGAAGTATAGCAGTGCCAATAGTTATGCAGGAGGAAAAGTTCTGATTGGCGCTATTTTTGTTGTACTAAAGAAGTTGGCACACGATTCGTGCCAACCGAGGTTATGTTTATTTGCAATATGCTATAACACGATCTTGAACAGTTTCGGTAACTATAAAACGATAGCAAGTTTACTGGATTAATTTGTCAAACTCTCGGATTAAGTCATCGTAACTTTCAGTATGGTCGCTAAAGTAAACGATGTGGTCTTTGTGAAGGAGATAGCTGGTAGCGTATTGTTTTATTGAAGGGTGTCCACCGTTTGTTATTGATTGGATTATGTTGTAAAATTCCTTTTGATAGGTAGTGATATTAGAGGAGAATTTTTCTCCGTCTAAGATATAGGTATAATTGGTGATATTCGAAATGCTTAGTAGCTCCCTTATTTCGTTTGCATCATAACTGGTGAATACAAGAACCAGCTTTAATTTTCCATCATATTTGTTTTGAACATCGAAATACTGATGGATATTTTGACAATTGCTTCCCCTACACCAGGGCGCAACAAACTTTATCCAAACAAATTCATACTGCTCTACAATCTGGCTGATGGCAGCGCTGTCTATTTTTTGAACAGAACATATCTCACTACAATCCACAACCTGATTAATGGAGCTTATGTCGAATGGTTGGAATAGTCGTTGATCATTTACGGAAATATAACGATAGCCGGTATTGTTAAACCGAATCCTGAAAGAGCAAGAAAACAGGAATAAAAAACCAACTAACAGAACCCTGAATTTACGTGACATTTTGTGGTATTGAAAATCTATTGGGAGCAATATACGGCTCCCAATAGATAATTTGAACGTCATTTTGTTGTAACAGGAATAAATACAGTACCGTATTTATGGTGAGGGATGTCGATATTTATCAGATTATAAGAGCCTGGAGTCATCAAAATTGAGTTTACACCCAAATCACTTAGTGCGACTGAATCTAAATCAAACACATTGTACCCGTTATCTATTACGATTGTACTCCCATCGGCTCTGTCAAAATCCATTGTAAACACCAACTTCATAATACTTTGAGTTGTGTCAAGTGTTAAGTCGGCAACAGAAAGTCTCACTCCTTTATCCCCTACTGTTTCATTAGGCATAAAAAAAACAGGATAGTCGTATGGATTGTAAGGTGTATGAGTCTTTTTCCTTCCTATACATAAGCTAAAGCCTTTAAGACAATCAAATTTCGGTCTATAAAGTCTTATGCCGAGTGTTATTGTTGGCCCGGCTACTTCAAATTCCTCCGAATACACTTCTGACTTAGTTGAATTGCTCTCAGTAGATTTTACATTTTCTGATTTCTGACAACTACTCATCAAAAATAGGGAAAATACCAAAATAGGTAATGCAAGAGATTTTTTCATTTTCATTTAAAATTTAATTTTAATATTGAACCTCATTAACACTGTGGAAAACCCAGTGACATCAATATAGTCAGGCTAGATGCATCTCCTGAGGCCTTGCAAAGCCGCTTTATGAATTCATTGATGTAAAAGTGAAAATAAAAAACAGTCATTCCAAACTTTTTATCTTACTTTTTTCCGATTATCTTTATATTTGTTCCTCTGCTCTGCGAAACTTTTAGTTTCGCAGTTTTTATGCTATTGCCTGTGGCAATAAATACAGCAACAGTCTGCATTACTTCATTTTTTTTGTATTTTTAATTTTCAAAAAACATTAAAAATGACTTATGCTAAGGCAGATGGGTATAAGATTCGTAATCAATCAGGATGGCATTTTTTGACTTTTACAATAATGGGTTGGATTGATATTTTCACAAGGCAATGTTATAGAGACTTGATATTAGATAGTTTTAGATTTTGCCAGAAAAAAAAGGGTTTGAAGATTGGTGCCTGGGTTATCATGAGCAACCATATTCATACAATATGCCGTGCGGAGCATAGTAATTTAAGTGATATAATTCGAGACTTTAAAACCTTTACCAGTAAAGCAATTTATGAAATGATACAGAAGGAAAAAGAAAGCAGAAGAGAATGGCTGAATTATATGTTTAGTTATTTCGCAAATGGCACAAATGCCAATAAACAAATCAAAATCTGGACAAACAACAATCACCCCGAAGAAATTTTTTCTCAAGATTTTCTAAAAACTAAAATGGATTATATTCACAATAATCCGGTAAGAGCAGGGTTAGTTTTTAATGCATCAGATTATATATACAGCAGCGCTATGGATTATGAAGGTAAAAAAGGTTTGATTGATGTAGCGTATTTAGAGTAGTGTTATTCGCTATAAGCGAAAACATAATTACTGCGAAACTAAAAGTTTCGCAGAGAGAGTGTATGTTCGTGGGTTCCGTTTCGGATAACTTCGACGAACGCATCGAACAAAAGATTTTCCACGCAGAAATCGTGGTGGATAATGAAAAGGTAGCCGCCGAAACCAAAGCCTATCAGAAGATACCGGAAATCCTGTCCTTCGTTGATGAGAACGGAACCGATAATATGAAACGGGACATTGAATCCAATTACCGGCAAATAAAGTCAGATATTCTCCAAATTGTTGAAAGTGAGCTGGTGCGCATCAAAAACGACCCGGACTTGCAGCATTTGGTGCAGAAATAACCCGGTAATTAAAAGGGTTTGAAAAAATAGTTTATAAACGTAACCAATTTGGTAACATTTTTGTATATTTGCATTATGCGTGTAATAGCCGTAAAAACATTAAAAGCATATTGGGAGGAATTTCCACAGGCTGAACAGGCACTATTATCCTGGTATGAAGAAGCCTGTGTGGCAGAGTGGAACAGCCCCAATGAACTGAAAGCCCAGTTCAGAAACGCTTCCATCCTGACGGACAAAAGAGTGGTTTTCAATATGCACGGAAACACCTACCGGTTGATAGTGGATGTTGAATATCGCCTGAAGATTGTTTTTATTGTCTGGTTCGGTACGCACAAACAATATGATAAAACAGATGCAAAAACAGTGAGCTATGGTAAGACTAATAAAAAATGAGCAGCAATATGAAGAAACCCTGATGAGGGTTTATGCGCTCCTGCAAAAAGATTTAAAGCCCGATTCCAAAGAGTCCGATGAGCTGGAAATCCTTTCCATACTGGTAAAGGAATACGAAAATGAGCATTACCCGGTGGCACAGCCCAATCCACTGGAAGCGATACGCTTCCGTCTAGAGCAGATGAATATGTCCGAGGCTGACCTTTCCGAAATACTCGGAGCCCGCTCCCGCAAATCAGAAATCCTTTCGGGCAAAAGAAAATTGAGCCTTTCGATGATTCGTAAGCTGAAAGAAAAGCTGAACATTCCCGCCGAGGTATTGATACAGGCGTATTAAGAAACAGCGCATCGTCATCAAAATGACGGGAAATTACGAATTATCAATTGCGAATTACGATGAAGAAGGATAATATTATACAGCAGAAATCGTATGCTTTTGCAATTCGTATTGTGAACTTATACCGGCATTTAATATGCAGCTTTTATGCTATTGCCTTCTGCTCTGCGAAACTTTTAGTTTCGCAGTTTTTATGTTATTGCCTGTGGCAATAAATACAGCAACAGCCTGCATTACTTCATTTTTTTGTATTTTTAATTTTCAAAAAACATTAAAAATGACTTATGCTAAGGCAGATGGATATAAGATTCGTAATCAATCAGGATGGCATTTTTTGACATTTACAATAATGGGCTGGATTGATATTTTATCCTGTAATAAGTTACATTTTCTCACTCTTTCTGGTCAGTAATTTCCACAAACCATCTGTACCCAATATCCAGCATTCGCGGGCTTTCAATCTGAGGTCAAAGGGATATTCTTTAAACTGCCCTTTTACGTTTATGATTCTTTCTATGTTGGCCATATCGGCGCGGCGTTCCGCTTTGGATATCTTTTCCATTTGCACCTTTTCGTAGCGGATCATGCCTTCGGCAAAATCAGGGGCCATATCTTCTTTTCGTTGTACCCATCCGTTGGAATGGGTGATCTCTGCTGCCTCATCCAGCAAATGATCCAACATAGTCGTATCCTGCTTCAGCATAGCCTGATCGAAAGCATAGATACTATTGACTAATGTGATATAGGTATCGTCCGTTTCCTTCCAGTCGGCCAAAACGATGGTGTCATTCTGTTCCTGTGCCGGAGCAATATAGTATTGCCCCGCCAGCAATGCGGCAGAGAACAGAAGGCGGAAGAGCAATTGTTTCATGTTATTGCTGAGCTGCGGCGCGTAAATCGTCTAACAAAGCGTCTATCTTTTCTACGGTCAGATGTTCTTTATAGAACTTGCCCAACTGCATCATCGGGGCATAGCCGCAGGCACCGAGGCATTCGGCGGGTTTCAGCGTAAACAGGCCGTCTGCGGTAGTTTCTCCTTCTTTAATGCCTAATTTGTTTTTGATATGCTCAATAATCTGATCGCTGCCCCGCAACATGCAAGGCCCGGTTTGGCATACTTCCAATACATATTTGCCCACCGGTTTCATATTAAACATTGTGTAAAAAGTGGCCACTTCATACACTTCAACAGGCTTGAGCTGTAGCAGTCCGGCTACGTAATCCATCACCGGTACATCTAACCATCCGCCAAATTCTTCCTGTGCCAGGTGGAGTACGGGGATCAATGCGCTTTTCTGCTTTCCTTCCGGATAGCGGGCAATGATCTCGTTTACTTTGTTTATTTTTTCTGCTGAAAAAGCAATACTCATGGATTAATTATTTCGCTTTTTATAAAAAAATTTCATACCCTGTTCGCCTTTGCACTTTTCACACCTCCTGACTGCATGGTATGCTTTTAATAAATGATAATAGTGTATTATTATATTTTGATTCTTAACAATATTTTTCAGGAAATGTTTCCCCTTCTTTGAAAGGTTGCATTTCAGCTTTTCTCATTGACGGGTTTCATAACAACCGGTGAAAATTTGAAATACGCCTTCTTTGAAATTATCTTTACTACACGCTCCACTTTTTCAGGATATGTTCCCAGCCGGTATCCCCAGATTATTTTTCTTAACCGCTGCGCTTCCTCTAACCGCTCCGCAATGGACTTGTTTGCCCAAAACAGATCATCCGCTTCCTCTGCTTCCGCAAAGGATAGGATACGTGCAACGGGCTTTATTTTCCTTGGTCTTTCCATAACATTCATAATCCATCATCATCCATAATCGGCTACGCATCCAGCTCACCGGCAATTACGTTCAGCGAGCTTAATGTTACAATAGCATCGCTCAGCAAGCCTCCCGAAACCATTTCGGGGAATGCCTGATAATATATAAAGCAGGGGCGGCGGAAATGCAAGCGGTAAGGCGATCTGCCGCCATCGCTGATCAGGTAATATCCTACTTCACCATTCGCGCCTTCTACACAATGATACACTTCGCCTTTCGGCAAATCCGTTTCGCCCATTATAATTTTAAAATGATAAATAAGCGCTTCCATTTTGGTGTAAACATCCCGTTTTTCGGGCAGATAAAATTCCGGTGCTTCGGCATGATAAACAGCCGGATCTAAATCTTTTAATTTATCCAAAGCCTGCTGAATAATCTTTATGCTTTCCCACATTTCCGCATTGCGCACTAAATAGCGATCATACACATCGCCGGTTTTTCCTACCGGAATGGCAAAATCAAAATCTTCATAAGAACTGTAAGGCTGATGAATACGCACATCATAATCTACCCCTGCGGCACGCAGATTAGGGCCGGTAAAGCTATAGTTCAATGCCCGTTCTGCACTGACCGGGCCGGCGCCGATACAGCGATCCATAAAGATGCGGTTGCGGGTAAGAAGGTCTTCAAATTCGCGCAATACTCCCGGAAATCCTTCTAAGAAAGCATGTATTTTATCCCAGGTATCCTGAGAAAAATTCCGTTCAAATCCGCCTATCCGTCCGATATGTGTGGTGAGCCGTGAGCCGCAAATATTTTCGTAGATCTCATAGATTTTTTCCCGCCATTGAAATACATAGGTGAATGGGGTGAGAGCGCCGGTATCCACGCCAATAACGGAATTGCACACTAAGTGATCGGCGATGCGTGCTAATTCCATAATAATCACACGGAGATAGTCCACCCGTTTGGGCAGCTTTATGCCCACTAATTTTTCCACGGTCATTTGCCATCCGAAATTATTGATGGGTGCAGAGCAGTAATTCAACCGATCGGTAAGCGGTGTGATCTGATAATATGGCCGACGTTCGGCAATTTTTTCAAAGGCGCGATGGATATAACCGATAGTGGGCACCGTGCTGATCACACGTTCTCCGTCTATCTCCATTACATTCTGAAATACACCGTGGGTAGCAGGGTGTGTAGGCCCCACATTGATCGTGGTGGTCTCTTTTTCTATCGGCTCTTCTACTTTGTATAGTTTGTTGTCAAGCATAGTAATGCTGTTGTGTTATTTTTATATTATTGTTGGTGAAAACACCAACAACGGCGAATTGGCTTCCTCGTTTTATTTTACGGTTTTACAATACGGGAAAAACATAATAATTATTCCTTGTTTCATTGGGCTTTAATAAAACTTGCCCGTACTTTTAATATAATGACCTTTAGCTGACATAACCACAATTTCATCGTCTGATACTTTATACACCAACCGGTGCTCTTCATTGATTCTTCTGCTCCAATAACCTTTAAGGTTTTCTTTCAACGGTTCGGGTTTTCCTGTTCCTGAAAAAGGGCTTCTTACCACTTCATCTATAAGACCTAATAGCCTGAGTGCAAGTTTGGGTTTCGTGGCAATCCAGTATTTTAAATGCTCCATTGCAATAGGATAAAAATTACTTTACGCATGTAGCAATTTTTGTTTCAATTCGTCAAGATCAACTTCTATGGGTTGTACTTTGCCACTTTCGTAATCTGCTATGGTCTTCAATAATTCCGGATTAGTAACTATCCCCGATTCCGGTTGCTCCTTTTTTGTTTTGAATGATAAGCCCAATCGCTCCGCCAAGCGCTTCAACAACTCGGTAGTGCTTTTATCTGCATGTTCAATAATAATGGTGTTCATAGCTGTATGTTTTATTTATTGATCATTTGGTTCCCAAAGTTCTATTTTATTTCCTTCAATATCCAAAATATGAACGAACTTTCCGTAATCATACGATTCAATATTATCCACTATCGTTACGCCTTCTTTTTTAAGTTCTTCCACAAGCTCCTCTAAATTTTCCACGCGGTAGTTGATCATAAAATCTTTGGGTGAAGGATCGAAGTATTTCGTGTTTTCGGCAAATGGCGACCATTGTGTTTGTCCGGTTTTTGAGGAGTCCTCATGTTCCCGCCATTCAAAAGTAGCACCATATTCGTTAACATTCATACCCAGATGTGTTTTATACCAGTCTCTCACCTTGCCGGGATCTTTGCATTTAAAGAAAACACCCCCGATTCCTGTTACTTTTTTCATCTTTTGTGTATCGTTTTTTCCGCTCATCAATGTTTTAAATGCAAAACCGGAAAGAAATGATGTCGCAATAATCAAAATTATTAAAATTACTTTTTTCATATTGCCTTTGGCTTACTGTCCGTAGCGTTTTATTTCAGGTGAAGGGTGTTTTCATTTTTATTGATAATGACTTTTTAAGCTGACTATTATTATCTTTTCGTCAAATATCTTGTAAATCAGGCGATGCTCCTCAGTAATCCGCCTGCTCCAAAATCTTCTAAAATTCCCTTTTAGCGATTTCAATTTGCCAATACCTTCAAAGGGAGTATTGCGGATTAATTGTATCAGTTCAAAAATCTTTTTCAGTGATTTGGGTTGATGATTATTTATCCACCACAATACAAATCTTCCCAAGCATTTTTCTCAAAGGAAAACCTACGCATGGGTCAGTTTTCTTAATTCATCAATAGACATATCTATTAACTCGGCTGTACCATTTTCTACAGCCTCCATTCGCCTCAACAACTCCGGATTAGTAACTATGTCCGGCTCTTTTCTTTCCTTTTTTATCTTGAACGATAAGCCTAATTGCTCCGCCAACCGCTTCAACAGTTCGGTAGTGCTTTTATCTGCATGTTCAATAATAATGGTATTCATAAAAATATCTTCAGGGTTATGGGAAATGGTGATTTTTCAACAAAGGCAATGTACGCTTTAATTTTGACATCGTATTTACGATCTTCCGAACATTTCATCATCTTTATCTATGCGGGTAGGGTCTTCCATCGGATATTCCTTGCGCATAGGGAAATAATCCATTTCATCTACATTCAGTATCCGGGTCAGGTTAGGATGATTTAAAAAGTTTACGCCAAAAAAATCATAGGTTTCCCGCTCCATCCAGTTAGCGCCTGAAAATAAAGTCGAAGCAGTATGAATATCAGGATTAGCCACTGGGAGGTATGCTTTCAGTCGCAGCCGGATATTGTCCTGAAGGTTATGCAAATGATACACAACGCAGAGTTCTTCATCTTTTCTGTCGGGAAAATGTACGGCAGTCAGGTCGGTCAGGAAGCGGAATTTCAGTTGTTCATCATCATAAATACCCTTCAGCACTTCCATGTTTTTTGCTGCGGGCATTGTAGCGGTAAGCAATCCGTAAGGTTCTTCCCAATCCGACAAGTAGTCGAATTTACTGCTCAGGCTTTGTTTCAGTTGTTGATTGTCCATGGGTAATTTTTCTCTAATCAAATATTATTGGATACCGTATTCTGTCAGTAATGCTTTGTATTGCGGAGCATTACGGCGGCGCAGGCTTTCATTTTTCACTATTTTCTGCAATTTCAGGACGCCGTCTAAGATGCCTTCCGGTCGGGGTGGGCATCCCGGCACATATACATCTACCGGAATAACCTGATCAATTCCCTGCAATACGGAATAGCTGTCAAAAATACCGCCGCTGCTGGCGCAGGCACCGATGGCTATTACCCAACGCGGCTCGGCCATTTGAAGATAAACCTGACGTAAAATGGGAGCCATTTTTTTAGCAATCGTACCGGCTACCAGTAACATATCGCATTGTCGCGGGGTAAAACCCATCCGCTCCGATCCGAAGCGAGCGAGGTCATAATTGGCGCCCATAGTAGCCATAAATTCAATGCCGCAGCAGGATGTGGCGAAAGGAAGCGGCCACAAGGAATTAGCCCGTGCCAAACCGATCACATCATCTAATTTAGTCGTCATAAACCCTTCTCCGGTATAAACATTTTCCGGAAGATCGGCTATGGTAACTTTTTTATTCTCGTTATATTTTACTGGTCTCACTGTATTAGATTTTGGATTTTGGATTTTGGATTTTGAATAAACCCTAATCGCAAAACGTATGGAATACTTTCTTTTATGCTTTTTACTATTCTGTGTTTAACTATTGATGTAATTATCCTGATAATACCATTTTTTTATCAGAAGCTCTTTTATAAATAACCCTCTATTTTCCATTCTCCACTCTCCACTCTCCATTCTCCACTCTCCATTTTCCATTTTCCATTCTCCATTCTCCACTCTCCATTCTCCACTCTCCATTCTCCACTCTCCATTCTCCACTCTCCATTCTCCACTCTCCATTCTCCACTCTCCACTCTCCCTCAACTTAATCTTCCCATTTCAAAGCGCCTTTTTTAATTACATAAAAGAAGCCGCAGGCAAAAAACGCTACAAACATCAGTACTGCAAAGAAGCCTTCTTCACCCAGCTCTCTGAAATTTACGGCATAGGGATAAAAGAAAATCACTTCCACATCAAAGAGTACAAACAGAATGGCTACTAAGAAATATTTTACTGCCATAGGCTGACGGGCATTACCTATGGAAGGGATACCGCTTTCAAAGTTAATCAGCTTATCCTTTGTTCGGCGCTTAGGGCCGAGCAATGCGGAAGCAATCATCATGATAGCCACAAACGCTATGGCAATGATACCTTGTATTACAATGGGCATATAGCTTGAAGCCGAATCGGTGGCAGCACTAAGCAGCATGGTTGTTGTCATTATTGAAAATGTAAATTAATGCTTTTTGAAAAAATAAAATGTTCAGCATACAAAATTAGCCAACTTGATGTATTCTGCAAACTTATAACAGTTATTTGAGTAGGAAAGCTCAGAGCGCGTTTCTTGCCGGGTTCGGGAGCAGAGCCGGAATTAAACAGTATTTCTTATACATAATGCAATGCAATCAGTATGTTTGCGGGAAGGGAAAAGAGAAATGTAACAGTAAATTTTCGTGTATAAGAAATAAATCACGAAAACCACGAAAAAATGTTACAAAAACTTTCGTGCTTTTAGTGCCATTCGTGGTAAAAACTGTCGTGGTAAAAGGTTCAAATTATTTTAAGAAGGCAGAATGTCGGCATTTATGTAACTTTATCGTTTATTCTGTAAAAACAAGGAACTCATGGAAGAGCGTAAAAGACAAAAACAGGTTGCCAGATTAATTGAAGAAACTATGAATGCCATCTTTCAGAAGGAAGGCCTGACCATGCTTCAGGGAGGTATGGTGTCTATTTCGAAAGTGCAGGTAACGCCTGATTTGCTGGAAGCCCGTATTTATTTAAGTCTTTTTAAAATTGAGCATCCGGAATCATTATTAAAGATCTTCACGGATAAAACTGCGGAATTGCGGGGTTTGTTGGGAAACCAACTTCGGCATCAGTTACGTCGCATTCCGGAATTGCATTTTTTTCTGGACGACACTTTGGATTATGTGTTTAAAATGGAGGAATTATTTAAACAGATCAAATCTTCGGAAAACCAGAATCCCTAAGAATTATTCTTTTTTACATCAGCTATTATAATTTGAAACGCATCAGTTGTAGTTAATCATGCCGGCAAAAAATGCTTTCCCATCCTTTTCAGGACTAAGTATCAGGCTGGCAGTCCGTTATTTTTTCGGTAAAAAAAGCGCTCAGGCCATTAATATTATTTCATGGATCAGCGTAGGTGCTATCGCCGTTTCTACGGCAGCCATGGTCATTTTATTATCGGTGGAAAATGGTTTTGACGGTCTGCTGAAAGAACTGTACAAGGCATTTTATCCCCCGCTTAAAGTCAGCCCTAAAGCAGGCAAATGGTTTACGGTAAGCGAAATGCAGCAGCAACAGCTCCGGCAGATTCCGGGCATTGATATGGTCGCATTTTCTATCGAAGATCATGTATTGCTGAGCGCTAATGAAGACCAGCGCTTCGGTACGCTGAAAGGCGTGGATGCCGCATGGATGCAGATATCCGGATTGGATCGCTATATTGTGGATGGAAATGCGACATTGGAGCAACAGCCTGATTATATTCCTGCCGTCATTGGCGTGAATATTGCTGCCGTTTTGGGGATCAATATTCAAAATCCGTTTTCAGCATTATCTGTTTATTACCCTAATCCTGCCGGTACGGCATCCCGAAATAATCCGCTTAATGCGTTAAACAGTGCCTTAGTGAAACCGCAGGCTGTGTTTAAGGTACAGTCGGATTTTGACAGTAAATATGTACTTATTCCTTTGCCCGACGCTCAATCCCTGCTTGGTGCGGGCAGCAATATTTCATCTATAGCCATTAAGCCAAAAGACGGTATTTCGGAAAAAGAACTGAAAAAGCAATTGCTTCACCTGTTCGGAAATCAGGTGATTGTGGAAAATCAGTTTGAACAAAATAGAACGCTTTGGATGATTATGCGCAGTGAAAAATGGGCTATTTATGTCATCCTGCTTTTTGTGCTGCTGTTATCCTCCTTTAATATGATCGGGGCATTGTCCATGTTGGTCATGGAGAAAAAGAAGGATATTACCATCCTGAAATCTATGGGAGCAACGCAGCGACAAATCCGAGATATTTTCATAACGGAAGGATTGGTAATGGCATTTATCGGAGGTATCACGGGCGTTTTTTTTGGTGCAATAATATGTTTCAGTCAGCAGATTTTCGGCTGGATGAAATTGGGGGACGGTGTTTTTATTATTGAGGCTTATCCCGTAAAGGTAATGGCCGGCGATATGATTTTAGTGATCATTACCGCATTGATTATCGGCTTAATAGCAGCATGGCAGCCTGCTCAAAAGGCTGCCATGCAAAAAATAGGTATTCATGAAGAATGAAAAAGATACCCGGCTTGTTTTATCTGCCGCGGTTGTCTAAGATATAAATAACCTTATCTCTTCTGCCGAAATTCACCGTAACGCCTAACTGCAATGAAGGCACACGGAATGTTTTCTTTGATATTTCTTTAGACACTTCGGAGGAGGCATTGTCCCAAAGGTTTTGGGTAAGCCGTACATCTAACGTAAATCTTCGGTTGATATCGTAAGCCATTCCAGCCGTATATCCTATGCCGAAACGGCGTTTCCAGTCGTCGGGTGTTACCTGCGACTGTGCGGATTGGATTGGGAAATTCTGGGTAGTAGAGCTGATGGTTTTTTGGGAAGTAGCCACTTCGTTATTTACGATCGGATGCATGTCAAAGGCATAAGCAAAATTTGCTCCTCCGAATACAGATAATCGCCCGAAGCTGTAATTCAGATAAACCGGCAATTCCACAGTTGCAATATTTTGAACTCGGTAAGTGCTGGACTGAACATTTTCCTCATAATTAAAAATCCAGTTGCCTCCGGATACGCCGGAACTCAGCACACTATATTGTGTATAACGGTCTAAGAACTGGTAATTGCTGTAATAGCGGTTGACATAGCGCAGCTCTACGCCGGCAGTAAGTCTTTCGCTAAGGGCGTAAAATCCGGCTATACCTACTTGCAGGCCGTATGCGGCAGGATTACCCAAAGCTAAGTTGCCTCCTGCAATGATACCGGCATAATAATTTTTGGTGCCGTCAAACATATTGCTGATACCGTTGCTGGTATTACTGATCATTTGATTAATTCTTTCCGGGGTGGATTGCTTGCTGGCTACTGCATATTTAGAGAGCGTAACCAACTTAACGGCCCGTTCCCCGGATGCATACAGTACGGATTTATTCAATAGTGTGGCATGCAGCACCGGCTCTACCTTCAATTGTGCCGCAGCAGTACGCTCTAAAGGAGAAAGCGGTACTAATGTAGTAACTGCAATACGTTGTTCTTGAAGTGTATCGGTACGCAGTTGAGGCTGTGTTATACGCCGGCCTTCGGAATTGGTGGTTGTTTTCAGCACGGTAGTTTCCCGAACAACAACCTGATTAATAGTATCCGTATTTTCCTTTAATAAATCACCTTGTTCGTTTTGATATATTTTTTGTTGGGCAGCAGCTTCAAGCAATGCGGTTTCTGTCGCTTTTAAGTCCGTTGTGCTCCATGCAGCCGTAGCGCCTGAGGCAATTTTC
>Ga0206107_1000594_pt1 | contig 13390 bp, 27 predicted proteins | sample 2B0metagenome_FD_148652 | JGI IMG/M metagenome (GOLD analysis project Ga0206107, IMG submission 148652) | Enriched microbial communities from leaf-cutter ant dump, University of Wisconsin, Madison, United States - 2B0 | ecosystem: Environmental > Terrestrial > Nest > Insects nest > Nest dump...
CCGGTCCCTGCCCGGCGTCATCACACCACGCCGCGATTCCAGCGGCCGGATCATCCGCGACGAGCACTGGCAGCGCCACAAGCGCCTGCGCGCCACCGTCGAGCACATGCTCGCACGCTTGAAAGATCGGGCCATCTTGCGGCAATGCCACCGCAAAGCCGACTCCCTCAACCAAATCCTGAAGATCGTCTCAGGACTGCACAACCTCCGGCAGCAATTACGGGTCAACTCTTAGCTAAACGGTGCATTCCGTCCGGCACCACTGCGCACCCAACACCGTCCCCGCATCCCGCCCGGGTTTGCCCGGCCCCGACGGTCCACAACATGCTACCCAGGGGACCTTGGCGCACATCGACGGTGCCGCTGACCGCGAACCTGGCGATACTGACACCGCTGACCGGGACAGCAGCCCACCGCGCATCCAACCAGCCATCAGCAGACCTCACCGCGCATGACCCTACGCTGCCACACAGACAACGGTACTGCTGACCGTTCACGCACCCCGCCGTTGACCCCTCCCGCAGGATGGGTCAACGGCGGCCAACGACACCAGCGGGAACACCGGTGTGATGTGAGGCACCGGCAGCCAGCGAGCGGGCACACAGCGACGTAAACGTCACCACCGGATCCTCACAACCAGTCAACGCATCGACAGACACAAACACACCACGAACCGCGCCCTGTCGAACCAGAGACGCCACCACCAGCTCCCGCAACGACACCGCATCACGATTACCGGCATCAACCGCCGACAAACACGCCACCGCCGAAGACGCCAACACACCCGCCACCGGAACCGCCCGCGCCGGCACACGCGATGCCACAAACAGGACACCCTCGCAGTATTTCCCCCGCAAACGAGCCGCCCGAATCGGGTCACTGGCAGCCAGCACACTATTAGCAACAGGGTCCGCATTCACCAACGAATCCGCCAACTTCACACATGCAGCCAACGGGTCAGAACACACCTGCTGCAAATACTGCGCCCGCGCCACACCACGACGATGCGTCAACAACACCACCGTATCCACCACCATCTGGGGAACACCGAGCCTGCTCAACTTGCCAGCTGACACCATGGTGTCCTCCACCACATCATGCAACCAGCCGGCAGCAGCACCCAATGCCGGAGACAGCCCCGCTAACCCGCAAACCGCGGCAGACAACCCCGCCACCCGTTCACAATGGTGCACATACGGCACCGCCGCGGACCCGGTTCCGTACACCTGACCGGCATGAGCACGAGCCGCGATTTGAGATGCCTGCACCACAAAACTCATACCTAGACACGTTCCACGTGCCGCAGTCCATGCAACTGCTTCCCACAATCGCCACAGCCGTCACCAGCAACACACACGCGTGTTGCTGGTGACGGCTGTGCGTAACAAGGGCTACGAGCACCTATGGCCTACGGTGATGCGTGTTCACGCTGGTCATGCACGATAACCGCTGAGACCGTCAACGCGGACTCGTGAGCCTGATAGTGGTGCCCACAAAACAGCAGTTCAGCACCGTCACCGATCAGAGGAAACAGCACACGCACCCTCGCAGGCGCGCTACACCGATCGCATCGGTCCGCGGCAGTCAACAGCGGTGCAGCCGCTACACCATCGGTCACGTCCATCACAGCAGACGACATGAGAGTTCTCCTTCATCAATAGGAATTGCTGCACCCACACACCGGCCGTGACCAGGAGCCCGGACCAGACACCAGAACCACCAGTCAACGACACCGGTACAGCAGATGCAGCCATGTGTTGTGAACACAGGTACCGCCACCTACCGTGCCCGCGATCGGTCACCGGGCCACACAAACACCTGCAGCAGGGGCACATACCACCGCCCCCGCACGCTGCGCCGACACAGTCGCTTCCACACAACCATCCCAACCCATCCGCATGCCACATCATCAAGGAGACCTGATGAGCACACACACCATCCGCGTCATCGTCGTGACCGTCCTACTATTCACCGGTGCGGTGGTGTGCTACACCACCGCGTTCATCCTGGAACTTCGCTATGTCGGCCAGTTCATGTACAGCGACACCGACCTACCGGCCGGCATGATCCTGGCAGTCACCGGCTACTGCCTACAGCACGGCAGAAGCATTCATGCAGGGCTTCACCACATCATCTCCAGCAGCCGTCACCACCTCAGCAGATAACGATCAACACCCACCTGGTCCCGCATGCATCACGGTGCGGGACCAGATTCTTGAGGAGTGAACACGCCACCTACCGGACACACGCAACTCGCGGCGGTGGTCACCCACCGCATTCACCCCCGTCCTCACCGGCTACACCACGGCAGCAACGTCTGCGGAATCTTGATATGCGAGAGCCTCGCCGACCTGTTACGCACGTATGCGGTGGAGCCCCCTCACCGGCACCATCTGTGCCATGGAGCATCTGGGCGGCACCGACGCTGTCAGTAGACTTGCACGCGGTGCCAGAAGCCCATATGCGATGTATCGCCGTACAGTTGCACGCCACCCGCAGTGCCCGCCGGGCATACTCGCGGTGCTGCTTCACGACTCTGATCCAAGCGTGCGGGAAGCCGCTGCTGCGCACCCGAATCTTGAGGCACACCACATCATCGTCTGCGCCGCCTCTACCGATTCGGACATGGTTGTCGCCGTCACCACCAACCCCGTGACACCAGCGCGTGTTCTCAACCAGATCTATTCACGAATCGCTGCCGGATCATTGCGCAGACACTACGACATCTGCTACAACCTCGCATACCACCCCAATACACCTGCCTGCGTTCTCAACGAACTGCACCACCACAGCTCAGTAGCCATTTCATTAGCAGCACTACGGCATCCACGCGCCAGCGCGGACGCATTGACCGAACAGGCGTCACATCATCGCGGCTCCGTCCGGCTAGTGGTCGCTGGGCATCGAAACACCCCAGCGGACGTCATCAAAAAAAGTTGACGCATGACGCGAACCCAGATGTCGCTCGCCGAGCCGGCAGTATCGGACGCCGCAACCTTCTACGAGCCTACGCAGCATCACTACCAGCGTCAGAACAACAGCAGGCCGTGCTGCTGATAGACAATGAGTTCCCCGGATGGCCAGAGGACCTGGCTGCCATCATCCCCACGCCCACCACTGCACAACCCGATAGTGATCACCAGAACTGTTGAACCTGCTCACGCACATTCAGCACACCTACACCGGTGAACACCCTGACAGCACGGTGTATGACATCGCCTATTTCACCCGACCAACCGGAAACTGCAATGGACAGGATCACCGTTACATTGAAAATCTCCTGTAGCCGCGTTCCGCGCTGTGTCCCCTGTATGCACACCTCACCGCTAACCGTGAGCATGTTCCACGCCAGACGTTGAACACCCAGATCCGCACCAAACCACATGCTGGGTGCCACCCCTGATGATTCCCAGCCGCAGTAGCAGGCCAGCCGGCATCGGAAGACCCACACATCCCAGCATGTGGTTGCGGCAAATGATGACTCGTCAAACGTTACTCTGGAACCGTGAGCATCATCGGTGAGGATTCCAACAGCAGTAACCCCCTGTATGCCGTTGACGCTGAACGAGCCACGCTGGGAGCAGCGCTGCTATCTGCAGATGCCGCCGCAGACATTGCTGACATCGTCACCGCTGACGACTTCACCACCGCCGCGCACACGGGCATCTTCACCGCCATCACCGCCTTAACTACCGCCGGGCAACCCGTTGACCCTGTCACCGTGCTCAGCTACCTGAACACAACCGGGGTACTGGACCGTATCGGGGGTGCAGCGACCGTTCACACCCTCGTCGCCGCCACCCCATCGCCAGCATCAGGCACCTACTATGCCGAACACGTCCGCGATGCCGCCCTACGCCGACGTATCCAAGCAGCGGGCGCAAAAATCCAGCAGCTGGCGGCATCAGCCGGCAGCGAACCGGCACTCATCGCAGACACCGCCGAACATGAACTGTTGAACGCGACCGAAACCCGCGCACACACCACCTACACCGCGCTGGCCGACCTGCTCGACCCCACCATCGAACTGATCGAATCCAATGCAACGAAAACGGTCACTGGGCCTATCCCCCCGTACCATGACCTGCGGACAATCATTCCAGAACTGCTTCCCGGTCAGCTGATCGTCATCGCCGCCCGCCCCTCCATCGGCAAATCCACCATCGCGTTAGATTTTGTCCGGCACAGCGCCGCACGAAACGTGCCCACAGCACTATTCAGCCTGGAAATGAGTGCACAAGAAATCATGACCCGATACATGTCCGCAGAGTCCGGCACACCGATGCCGCGGCTGCTGTCCGGGCAACTCAACGACAACGACTGGGAGAAAGTATCCAGCACCGTCACTGCTTCACGTAGCCGGCCGCTGTACATCGACGACTCCCCGAACCTGAGCCTGATGGAAATCCGGTCCAAAAGCCGGCGACTCAAACAACGGCACAACATCAAACTTCTGGTCGTCGACTACCTGCAGCTGATGGACACCGGGCTGACCCGGTCGATGGCCAACCGGCAGGAGGAAGTCGCGTTCTTCTCCCGCAGCCTCAAACTCCTCGGCAAAGAACTCGACATCCCGATCATCGCACTATCGCAGCTGAACCGAGGGCCCGAACAGCGGCAAGACAAACGACCCATGATTTCTGACATGCGCGAATCCGGGTCCATTGAACAAGACGCCGACGTCATCATGCTGCTGCACCGTGAAGACTTCTACGATCGCACCGCACGCCCAGGAGAGTTAGACGTGATAGTGGCCAAACACCGCAACGGCGCCACCGGAACCACATCCGTGGTGTTCCAAGGGCACCTCTCCCGTGCCGTCGACATGACCACCTACGTCCCTAACGCCACCTAACAGCGCTAGGGCAGCAGCAACCCTGTCCCCCGCCACTGTCGCACATCTGCAATATCCCAGACAATCACCCACCGATGACTCCTGCGACAACTAGCACTCCCGCCAGTACTGCGAACAGAAGTAAAGGCACGGGGCTGTACGCAAGTACCTTGTCCACTACGGGTCGTGTTTCCCATTCGATATCTCGCGTGAACCTGAAGAAGGTGATCGCCCCCAGAAATTCCTGTGAGCGCCAAAAACGTATTCACAATTGCTGTCACATCTGCGACTGTTCAACGTTCGTCTATCTTCGTCATGTGATAGCCGTAGCAGTGATCGTCTCTTTGTTCTTCCTCGTACTCGCTGGTGGATTCTTGATGGTTCTCCGGGACAGGAATATCCGTGTCAGGGATTTTCGCAAGCTGTTTTCGAAGAAGGTTTGGATCTTGCTCGCGTCGACCCTGCTGGTACTCCCTTGTAACTACGGTGTTGTGGGTGAGCACGCTAACTATTGAATCTCCCAAGCTGTTGCCAGTGCTTGCAGGCACCTGGGTAGCGGCTGGCACCATCATGCAAATGTTGGCGGCGACAAAGTCCAACGGTATGAGTGTTCCGGCCGCCGACGTGGTCACGTTTGTCGGCTGGCTTTGCATCGGCACGGGAAGTGTTCTCGTCGTAGTGCTAAGTCTGCTCACGTAGCAGCCGGGCAGCCTTTGTGACCGCTTCGTTATGAGCAACACGATCACACCACACGCGCAGCCACGTCCCACAAGGGATGCTATCTGTCAGCGATGGACACCCGACGAGACAACGCCTCCTGCCGACTGAGTCCTTCATCCTGTAACCGGTTCCCCTGCTCAATCAGCGAACCAAATTGACGGCCCGGACGTAAGCCCGCAGCAATCAGCATCCGCCCGGTCACAAAATCAGGCGGCGGAGCCGACTGCACCTGCAAACGGGCACACCGCTCCACTACCACCTGGGCACGCTGGGACATTGTTTCCGCGGACCACACCTGAGCGCGGCCTGCTATATCCGCCTCAGACAGCCACACCAACGCCGACATGGTCGCCGGATGCACACGGCGAGCCAAACGCCGCAACGCCGAATCCGAGACCGTATCCAGGTCAAATGTATGAATCTTCATGTGCTCTCGAACCAGCGCCACCACAGCAGCAGACACCGAACGCTCCACCCGCAACCCGCGCAACAGTTTCTCAGTAATCTGCGCACCGATCGTGTCATGACCGATTGCGTCACCACTACTGTCAAAACATGCCCGTTTGCCCACATCATGGCATAACGCAGCGCACACCACAATGAACCGTTGCGAGGCATCCAGACCCTGCCTGCGGGCAACAATAGCCGCGGCATCCACCGCCTGAAACGTATGCTCCAACGCGTCACCTTCAGGATGATGCCGGCCATCCTGCGGAACCCCATCCAACGCCGCAACCGGCGCCAGCACCTGTTCCAACGCTGCGGCCTGGTGCAGAAGACGCAACCCCACCGACGGGGCGGGTGCTTTCACGAGCAACTTCCGTAACTCTTCGGTGAACCGTTCCGGGGACACCGTTGATAGCTGCCCGGACGACGACGCCAGCACGTCAGCGGTGGCGGCATCAACGGTCAGCCCAAAGCGGGCAGCGATCTGTGCTGCCCGAAACACCCGCAACGCATCCTGTCCAAATGTCACCGGATCGACAACCCGTAACCTGCGCGCTTTCACATCACCCAACCCGTCAAACGGGTCAAACACGTGTGCCGTTAACGGATCGAACGCGATCGCGTTCACTGTGAAATCACGGCGGCGAGCAGCGTCCGTAATCCCCAGAAACGGGTCAACCTGCGCAGAGATTCCCCGCCGGTTCGCTTCTGGACGTTTCGAGTCCACCCGCGGCAAACTGATGTCCATATCGATACCGCGGGAACGAACCTTCAACACCCCAAACGACGCGCCGACATCATGAACGGTACCCAGTGTGGACGCCAGGTGCAGCACCTCCGATAGCGGCAGCCGATGCACCTCAATATCAACATCAGACGATGCCATACCCAAAGCCGCGTCCCGAACACTTCCACCCACCATCAGCGCGGATCCGCCAGCGTCGGCTACCCGCTGGGAGAACTCCTTCACCACATCAGCAACATCAACTGTGAACCCGGCAGTCATCCCACCGCTATCCCTGACCACAACAAGCCCTCCAGACTGATTCACACCAACGTGCACCAGTGTTTACTGGTGTCAGCGCCGCGGGCACGCACCAGACCACCACGTCACCGTCAGACAGTACGAACCAGCAGGCACCGCAACCACACCCCACACGCCGCGGCACGGCTGGTGACGATCAGCCTCCGCCGCGCGCTGTGGCACTCGGAGTCTTTGGTGTCCCTTCTGCCTTGCTGCGGTGCACGCCGCTGACGGCTTGCGGGCGGTTGCGTCAACCCGGCTGGCTGGCCGCAAGTGGCTGGATCCAGTGCGATGTACGTGTGTGACAGCGCAGCGTGCGCGGGTGTGATCAGCGGTGAAAGCCGTGCGGACGGTCCGTCCAGTCAGATCAACAACCCGACGTGGAAGGCACTGAAATGACCGTCACCGACCTACCCGACCTGCTCGATACTGTGGATACGTTCTACGGGCCCTCAGTTGTCGTCGGGAAGCTGTTCCCCCTCACGGGGCCATGTCCGAATCATTGCGGTGAATGCGACCAATGCGCACGATCTAAGTACTACACACCGCGGAATATGGAAATGCTGCACACGCAAGCACGCGCGAACTCCTACTACTGGCGCACTGATGTGGAAGAAGGGTACGGCACGTTCACCAAGCAGCTTCCTGCTATCGCAGATAGCCAACCACAGGAGTGGATGTCACGGTTCGTTCACTGTTTCGACGACATCGCTGACCGTATAGAAAACGGAGAAGTCCCCTACCCCCGGTGCACGGGCGAAGAAATGGCACTGCATTTGATCCTCGACGACTGCGCCGAAATACTCGCCTTAGGCGATAGCGCATACGAGTACCTGATAGCACAAGAACTTGACACAGTTCTGCCCCATCACCCCGACGATGGTGATACTGAGTCTCTGCGTGACGTGATGTTTGAAGACCACGACGTGCTCATGCTGTTCAACCCAGCATTCGACACGACGGACACCAACCCAGCTGCAGCGATGTTGGGTAGGTGCAACCTTGAACCAGACACATGGTTCCTGCCGTTCAGGCCAGAAGAGCCCGTGTAACAACCCCACTGCAACACCACGACATCACCCGGGTCCCCCAGCAACAGGCGGCCAGTGTCCCCCACCGTTGCCCGGTGAGGACACTGGAGTCGAACCGGAACTGTTCGGTTCCACCCGCACGTACAAGGTCTCACGTACAGATTCACCAGCATCACGTGTGCAAAGGCCCGACACGTCAGACACCATCACACGCGAACACACACCACACGCTCACACTGATTGACAGTTACGACCCCTGTTTTGGAAACGGACTACCTGATGGCTGGACTCGTCGACGCCCGCACCGACGCCATGTACACACTGGTCGCCGCCGTGAATTACCTCCTTGATGACCCCAGCGACAGCACCGCCGACGAGTTCGCGCACGTGGCCCTGCGAGCCTTGACACGCATGTATGACGCAGGGTTCACCGACGGGGTATGGGAGGGGCGCAAACTGGAAACCGACAAACGTCACCATGCCAGCTCACTACACGTCACACCCGAGGAGGAAGACGACGATGAATGACGAGGACGACGACATCGAATACCAGATCGAGTACTCCATCCAACGCAAACGCAGCGAAGACGACGACTTCGAGGAAGTCGGATTCGGGTCATCCGGGGCATACGACACACTCGATACCGCAGCTCACATGGTGATCACCGGCATTCAACGACGGGAGTGGGAAACGACCGGCACCATGCCAGATCCTGCGTCGGTGGGCACGGAAGGACACCGCTGATGGATCCACTAGTCGTTCTCTGGCTGGGCATCATTGGTGCAGTGTGGCTGGCAACCGGGATCGTCATCGGGCTGGGATTCGGTCTGCTGACAGTCGCAGTCGCGTTACTTGCCTGCGCGGCCATCACCGCAGGTATCGCCGTATGCCTCACCTTCGAACTCCGACTCGGCAGTGAACAGTGACCGCCGGATCTGTAGGCAGTCCAGCTGGGCTACCGCTGGTGACAACACAGCAGCCGGCCGGGTTCACGTACGTGCAGGTGATGCATACCAATGGCTGACATCCAACCGGTCTACAACGTGACCCGAGACGAGAGCTACTGGATAGTGACCCGTGACGGGAAACCGATCGCTAAGTGCTACGTCAACACCGATGCGAAGAAGATTGTTGCTGCCTTGCGGGCAGCTACCGCACACACGCAGGAAGGCAGGTAGGCGTTGACAACCGTAGATGCGAACGTTGACGCAATCCGGGCACGATCGACACAGCCATACCTGAAACAAACCCTGGGACGTGGCGGGCAGTGCTGCCAGAACTGTCATGATCGGCGAGTCCTGCTGTCGGTGTTGGATGAGCAGAAACGCCTGATCGACACGGCGATGACACTACTGAGCGAAGGCTGCGACCTATTCGAACGCTGGGCAGCCGAGGAGAACATGGACACATTCAGCGAACACGCCATTGCGTGGGACGACCGGATTCACACACTGCAAACGGAGATGCAGAATGACTGACACCCCACCCGGCGCCTTCGATATGAAGCGGGCACTTTACGGCGGAGATGACCAATCGATCTTTACCCGAACATTCCTGGATAAACCCCACCGCTGCCCGCGCTGCCACGCCGTCGACAACACCGGCACTGAACTGCCTGCACCGGACAATTGTCGTCAGGGCATGCCCTCGGGCCGAATGCCTCACGAAATGGTACGGAATCAGATTCGCCGCACCAACGCTGTACAACGCCCGGCCCTACGCACTATTCGACCGGTGGCGGCCACTGGCATACCGGGTCAGCTTCGCCACAGTGAAGGTTGTGATAGCTCATGATTGACATCCATGTTGGTGACCTTGTGGAGCTGTGCAGTGAATCCGGTGGAGTTACCGAAATACATCGAGGCGTTGTCACCGCCACCAGCCCAGAAGAATCCGTGATTTACCTCGGTGAGCATCAGGTGTTGTTTTATACCGGCAGCACAGGCTGGGATGTCACCGTGTGCGCACGTGCAGACCCGCGATACCGCTGCATCGGCACCAGCACTGGCACACACCCCGAGTTCAGCAGCGTTGACACAACACGAACCGATCCGGGCACTGGCACACCGGTACCCCTGGCGGTAGCCGGCGACCATGTGCAGGCAACGACGCGTGTCGATGTGCTCAATACTGCGGCCATCGCATCGGCACGGGTCCAAGACTTGCACGCGCAACTATCGACAGCGTGGGAGCTTCTCAACCAGTCTTGCGGCCCCATGCACCTGCCAGTACAGGACGCGCGCCGCTGGTACGCACAGGTGGAATCTCTGAGCCAGGACATACACAGTGACGTGCACTCCACGGAGCCGCCGCAACCAGCCGTCAACGGTTGCTTGGTGTACGCAACCTGGAAAGACGATAGTGACACCGAAGTGTGGCAGCTGGTCAACGGTGTGTGGAGCGTGCTCGGTGGACCGGCCAACGGTCAGACCCGCTACATGGAGGATGCGCTGTTGGAATCGATCGAGATTTTAGGTGTTCCCAAAGGGGTGAGGACATGAGCCGGCTGACGTGTGAAGAGATCGATACGCACTTCCCCGACACGGAGGAACCCCTGTACGTCGGGGATGTCGACCGTACACAACGGTGGCAACGCCAGCTGCTGTTTGCTCACTTCTGCTGCGGCCTGTCCTGGCGGGACGCGTTCACCGCCGCACACATGTTCGGGCACAATTCGTTGCCGTTGGATGTCATGAAAACCGTGTCCGCACAGATGTAACTACCCGCACCGCACCCCAGTCCCCCGTGATATGAGTGGACGGACACGGGCGCGGATATGTGGACGCCATGTTGCTTCGGCAGGACCGCTCGAATCTGAACGGTCCTGAGTCTCCGCCGAACCCCTCATCCTCTGGTGCACGTGCGGTGCACACAATTCCCGTCCTCCCATTTGAGTGGTGGGTGTGTCACTTCAGGCCCATGAGTGCACTGTTCACCCAAGGAATACACCAACGGCAAGGACGCATCACATGAGCCTCAGCACCACCAGCGCTGCCTGGTGTCACGCGAACCACGTGACACCAGGTGACTACATCGTTCACGACAACAGCACGGCCACATTCGCGGCCGTTCGCGTGTACCAGGTGACCGCTATCGGTGAACTGCACGTACTGGCGAAGCTGGTGGAACACAACGGTGAACCGAAACAGTTCAAAGAACGGCTGGAACGAGTCGGTGTGCCGTCTTACGCCTGGGCAAAAATGGCCGGCGATGGTTGAGCTAGCGATCGTCGGTGTCTGTGCGGTGATTCCAGGTGCCGCGATTGGTGTTGCTGCGTGGTACTCGCTACGCAGTACTCCGTCACACACCACACATTCCAGCTGGCATCCAACACACCGCTTCGTGGCGGATGCCATACGAGAATGGGAGCGAACAAATGACCTCTGACTCACAGCCAAGACCAACTGATCGCTGCCCCTATCTTCCGGGTGAGAACCCGTCACCGCTTCACACACGCTTGGTCACAGTTCGCTCCCTCGTGACGGGTGTGCCGTGACCAATCTGTGCGGGCACACTCTTCCCACACAGCCAGCTACTTTTCCCGAAGTACCAACGGCGAGGACGCATCACATGAGCCTCAGGAGGCGCAGCAATGATCAAGGAAATCTCTATATCGGTGGAGTTACTTCAATCGTTGACCGATGACGAACCCTGCTGGTTCGATCATAACGGCGGATGCCAGGCGCACGGCTATTTGGGCTTGCAGCCTGGCGAGCTGTGCCCTCAGTTCGAAGCTAAGCGATCACTTGAGGCGGTGTCGAATGGCTTAGCAACCGCCGAACCAACCGGGCTAGGTGCAGTCATCGAGTTCTGCCGTCTCGAAGGTGGCGAACCGGAACGGTACGTTCATGTGGGGTCGGGAGTTTGGCGATCCGAATCCGCAGTCAACAGCGCCCCGGCATGCTGGGAACATTTTCGTGGGATGCATTCGATCAAGCTGCTGTCGCCTGGTGTTGCCCCGGCGGAGGAGGCACAGCAATGAGCCGGCCACTCTGTGACAGATGCGGGAAAGAGATGTACCAGACCAACATCGGGAACTGGCTTCACTACTGGACTAAGGACTTTTTCGGGCCGTGTCCCGGTGGTCGTCCTACCGAGACTGTGTCGAATGACTGATCACCGCATCTGCCACCTATGCCAAAACCGTGTAATCACGGCGCTCCTGACCGACGGCGTGATCACCTGCCCCCATTGGAAGGACAACACTGATGGCTGAGTTGAGGGCTGGAACACCAGCACAAGACAGGGAGGGTGACTGGTGGTTCGTCAATGCTGACGGGCGACTGCTGCTCGCGAATGTTGGAGGCCGTCTAGAACCTGAGTCGTGGCGGCAGGTGGAAGACGCGTTCGGCCCGCTCACGATCCATCCGCATCCTGAGGTTGCGGCTGCACGTATCCGCGTCCTCGAAGACCGGTTGACCCATGCCCGCAAACTGCTGTCCGAGGCGCAGCCAACCGCGGCATGCGAAGAGCAGCAAGCCCAGTGGAAGGACGCGGTGGACGCTCTCGATGCGGAGGCCGCGATTGAATGGTGGTTGCGTGATGACTGAGTACCGCACCCGGCCAGAGACCGTACACGCTATCCAATGGCGAGGTGACAACGAGGCCGAAGTGCAGGCATGGGTTAAAGACCAGTATGAGGGACTGACGACCACCGTAGCGAACGACCGGTTAACGATTCGATTAGAAACACACGGCTACCCAATCTACGACGTCGGCAGCGGTCAATGGATTGTGCGCGACCCAACATCCAACCGATTCCGCGCGGCCGTATCAGATGCAGTCTTCACCGCCAGATACCAGCCTGTTCCCGCTGCTGTGTGCACTATCGACGACTACCAGCGTTTGCCCGCACGAACAATCCTGGCCGTCACACGAGTCGGCCGCGACGGCATGATCGGTGTCGGCACCATCCTCGTGACCGGGGTCAAAGGTGTGCGCTCACCGGACTTCTTCGGTGACCTACCCACACAGTTCATCTCACTCGTTCGTGACGGCATCGAATGCCGCGTCATCGAACTTGGACCCAGAGATTAGAAACACAGACGGGTTGTCTGCATCCAACCAGGCAACCACACGAACAGTCCGCGGCACTGACTAACACAGCACCCGATGCGCGTCCAGCGAAGCCTCCGCCGGTACTGCACACCCCTATCACAATGTCCCACCGGCAGGCCCGATCGCTGGCGAACCTGCACCTGTCGATGCCCCAGCACCACCCCAACGACTCCCGGCGAAAGCATCCACCCCAGTGGTCGCTTTCGTCAGATGATCGCGCATCCAGCCGCAGTCCTCGATGTGCCGCTTCGCGGCCAGTTCAAGCCCCGCACGGG
>Ga0206107_1000600_pt1 | contig 13339 bp, 14 predicted proteins | sample 2B0metagenome_FD_148652 | JGI IMG/M metagenome (GOLD analysis project Ga0206107, IMG submission 148652) | Enriched microbial communities from leaf-cutter ant dump, University of Wisconsin, Madison, United States - 2B0 | ecosystem: Environmental > Terrestrial > Nest > Insects nest > Nest dump...
CCTCGTGCAGCCTCTCGCCTGGGGCGCCGACATCGTGGTGCACTCGGCCACCAAGTACCTTGGCGGTCACGGCACGGCCATTGGCGGCATCATCGTTGACGGTGGCACGTTCGACTTTGCCACGCAGCCCGAGCGCTTCCCGCAGTACAACGAGCCCGACCCCAGCTACCACGGCCTCGTGTACGCACGCGATCTGGGCGTGGGTTCTGCTCTCGGCGCCAACCTCGCGTTCATCCTCAAGGCACGCGTGCAGCTGCTGCGCGACCTAGGCCCCGCGATCTCGCCGTTCAACGCCTTCCTGCTCGCGCAGGGCCTCGAGACGCTGAGCCTGCGCGTGGAGCGTCATGTGGAGAATGCCAACAAGGTTGTCGCATGGCTGAGCGAGCGGCCCGAGGTGGAGTCCATCGCCTTTGCCGGCCTCGAAACGAGCCCGTGGCACCACTTGCAGCAGAAGTACGCGCCCAAGGGCGCTGGCTCGGTGCTCGCGTTCGAGATTGCCGGCGGTGCCGAGGCGGGCCGCACCTTCGTGGACTCGCTGAAGCTGCACAGCCTCGTGGCGAACATCGGTGACGTACGCTCGCTCGTCATCCATCCGGCAACCACCACGCACAGCCAGCTCACCGCCGAGGAGCAGGCCGCGGCGGGCGTCACGCCCGGCCTCGTGCGCCTATCCGTGGGCATCGAGCACATCGACGACATCCTCGCGGACCTCGAGGCGGGCTTTGCGGCCGTCGCGGCGTCTCGCTCGGCAGCGTCGGAGCTTGCCCAGGCATGACCACCACCGTGCCCGCGCCCGTCCAGGCCGCGCCGACGCTGGGAGCCATTCCAGCGTCGGCCGCCTGGCGGCCCGGCGACCCTATTGGGAAGCGCAAGTTCGCACGGATAGGTGACCTTGTGCTCGAATCTGGCGAGCATGTGCCCGACGCCGTGCTCGCCTACCAGACGTGGGGAACCCTGGCGCCGGGCAAGGACAACGCCGTCTACATTGCGCATGCCCTCACGGGCGATGCGGACGCGGCCTCGTGGTGGGGCACGCTCATTGGCCCTGGCAGGGCGATCGACACCGATCGGCTCTTTGTCGTGTGTGCCAATGTCATTGGCGGGTGTCAGGGATCCACCGGCCCCGCGTCCCCGGCGCCAGATGGCATGCCGTGGGGCAGCCGCTTCCCGTGGCCAACGATTCGCGATCTCGTGGAGGCGGAGCGTCGCCTCGCGGACATCCTCGGGATCGACAGGTGGCGGCTCATTGCCGGGCCGTCTATGGGCGGGATGCGGGCACTCGAATGGGCCGTGACGCATCCGGAGCGTGTTGGCGCCATAGCGGTCATGGGCACCACGGCCGCTACCACCGCCGAACAGCTGGCGTGGGGTGCGCCACAGATGGCGGCGATCCAGGCCGATCCCAAGTTCCGTGGCGGCGACTATTACGACGCAGCTGACGGTGACGGCCCGCACGTTGGTCTTGGCATTGCCCGGCAGATTGCGCACATCACGTACCGCAGCGAGGCGGAGCTGGCCTCGCGATTTGGCCGCGAGGTGCAGGCCGATGGACGCTTTGCGGTGGCCAGCTACCTTGAGCACCACGGCGAGAAGCTGGCGCGGCGATTTGACGCGAATACCTACCTGCGGCTGGTCAACGCCATCAATTCACATGACGTGGGGCGTGGACGTGGCGGGGTTGCCGCCGCGCTTGCCCGCTTTGCGGGGCCGGCGCTGGTGGTTGCGGTTGACAGCGATCGGCTGTATCCCGAGGCGAATGCCCGTGAACTCGACTCCGGCCTGGCGGGATCTCACGGGATTGCCTGGGTCCACTCAGGGGTGGGGCATGACGGCTTCCTCGTGGAATCCGAACAGTTCAACGCGCACGTGCGCGCGTTTGAGCGGGAGCTCAGTTAAGACACATTTCCGGCGAGCACGATGGTTGACAGCGTGGGGCCACCATTGGCGTGTCCCGACAGGGTGACAGAAACGGCGGATCCACCCTGCGGCTTGTTGAGCGTGAGCCGGATCGCAGTACCTGCCGGCAAGGTGCTGGCGCTCGTGAAGACCGCCGGCGAGGTTGCGATGCTCGAGGGGCTCCACACCACTCCCGAGGCCGTGGGGACCGCACTGGGCCCGCCACCACCGGGGCTCCAGGCCACGGTCAACGTGACGCCCGTCAGCGTGACGCCAAGTGGCGTTGTGATTGTGGTGTAGTCCGAGGAGCCACTGTGGGTAAACGGAGCCATCGTGGTGCCCTGGAGTGGGTTGTCACCCGATGCCGCAAGTGCGGGCGCGGCCGTTGCCACGAGAACAACCGGCGCCGCCCAGGCTGCCCCTTGCAAAACACGTCGTCGCGAAATGTGTGCGCGCTCGCCAGTATGCGTCATCGAAACCCCTCAGTTTCTGAAACCCGCCAGTTTCCTCAGTACCTCGGCGCCCGTGGGTGCCGGTGGCGTAACTGTAGAGCCAAATCTCGCCTGGCACAATCACTGTGCCCAAAATTTCTCACACGGGAGGCGTGTACACCCAGTCGATGGGCCCCGAGTCAAGGATCGTAAAGACCGCACTGTCCCTATCCACCACCGCAACGGCCTTCGCGTCGCTGCTGGTGGATGAGTCCGCGTGCAGCGCCACCACGCTGGTGCTGGCCGTTGCGCCCGCGTTGGACCCGGCCGACTGAATCCACGCGGAGGGCTGCACGTTGTCGTACGTCGCGAGGGGCACACCGATGTAGCTCACCACGAGGGTCGCGATCCCCGCGACCACACTTGGCGGGGACACGAGCGCCCACCGTGACGGATCCGCGATGCCCTCATTGTTGCTGCCGAGGCCCCACTTGGGAGCCGTGATGTCCCCCACCGGCAAGGCAAAGGTGAGGGTGAACTGCATCACGCTCGACACCACTCCCCCACCCACCTCTGGCATGTTCTGCAGGTTGGCGCGCGCCAGCGTCACCGTCATGTCACGCTGCTCGGTTGCGTCCCAGAAGTGAGCGATGGACGCCGCCTCAAAGTCGTTGTAGACGAGCCCTCCCACCTCAATGGAGGCCGCTGCGGCCGGGGCGGAGGTCGCCACCACCAGCACGGGTGCCGCCCATGCGGCGCCCTGCAGTACTCGTCTTCGAGAAGGGTTGTGGTCTTGAGCCGGGGTCATCACGATCACCTCTTCCCCGGCCACTCTACGCGCCGCTGGGGACGATCTGGTCAATTCGGACGATGCCCACCTTGGCCAGCTCCTCGAGGATGGCGGTGACGCGCTCGGCCGCCGCCACTCCGTGCGCGGGCGCTCCAAACTGGGCCACCAGCCGTTCACGAAGCTCACCCACACGCATGCCCTCGGCGCACAGCTGCACCATGGCCGCGGGAATCTCGGAGAGCAGCATCACCTCGCACACCACCAGCACCAGCGCCTCACCATTGCGCACCAGCACGTCATCCACGGCGGTGACCACGCGGGCTTCGTCGTCGATCATGACGCGTCCCCCACTAACTGCGGAATGGCATCGGCGAGCAGCTCCGCCTCTGCGTAGGTGACCCGGGCGAGCCCGCCCGTGCCCTCAAGCATGCGCGCCACGGATTGCAGCGGCGTAGGCAGGCGAGACAAGTACGAGACCTGCGCGGCAAGCTCGGCTATGCCCGGCAAAAGCGGAACGTCGCCAACGGTGACGCCGGCAGCGTCGGGCCGACGATCCAAAAGCACCACCCGGGCAAGGCGCAAGGCGGGTGGCGCGGGCATGAGCCCAAGGGCCTCCGGGCTCAATTGCACCTTCGTGGGGCCATCGCGCAGTATCGACAACGGCTTGGGGTATGCCGTGATGGATCCATCGTGGAGCACCATCACCGTCTCGTCCGAGACATAGCCAAACGCGGTGCCAAGCGTGCGGGCAAGCGTGGTCTTTCCCGTGCCGGAGGGCGCCACAAAGGCAACCACCCGGCCGTCGGGCAGCGCCAGGCCAGCGGCGTGAAGCATGATCGCGCGGCCCTTGCGTGCGCTGATGGCCGCCACCGTGACGGAGCCAGCGAGGGTGTGCATGACGCCAGCAATCCGTGGCCGAGCCGAGGAGTCAAGATCCACGGCCACGGTGGTCTCCGCCGGTACGGACGCGTCACGAGCACAGCGACTCCACGCCGCACGCAGAGACTCAGCCAGAGCGTCGGCCTGGCTTCCCGAACACCGCACGTCCACCGCCACTCCAAAGGCGGTGAGCGGGACAAGGGCCTCGCCGGGCCCTGCCGGCTGCGTCATGGCTCACTCGCCCGCTAACCGGCGCGCCTTGCGCGTGCCCTGCTCGGCGTCGTACTGGTACGCGGTGCCGTAGTACTTGCCCTCCCCCTTGCGGCTCACTCCGTCGAGGATGACGCCCAAGGCGCGGCCCTTGACGCGCTCCAGGTTCTGAAGGGCTTTGTCGAGCACGTCGATGGTGGTCTTGCCCGCGCGCACCACCACAAGGGCGCCGTCGGTGCGGGCGGTGAGGATCGCCGCGTCCGTGACCGGAATAAGAGGCGGGGTGTCGATAAGCACGATGGCGTTGGTGTCCATGCTCTGGAGCACGTTGTGCATGGTCGCGGAACCGAGCAGCTCCGACGGGTTGGGCGGAACCGCTCCCGCCCCGAGCACCGCAAAGCGGCCCGTGGTGCCATACGGCTGCAGCACCTCGTCAAGTTGGGCACGCCCCACCAAGACATCCGTGAGCCCGACGCCGGGCACCAGTCCCAGGTATTCGGCAAGCGAGGGGCGGCGGAGGTCGGCGTCGACGAGGATCACGGGCTGGCCGGACTCGGCAATGGCCTCGGCAAGCTTGATGGACACCGTGGACTTGCCATCACCGGGAAGCGACGAGGTCACGACGATGATCCGCGGCGGGTTATCCACGTCCATGAACTGCAGGTTGGTGCGCAATTGCCGCACGCTCTCTGCCGTGTGGAAGTCGCGCTCTGCAATCGCCACGCCCTTGCGTGCAATGTCGCTGTCAAAGGGGATTGTGCCGAGGACGGCGATGTCGAACTCGCGCTCAACGGCGTCGGCAGTGCGCAGGCGGCGGTCCATCGCGGCACGAACAAGCGCATACCCAATGCCCACCGCAAGCCCCACCAGCAGGCCAAGCGCTACCGCAAGCTTCACATTGGGCGAGCTTGGGCTCGTGGGAAGCACCGCAGAGTCAAGTGTTCGCAACTGCACCACCGACGTGCCGGCGGTTCCTTCGCCGGCCCCTTCAAGGTCCGCAACGACCTTGACCATGCCCTCAATCCACGCCTCCGCGAGCGCCCGGGCCTCTTCAGGGCTAGAGCCGGAGGCAGACACACGCAACACCGCGGTGTCGAGCGGATTAGAGACGGACACGCGGCCCACCACGGCGTCGGCCGAGGCCTCGAGGCCCAGCTGCTCAATGGCAAACTGCGCCACCTGGCGGGACTTGGCGATGTCGAGATACGACTTCACCCGCTGCACCGCGTAGGTGTTGCCCACGAGGGCGTCATTGATGGTGTCCGAGGTCCCCGCAGTGACAATGGCCGAGCCGTTCGCGGTGTAGATCTTGGGCTGCGCGAGCGTCCAGCCAAAGGCGAGCAGCGCCCCCACCACTGTGGCAACCAAGATGGCCGCCCAGTGCTGACGGAATATCCGCAGGTAGTCCTGCAATTCCATGGGCGTACCTCTCAGCTGGGTCGGCGAAGGTAAGCAAACCCCCGCCAGGGTGAGTACAGGGTACTCGCGTCATCGCCGCGGGAGCGCAACCGCATGCCCTACGGAATTAAGATGTGCCTAACGAACGTGAGCGCCCCGGGCCACCTGACATGTGGCCCGGGGCGCTCCTCCCGGGATTCCGACCTCGTGCCTAGGGGTTTGTCACAGAGGTCGTATGCAGAATCGCTAGGGAGTCTTCATCCGCCAGTTCGTCCCAACGTGCAAGGACGTCCTGGTGGCCAGGCGACTGCATCGCGGCGTCCCAGTCGTTGGCACTGGTCACCGTGATGACCTCGACGACGTCAGGTTGGCCGTCCTGCGGAGCCGTTGCAACATACGTGTCGAAGGCGAGGCAAGCATCCAGCTTCCTACACCTGGGCACGTCCACGTCGCGAGACCACTGGGCAAACGTGGACCGCTCGACTCCGGGCTTGAGCGAATAGGTGACGATCATCGTGATGGCCATATCTGTTCCTTTCTCGTGAGCCGGTGCCGCTCAATCGGCAGCCGGCGAAGGGTCAGCCGATGATCCCGTCCTTGTGCCGCTCCCACAGCTCAAAGTCATGCGACGGCACGACGATGTCCGAGGTGCGGTGGATGAGCTCATAGGCACGGAGGACCTCATCTCCGTTCCAGAACGTGCCCATGGGCCAGTCGTTCTCGATGTGCCGGTAGTTGAGGACGATGTCGCCCGTCAGCATGGCCACGCCATCTGCGGTGTCGACGGACACCATCACGTGGCCGGGCACATGCCCGCCCACCTTGTGAATGCGGACGCCAGGGACAACTTCCACGTCCCCCTCGATCATGACCATGCGGTCAACGACCTTGGTGAAGAAGGGGCGGAACTCCTCGAAGAAGTACGGCGCCCACTTGGGAGGCATGATCGCCCACGGCAGTGAGTCCCGTTGCAGCAGGATCTTGGCGTTCGGGAACTGCTCCGCGTTGGCACCATGATCCAAGTGGAGGTGCGTGGGAATCACGATGTCGATCTCTTCAGGCCGCACCCCACGGCTCTTCAGCAACTCCTCGATGTCGTGTTCCGGACCCTTGTTGTACCACTGGCTGATGCCGTACTTGAGGACGCAGTCGTTGAACGTGTCCGCATTGGCCTGGCTGACTCCGGTCTCCACCAGAATCTTCTTCCCGGCACCCTCGATGTAGAACATGGGCGCAGGGTTCTTCATGCCTTCGCGGGTGAACCCGTCTGGCATAGAGATGTGTGAGCAGTACGCGTGTGGGCGCATGGGCCCCTCTCGCAACTCGTGGGACATGCTCCCGCCCCACAAGTAGATCTGCTCTAGCCCCACGATGTCCATGGACACCGTGTTGAGCGCATGAATCTTGATAGTCATGAGAACTCCAATCGGTCGATTCGACGTGATCGCACTGTGCTGCTACGCGTCGTCGCCGAACTTGGCGATGTAGTCGGCGATGAACTTGTCCAGGATCACGTTCTCCGAGGCCGGCGGAACGTTGTCCACCACGCCCTTCACGTCGCTGAAGAACTCAGTGGCCATGTCCCAGCGCTCTTGCGGCGGGAAGATGTCGTACCACTTCTGCCATTCGGCTGCGTTTGCCGGGAACTGCTGCCAGCCGTTGAACATCGTCTTGAAGTCCTCGGCGGCCATGCCAGCTCCCGTAGTCCGGTTGAGCTCGTCAGCGACGAACTGTCCCAGCTCCAGGAGGTTCTCCTCGGACTCACCCGCGTAGGTGTTGACGCGGTTCCAGACGGAGAACACGTCAAGGAAGAGGTCGTACATCTCCGGATCCGCGACTGCCTCCTTGGTGGCGGCAAGGCCCACGAGCGGAACACTTCCCGGACCCATCTGACCGCCCGTGAGCAGTTCCTTGTCACCCTCATTGAGTGCCCTCAAGCGCTGCGGAATGCCACCGATGTAGGCATCGCCGGTGCCGGCGAGGAACGCCGCAAGGCCTTCGTTCGCCTCCATGTCCACGATGTCGATGGAGTCCCAGCTCAGGCCACCAACGTGCACCGCGGCAGCGTAGACGCCCAGTTCCATGTCGGTGTTGCCGGTGGTGACTACGGTGCGCCCCTCGAGTTGCTTAGCTGCCGCCTTTGCAGCCTCGTCGGGACCGACTTCCTTCTCGAGCTCTGCAAAGCTCTTCATCTCGCCATCGTCGCGAACCATGAGTGCAAAGCCGTTGTTGAACACGTGCACGGGCACGGTGAAGACGACGTCGGGGTAGTTCTCCACCACCGGGACGATGGTGCCAACCTCCTGCGGAGCGAGGTCAATCGCGCCCGCCGCCAGTGCCTGAGTGGAGTCGATGAAGCCATCGAAATGTGCGAACTCCACGTTGATTCCCAACTCATCGAACCAGCCCTTCTCCTCCGCGAAGAGGAATGGGTAGAAGTCCTGGAAGGGGATGATGCCGATGGTGATGTCGCGCTGCTCCACCGCGGGGTTACCGGAGTTGCCATCGCCATTGCTGGCCTCCGGGGTGCTTGATGACGAGCAGGCTCCCAGTGCGAGGGCGACCGCACCAGCTACGAGCGCAGGCGCCATTGCCTTTCGTGTGAACCTCATGTGTAGGTACTCCCATTCTGTGCGTCGTGGTCGAACGCGAGCTGCACCCCGCGTGACCGTGATACCCCTAGGCTCATGAGTGCCGTGCAGGCGCTGAATGCGCTCATGCTGCGGCCGATCTGTCAGTCCACTTCATTGCGCGCGCGCCCCACTTGCGGATCACCCAATCGGTGAGGAAGGACATCGCCGCGATCAGCACGATGCCGTAGAGCATCGCCGAGGTGTCAAGCGTGCGCTGGGCTACGAGGATCATGTATCCGATGCCTTGCTGAGCTCCCATGAACTCGGCGGCCACCACAAGCGTGAATGCCAGTGCGGACGAAAGCCTGATGCCTGCGAACAGGCTTGGGAAGATTCCCGGCAGCACCACGGTGCGATAGATGTGTGGCTCCTTCGCCCCCAAGGTCCGCGCGGCACGCACATAGTCTCGAGGTTGGTTGCGAGCGGCTTCGAGTGTGGAGACAACCATCGTGAGGAAGCAACCCATGGCAACGAGCAGGATCTTCGGTGGATCACCGATGCCCATCCACAGAATGAAGAATGGAATGAAGGCCAGCGCGGGAACCGGGCGGAAGAGTTCGATGAACGGATCCAGCAGACCCTCGACGTAGCGGTTCGAGGCCATCGCTAGTCCGCATGCGACGCCCAGCACAACGCCAACGATGAGGCCAAGGTACAAGCGCACCGACGTTGCCCAAATGTGCCCAAAGATGTCGAAGCCAAGGTTCCCCGCCGTGCGTGCAACGTTGCTTGGGTACGGAAGCTTGAGTGGGTTGGCGAACTGGGTGATGTCGGTAGTGATCACCCATACCGCGAGCACAAGCACCATGGCAAGAATTCCTAGCCAGGTAGCCTTGCCGTGCTTCTTTGCGGTGCCCTTAGCGGGAGCGGGTGCTGACGTCGTCGTCATGAGATCTCCTTGTGTTTACGCGTGGCCCGCGAATGCGGTGCGCAACTCTCGGCGCATGGACTGGAACTCGGACGAGGCACGAAGCTCATCGGTTCGCTCGCCCTCGAACGGCACATCGATGTCGGCCACGATGCGCGCGGGCCCTGGCGACATCACCAGTACGCGCTGACCAACGAAGAGTGCCTCTTCGAGGTCATGGGTGATGAAGAGGATGGTTGTTGGTCGATTCGCCGCGATCCGTAGCAGCTCCTTCTGCATGCGCTCCTTGGTGATCGTGTCAAGCGCGCCAAACGGCTCATCCATGAGGAGCACTTCGGGGTGGTTGGCGTAGGCGCGAGCGATATCGACCCGCTTGCGCATGCCACCGGACAACTCCTTAGGATGCCGATCCGCCCTGTCCTCGAGCCCCACAAGCTGCAGAATCTCGTCGACTCGGCGCTCAATCTCGGGAGCCGGAACCCTCGTCGCCTTGGGACCGTACTCGAGGTTCTCGCGCACCGTGAACCAGGGGAACACCGCATCGGACTGAAACACGACGGCGCGATCAGCGCCCGGTCCCGAGACCGGCGTACCGCCGATCCGCACCTCACCGCTCGAGGGCGCAAGAAGACCAGCGATGATGTTGAGAAGTGTTGACTTCCCGCAACCGGAAGGGCCAACGACACTGACAATCTGGTGACGCGGAATCGTGAGGTCCATCCGTGACAGCGCGGTCGTCGCGCTGTCGCCGCTGCCATAGACGTGCTCAAGGTTGATGCACTCGATGCCGGCGTCGGCCTGCGATTCCTGAGCAGCGAGCTGCGCGGCAGTCATCGGGTGCTCCTTCCTGGCGAAACATTGAGGCCACGAGCCATGACCTCACGCGCGCCCTCCGCAACGGGTTGCGGGTCAGCCCAGGTCTCGCGCCAAATGGCGAGTTGGGAGCAGAAATCCTGGGCGATCACGGCAGAGCTGAAGGACTCAAACGCCACATGACCGCTGTAGTCAGCAGCGCTGAGCGCGTCGAAGAAGGTCGCGAAGTCCACCGTCCCGCGACCGAGTGCTCCGCGGTTGCTTTCGCCTACGTGCACGTAGGCCAAATGTGTGCCCGCCTCGCGCACGGGAGCATCCATACTCTCCTCTTCGATGTTCATGTGGTACGTGTCAAGATGGATGCCAACATTCGGCTGGTTGAGCTCCTTGACGTAGGCGACCGCCTCTTTCGCGGTGTTCATGATGTTGCTCTCGTAGCGGTTGACGACCTCGAGCGCGAGCGGCACCCCCGTGGGCAATGCATAGTCACTTACTTCGCGCAGTGAATCGAGGCTCGCCTCCCGCGCTTGAGCGCTTGCCGGGGCCTGGTATTTGGTCATCGCGGAGTAGATGACACCTGTGAGCATCTGCGCGCCCATTTCGGCAGCAACGTCTACCGCGCGCATCAAGTGTTCAACACCAGCACGCCGAATACCAGGATCAACGCTGCTCACATCCTTGTGCGGCGGCAAGCCAAGAGACGCCGTCAACGAGACGCCCTCCTGCTGCGCGGTCTTGAGCGCATAGCGGCCGTCGACTGCCTCCGGCTGCATCAGAGGCAGTTCCAGGAAGTCGTAGCCAGTACGCGCAGCGAGCTCAATACAGTGGCGCAGGCTCGGGTGATCGAACTCTGCCTTCCACACCATCGCGTGGATTCCGACCTTCATTGGACGTCCCTCTCTCGCCGGGCCCCCCGCTTGATCGCCCAGGCTAGGACGACTACTTGGCACGTGTCAAGTCTTTCGCGACAAGCTCGTCGACAACATGCTCGGGAGCCAGCGTGTGGGTCAGATGTGGGGCGCTTACCGCATCCAGGCCGACGCTGCGACCGGTGACGAGTTAGCTCGTGACACCCACCCGCGGCGTCAGAACCGCCTGCACTGGGGGCACCTTACGTGCAATTGTGGCCTTGGTGGACTGCCTGCGGATGAGGGTCGGCTGAAAGATCTGATGGGCGCCGGTCGCGCGATCTGGCGACGCGAGCGCCTCGGACAGTAGCTGCACACTGGTGCGTCCGATCTCGCGCGCTGGCACTCGGATCGTTGTCAGTGGCACCACGAGCTGTGCACTTTGATCGCTGTCGTCGAAACCAACAACGGAGACATCCGCGGGCACCTGTATCGAGCTGTGCAGGAAGGCCTGTAGCACTCCGGATGCCACCACGTCAGTGCATGCGAAGACGCCATCAACCTTGCCAGCGCGGACGCTTTGGGCGAGGCGCTGACCCGCGACCACCCCGCTAGCCATGTCCAGCGCAGGGATCTCTACGAGCGTCACCTGCACGTCTCGAAAACCCTTTGTCGCCGCACGTAAGCCCTGGTATCGGGCGTTCACGACGTCTTGGCGGATATCACCAACGAAGGCAATGGACTGGCACCCGGTGGCCACCAGGTGGCTGCCAACTATCTCGCCGCCAAGTTTGTCATCGATCCACACGGAGTCGCATTCGGGATCGGGACTGGTAGATCCCACGACCACTGCGCCAATGCCGCGAGACTTCAGCATGTGTAGTGAGTCGGTCACGTCACCCGTGGGGAAGACGATCACCCCATCCACATTCCATGAGGCGAAGAGCTCAAAGTAGTGACGCTCTCGCGACGCTTGGTGATTGGCGTTTGCCGAAAGCACGCTCCACCCGTGTTCCGTGGCGCCGTCGTCCACTCCCCGAGAGAAGTCCGCGAAGAACGGCAACGTGGAGTCCATGAGGATGAGGCCAAGCGTGTGGCTGTTGCCAAGGCGCAAGTTCCTGGCCGCCGCGTTGGGGATGTAGCCCAAGCGCTCCACGGCCGCCGCGATCCGGCGTGCCGATGCCTCTGAGACGAGGTCCGGCCGGTTGAAGAAGTTGGAGACCGCGGATCGCGAGACGTTGGCCGAATGCGCGACGTCGCGCATGGTCACCTTCATCGCCGGTTACCCGCCTCCATCGCTCGGCAAAGTCACCTGGATCGATCCAGGCGAGCCAAGTATAGCGATGCGGCGTACCTGGCATCGGAGATATTCTCGCAACGTCTCGGGCACCGGCGTCGTCATCTTCCCTGGTATGGCGCGCCGTCAGGTGATGCGATTGACGTTCGCGCGGAACGTGCGCGTCTCAACCGCGACTGACAAGGCCGAGGTCCCGGAGCGTCGCAAGGAAGCCGCGTGTGTCCCGGGCAACGACCTCGCGCTCAACTCCGGTGACCTCAACTAACTCATCAACGATTTGAGTCTCGGTTCTGGTTCCATCGATGCGGACCCAGATCTCGAAGGCTGTGCCCTCGAAGACGTACGGCGACTGCTGATCCTCGATGCGCGGGAGGTTGAGGACGTAGGCGGTACGGTCCTCGACTATCTCTGCCAGGCCAGTTATGCGCGCCAGCGGCCCAGTCATGTATCGCCCCGCGTGTAAGGAGAGTCGATCACGCCACGCCTTGCCTGACGGCGCGAACTCATCACAAGGGGCAAACTGCGCACACTTCTCGCGATGCGCTTGAAACGCTCCCACATGAGCGTAGCCGGGCCCATGGTGCGGTGTGGTTGGGCTAGCCGGAGTTCGTCATCGGATGGCCACAGGGCGAGTGCGAGCATCCTCGGACGCTCGCGCCAGGACGCCACTTTCCACCGCTCGGCGAACACTGCGGTGACGTTGTTGTGCGAGTTCACATGCGTGACCCACGCGATATATGCAGGATCAGTTGCATCGTAGGTGGGCACGTCGACACCGATCGCCATGAGGAACGGCGCGAGGCTCCCTGCCGAGCCCGTCTGCTTGGCAACTTGCGCAAGTTCCCTGCCAAAGTCGGGATCGCCTTCCGCGGCGAGCAATGCGACCAAGTCTCGGTATTCATGAACGTGGCGGTGCTGTTCCGGCGAACTGCGGAGCGAGTGAAGGGCCAATATTGCGGCGCTGCTCGCACGATCCGGCACCGAGCACGTGATCCCAGCCCGCTGTACGGCCACGCGTCGAGCCCATATACAGTCGAACGCCCGCTGAGGTGATTCCAGGAATCCGGGGAAGGATTGGTGGAGGTCGATGTCGCACGGCCACTGAGGATGCACAAGGCTGACCGAGTGCGTTGTCATGGCATCGGACAGTCGCCAACGCGGGCGATCAACCCAGCCACGCCGTGCAAGTTCCTCATGCACGCTCGTGAACCGCGCAGGATCCACCCACAGGTCCACATCCGAACTCGTGCGATGCGCGCGCAATCCAAACTCTTCG
>Ga0206107_1000606_pt1 | contig 13170 bp, 10 predicted proteins | sample 2B0metagenome_FD_148652 | JGI IMG/M metagenome (GOLD analysis project Ga0206107, IMG submission 148652) | Enriched microbial communities from leaf-cutter ant dump, University of Wisconsin, Madison, United States - 2B0 | ecosystem: Environmental > Terrestrial > Nest > Insects nest > Nest dump...
GCGCGGTTGCCATCGACGGCACGCTCGGCATGGGTGGCCACAGCGAGGCCATCCTGGCGCGTTGCCCCAACGCCACCGTGGTGGGCATTGACCGCGACCCGCACGCCATAGCGCTCGCGAGCGAACGCCTTGCACCCTTTGGGCAGCGATTCATCGCGCACCACGCCGAATATGACGACATCACCGGGGCACTTGCCGCTGCACGGGCCGACGCTGCCGCCGGCATCCTGCTCGACCTCGGGGTGAGCTCGCTGCAGATTGACGAGGCCGAGCGCGGCTTCAGCTACGCGCAGGACGCGCCGCTCGACATGCGCATGAACCCCGAGGATCCGATCAGCGCCGCAGACATCCTGCGCGACGCCGACGAGGCAACGTTGACGCACATCCTGCGTGACTACGGCGAGGAGCGATTCGCCGCACGCATCGCCCAGGCCATCGTGCGCCAACGCCAGAGCGCACCGATTCTCCGCAGCGCGCAGCTCGTGGACATCGTCCGGGCGTGCATCCCGGCGGCCACTCGCACGCCGGGCTCGAACCCGGCAAAGCGCACCTTCCAAGGGCTGCGGATCGCCGTCAATCGCGAGCTCGAGGTGCTCGAGCGCGCGATGCCGCGGGCCGTGGATGCCACCGCGGTGGGTGGGCGCATCGTCGTGATGTCCTACCACTCGCTCGAAGACCGCATCGTCAAGCGCGCCCTTGCCGCCGGAGCCGAAAGCACCGCGCCCGTTGGCCTTCCCGTGGTGCCGGACGACGATCAGCCGTACCTGCGCCTTCTCACGCGCGGCGCGGAGAAGGCGGACACAGCCGAGGCCCAGGCCAACCCCCGCTCCAAGCCCGTGCGGCTGCGTGCCGCCGAGCGCACCCGAGTCACGCCGACGGCACGGAGGGCGGCATGAGTGCGGCACCCGCGCGGCACCCGCGCCCCTTGCCACCACGTTCGTCTGGGCCGCAGCGTTCCTCCCAGCCGCAGCGTTCCTCTGGGCAGCAGCGCCACACCCATCTGCGGGCCGTTGCCGCTCCCGAGCAGGCGCGTTCGCTCGTGCCGTTCGCGTGGGCGTGCGCGCTCATCATCATCGGCGCCCTGAGCGCGGTGCTGCTCGTCAACACCTCCATGGCTCGCGGCGCCTACGAGCGCCGCGACCTCAAGATCGAGATCGCGGACCTCCATGAGCAGAAGGCGGCGCTCGTCACCAAACTGGAGCAGAAGTCCTCGCCCGCGAACCTCGGCGACGATGCGCACCGGCTGGGGATGCAGCCCGCCAAGCAGTTTGGGTTCCTGTCGCTCGCGGACAAGATCGTCATCGAATCGGGGCACAAGTAATGGCGGTGAAGATCCGGGTAGGGGAACCGGCCAACCGTCAGCGCGTCGTCTCCGTTCTCGTGTTCCTGCTGCTGTTGGTGTTTGCCGCACGGCTCGTGGTGATTCAGGGCGTGCAGGCGCGTGGATTGTCACAGCAGGCGCTCGAACAGCGGCTCGTCACCAAGGAAGTGTCAACGCCGCGCGCCGACATCGTGGACCGCAACGGCGTGGTGCTCGCCACCACGGTCGATCGCTACAACATCGGTGTCAACCAGCGGGCACTGGCCACCTGGAAGCGTACGGAGAACGGCTCGGTCACGGCCGAGGGTCCGCTTGATGCAGCGACCATCCTTGCGCCGATCCTCGGCCTCGACGCCTCAGAGCTGGCGGCCTCGCTTGTGGGCGACTCCACCTGGGTGTACATCGCCAAGGACATCACCCCCGACACCTGGGAACTCGTCGACGCCGAACACATCACCGGGGTGCAGCCGGAGCCCGTGAGCGAGCGCATCTACCCCAACGGAGCGATCGCGGGCAACGTCATCGGCTTCATGGGTGGCACGAGCGATGGCCCGGGCACCACGGGACTATCCGGCCTGGAGTTGTCCTACAACAAGCTCCTCACGGGCACGCCGGGCTCCATCACGTTCGAAAGCGGCGGCAACGGCACCCTCATCCCTACGGGAGTCCATGAAGAGACCGCTCCCGTGCCAGGCAAGACGCTCATGACGACCTTCGACAGGGATATTCAGTACTACGGCCAGGAGCGCGTGGCGAAGGCACTTCGCGAAACGGGCGCCTCGCGTGCCACGGTGGTGATCTCAGATGTCCACACGGGTGAGATCTACGCGCTCGTCGATTCCAACAGCGTGGATCCCAACGACCCCGGCGCGAGCGACGCCAAGAACCGCGGCTCGCACGCCGTGTCAACCGTCTTCGAGCCGGGGTCCACCGCCAAGACCATCACCATGGCGGCTGCCATCGAGGAAGGACTCGTGACTCCCACGAGCCACGTGAAGGCGCCCTTTGCGTACACCACCTCCAACGGTCAGACATTCCACGACTCGCACGAGCACGGCGTGGAAAAGCTCACGGTGGCGGGCGTGCTCGCGGAGTCCTCCAACACCGGCACCGTGCAGATTGGCGAGAAGCTCACCGCCAAGCAGCGCTATCAGTACCTGACGGCGTTCGGCTTTGGCAGCAAGACCGGCGTTGGGCTGCCCGGCGAGTCCAGCGGCATTCTCAAGAACTACAAGGACTGGGACGGTCGCTCCAAGTACGCGGTGCTGTTTGGCCAGGCGCTGTCCGTCACCGCCATCCAGACCGCCCAGGTGTACCAGACCATCGCCAACGACGGCGTGCAGGTGCAGCCCACCATCGTCAAGGGCTTCCTCGACGCGGACGGCACCTTCACGCCGCGCCCCGTCGAGGAGCCTAAGCGCGTGGTGTCCTCCAAGACCGCCCACCAGGTCTTGACGATGCTCGAGTCCGTGACCGACGAAGGCACCGGTGGACTCGCGAGGATTGACGGCTACCGCGTGGCCGGAAAGACCGGCACGGCGCAGGCCACCTGCACCAATGGGGCCTTCGAATGCGTCGTGTCGTCGTTCGTTGGCATTGCACCAGCCGACGACCCGCGTATCGTCGTCACGGTGATCTTGTACGACCCCCGGACCTCCATCTACGGCGGCGAGGTCGCCGCCCCCATCTTCAAGGATGTGGCGACCTTCGCCCTGCAGGAGCTCCGCGTGCCGCCGTCGGAGTCCAAGCCCACGCTGTACCCCACCACCTGGAAGTGAGCGTCGCGACCATGGCGCCCTCACACATGACGCTGCGGCCCACACATGTGGCACCGCTATCGCTCGCCGCGCTTGCCGCGCGCACCGGCGCCGAGGCGACCCCGGCGTCGGCCGGGACGCACGAGGTGACGGGCGTGACCGTGGACTCTCGCGACGTCCGCCCCGGTGACCTGTTCGGTGCATTGCCGGGGCTGGTGGTGCACGGGGCGACCTTTGGCGTGCAGGCGCAGGCGAGCGGAGCGTCGGCCGTGCTTACGGACGCGCAGGGCGCCCGCATCCTGGCCGACGCCGGGGTCACCTTGCCGTTGCTCGTCACCGATGACCCGCGCAGGGCCATAGGAGAGGCGGCGGCCGCCGTCTATGGGGATCCGTCCACGCGACTGGTGTTCGTTGGCGTCACGGGGACTAACGGCAAGACCACCACGAGCTACTTCATCGACAGTGCGCTCGCGCAGGTGCACCGCGATCGCGGCATCCTGGGCACGGTTGAGCTGCGCGTTAAGGACGAGGCGATCGAGTCTCCGCGCACCACGGTGGAGGCCCCCGTTCTGCACGGACTGTTGGCGCGGATGCTTGAGGAGGGCGTCACGGCGGCCGTGACCGAGGTGAGCTCTCATGCCGCGGCGCTCGACCGCATCAGCGGCGTGGACTTCAGCGTTGCGGTCTTCACCAACCTGCAGTGGGACCATCTCGATTTTCACAAGACGATGGAGGGCTACCTCGAGGCCAAGGCGCGGCTCTTTGAACCGGGCAGGGCGCGCAGGGGAGTCATCGCCATCGACGACGAGTGGGGCCAGGCGCTTGCCCAGCGCGTGCAGATCCCTGTGGAGACCGTGGCGACGCGTCCGGGCCTGGGCCTGAGCGCGGACTGGCGAGTGGTTGCGGCCGACGTAGGGCTCGACGGCGTGGGCTCCACGTTCACCTTCCGCGCCCCCGACGGCACCGAGCACGAGGCGTTCAGCCCGCTTCCGGGCCTCGTCAACGTCTCGAACGCCATGGTGGCGATCGCTGCGGCCGCCGCGGCAGGAGTGCCGCTTGATCTCGCCATCGCGGGTGTTGCCGCCGCCCACGCGGTTCCGGGCCGCATGGAGCGCGTCATCGAGCGTTCCGCGCTCGATCCGCTCGCGATCGTCGACTATGCGCATACTCCGGATGCGCTTGACCTGGCGTTGCGCGGGGTGCGGCCCATCACCCCTGGCCGGCTCATCCTGGTCTTTGGCTCCGACGGCGACCGTGACCAGGGCAAGCGACCCGTCATGGGTGAGATCGCCGCGAGGCTCGCGGACGTCATCGTGCTGACGGACGAGAATCCGCGTTCGGAGGACCCTGCCGCCATCAGGGCGGCCATCCGCGAAGGCATCGAGCGCGAGCGCCCCGACCTCCACGACGTGCACGAGGTAGAACCGCGCAGCGCGGCGGTGGAGTACGGGCTTCGCCTTGGCGGACCCGGCGACACCGTTATCGTGACGGGCAAGGGGCACGAGCCAAACCAGGAGATAGCAGGAGTGTTCTACCGCTACAACGATCGCGACGCGTACCTTGCGGCCCACGCCGCCATCCTCGCGGAGCGGAACGCATGAGGCCGCTCACCGCCCAGTGGGTGGCGAACGCGGTGGGCGGCACCCTTGCCGCCGACGTGGAGGCCGTGGTGACCTCGGTGGTCAAGGACTCCCGCGAGGTCACGCCCGGTGCGCTGTACGTGGCCTTCGTTGGCGAGCGCGTTGACGGCCATGACTTTGCGTCGGCCGCGGCCGCTGCAGGTGCCGAGCTGTGCCTGGTCTCGCAACACGTCGACGCCCCACACGTCCTTGTGGATGACGTGGAGGCGGCGCTCGGGATGCTCGCGCGCGCCTACTTGGCGTTGCTGCGCACCGAGGGCGACATCACGGTCATCGCCATCACCGGATCCAACGGCAAGACCACTACCAAGGACCTTGTGGCGCAGGTGCTTCCCGATGTGGTGGCGCCCCTCGGCAGCTTCAATAACGAGATCGGCATGCCGCTGACGGTGCTCGCCGCCGACTCCACCACTCGCCACCTTGTGCTCGAGATGGGTGCATCCGGCCCCGGCCACATCGCGTATCTCACGAGCATCGCCGCGCCGGATGTCGCCGTGGTGCTCATGGTGGGCACCGCGCATGCGGGCGGCTACGAGGACGCCGGCGATATCGCTCGCGCCAAGGCTGAGATTGTGCAGGGGCTCGTCCCCGGCGGCGTGGCCATCCTCAATAGGGACGACGCTGCGGTCGCCGCCATGGCACCGCTCGCGCAGCGGGTGGTCACCTTTGGCATGGGCGGCAATGCGGACGTCGTGGCGAGCGGCCTCACTCTTGACCACGGGAGGGCGAGCTTTGTGCCCGTGGTGCGGGGAGTGGAGGGCGAGCGGGTGACGCTGACGCTCGTGGGGGAGCACCATGTCACCAATGCCCTTGCCGCGCTCGCGGTTGCCGTGGAGTGCGGGCTCGAGCCCACCGCCGCCGCTCGCGCGATCGCAGCCGCACCGCCCCTGAGCGAGCACCGCATGGCGGTGACGGAGCGCGGCGACGGCATCACCGTCATCGACGACAGCTACAACGCGAGTCCCGAGTCGATGCGCGCCGCCTTCAGGGCATTGCTCGACGTTGCCGAAGGTGGCCGCACCTTTGCCGTGGTGGGGGAGATGCTCGAGTTGGGGGCGGCGTCGCGAGACGCGCATTGGGACGTTGGCCACAACGCCGTCCGGCTGGGAATCGACCACCTGCTCGTGGTGGGTGAGGGAGCAAAGCCAGCGTTTGACGCGGCCGTGCGCGAGGGCTCATGGGGCGACGAGGCGGCGTTCGTCGGTAGCATTGACGACGCACGCTCCTACCTCGCGGACAGGCTCACCTCTGGCGATACCGTCCTCGTGAAGGGGTCACATGGCTCAGGGCTGTACCAACTTGCGAGCGACCTGGTGAAGGAGAACGCATGAGAGCGGTGGTCTTTGCGGCCAGTCTGTCGCTGTTCATCTCGCTGTTCGCCACCCCCTTGTACATTCGGTTCCTCACGCGCAGGCAATACGGCCAGTTCATTCGCCAAGACGGACCAGAGTCTCATCACGTCAAGCGCGGCACTCCCACCATGGGTGGCGTGGTCATCATCGTGGCCACCGTCATCGGGTGGATCGTGGCAAATCTCGCCACGAACCGCACCCCCAACGTCTCATCGCTGTTGGTGCTGTTCCTCATGTGCGGGCTTGGCCTCGTGGGATTCATCGACGACTTCATCAAGATCTCCAAGGAGAGGTCGCTGGGCCTACGGGCGCGCTACAAGATCCTTGGCCAAGCGGTGGTGGGCATCGCGTTCGGCGTGCTCGCCCTGCAGTTCCCCGATGAGGCTGGCGTCAAGCCCGCCTCAACGGCCATCTCCTTCCTGCGGGACACCGCGCTCGACTTCGCGGTGTTTGCGCCACCGGTTACCCTGATTCTGTTCGTCATCTGGGCGAACTTCCTCATCACCGCGTGGTCCAATGCCGTGAACCTCACCGATGGCCTCGACGGCCTGGCCACAGGGGCGTCGGTCATCTTCTTTGGCGCCTACGTGCTCGTATGCCTGTGGCAGCTCAATCAGAAGTGCGGCTACACGGAGAACGTGGCGCAGTGTTACGACGTCCGCGACCCCCGCGATCTGGCGATCCTGTGTGCGGCCATCGCCGGCGCATGCGTGGGATTCCTGTGGTGGAACGCGAGCCCGGCCAAGATCTTCATGGGCGACACCGGTTCGCTTGCGCTTGGCGGCGCCATCGCCGGCATCACGCTGCTGACCCGTACCGAGCTGCTGGGAGTGATCATCGGCGGCCTGTTCGTGATGGTGGTGGCCAGCTCGGTCATCCAGATCGGCTACTTCAAACTCAGCGGCGGTAAACGGGTGTTCAAGATGGCTCCGCTGCATCATCACTTCGAGATGCTCGGGTGGGGCGAGGTGACCATCGTCACGCGCTTCTGGATCATCGCCGGCCTGTGCGCCGGGATGGGCATGGGGATCTTCTATCAAGAGTGGGTCTCGCAGCTGTCATGACGCCGGGTCAGCCATGATCGCGGGCCTGCGCGTGCTCATCCTCGGCATGGGCGTGGCGGGGACCAGCGCCCTGACCGCGTGCCGGGAGATGGGGGCCACGGCGGTGACCGTCGACGCCAACGGAACCGCGGACCACCCAAGCCTCGCCGGGCTCGACCTTTCGCAGTTTGACGTGGCCATGGCGTCGGCCGCCTTTGCGCCCCATAGCGAGGCGATCCGTGCGTGTGAGGCCGCCGGGCTGGAGATCTGGTCCGAGATGGAGTTTGCGTGGCGCGTGCGCCGCGAGGGCGTTCCGTGGGTGCTCGTGACGGGCACCAACGGCAAGACCACCACCACGCAGATGGTGGGCGCCATCGCGCAGGCCGGCGGGCTCGAGGTGCGGGTGTGCGGCAACATGGGCATCCCCGTGATCGAGGCCGCGCGGGCGCAGTGCGACCTCGTGGCCGTAGAGATCGCGAGCCTCCAACTGCACTTCACCACCACGCTGTCTCCCCACGCGGCCGTGTGCCTCAACGCCGACGACGACCACACGGATTGGCACGGCTCGCTCGAGGCGTATCACGCGGACAAGGCGCGTGTGTACCGACACGTGCAGGTGGCGTGCGTGTACCCGGCGGCGGATCGGCGCGTGGAGCGGATGGTGGAGGAGGCCGACGTCGTGGACGGCTGCCGCGCCATCGGCGTCACCGTTGGGGTCCCGGCGGTGTCGCAGCTGGGCGTGGTGGAGGGCGTGCTCGTGGACAGGGCATTCCATGACCAGCGCCGCACCCACGCAGTAGAGATAGGCCACCTCGACGACCTCTCCCACCTCGTGGCCGGTGCGGTGCCGCCGTACCTGGCGCTCAACGCGCTGAGCGCGGCGGCGCTTGCGCTCGCGGTGGGTGTGACGCCGCAGGCCGTGCACGAGGGCCTCGCCGGTTTTGCGCTCGACCATCACCGCACGGCGCTTGTGGCGACGGTAGACGGCGTGACGTACGTCGACGATTCCAAGGCCACCAACGCGCACGCCGTGAAGGCCGCATTCGGCGGCTTTGGCGACGACTCCGTGGTGTGGATTGCGGGTGGTCTTGCCAAGGGGCAGGAATTTGGCGAGCTCGTAGAGGCGATCCGCGCCAAGGTGCACGCCGCCGTGCTCATCGGGATTGACCAGGAGCCGCTTGCGCGCGCGCTCGCGGAACACGCCGCCGATATCCCCGTGGTGGCGATGGCCCCGGGAGACACTGTCATGGAGCGCGCCGTTACGGCCGCTCGCTCGCTGGCAAGGGAAGGCGACACCGTTCTCCTGTCGCCCGCGTGCGCATCGATGGACCAGTTCCGCGACTATGCGGACAGAGGCACCGCGTTCGCCAACGAGGTGAGGCGATTGGAGGGCTGATGACCGCCACGGCACACGCCAGGTCGCGCACCATGGCGTCCGCGTGGAAGTCGCCCGCAGCCACCTACTACCTGCTCACGGCGTCGGCCGGGATCCTCCTCATTGTTGGACTCGCCTCCGTGCTGTCTAGCTCCTCCATCGACTCCTTGCGAGAGACGGGCGGCAATCCCTACGCGCTGTTCTTCATCCAGCTCGCGGCCTTCAGCGTGGGGTTCATCGCGCTCGCGTTCGGCTCTCGGCTGCCGGTGGTGGCCTGGAAGCGCCTTGCGCCGGGGGTGCTGTTTGGGTCTATCGCGCTCCTTGTGGTGGTGCTGTTCGTTGGGGTGTCCTCGGGCGGCAACCGCAACTGGATTCGCGTCTTTGGCCTGGTGACCTTCCAGCCCTCCGAGGTTGCCAAGCTGGGCCTCGCCCTGTATCTGGGCATGGTGTTGTCGACGTTCCGCAAGAAGCTCACCACGTGGAAGCAGATCCTGGTTCCCGGCGGCCTGATGTCCGCGGCAGTGGTCGCGCTCGTCCTTGCCGGGCGTGACATGGGCACCGCGATGGTGCTCGTCATCATCGTGTGCGCCGCCTACTGGATTGCCGGCTTGCCCCTGCGGTTCTTTGCGATGGTTGGCATTGTTGGTGCCGTAGGAGTCGCGGCCCTGCTCGCGGACGGCACCTCGCGCTCCGAGCGCATTTCCGCGTGGCTCAACCCCAGCACGTGTGACATTCAGGGCGCCTGCCAGCAGACGGTGCACGGCATCTGGGCGCTCGCCTCCGGCGGCCTGTGGGGCCTTGGCCCCGGCATGAGCCGCGAGAAGTGGGGCGGGCTTCCCGTTCCCGATTCCGACTTCATCTTCGCGATCATCGGCGAGGAGTTTGGCCTCATGGGCACGCTGCTTGTGCTTGCCGCCTTCGGCATGATGATCGTGGCCGTCAATCGCATCGTCCACCGCTCCCGTGACCCCTTTGTGCAGATCGCGGGCGGTGCCATCGGGGCGTGGATCATCGGTCAGGCCTGCATCAACATCGCGGTTGTCATTGGCCTGCTTCCGGTTACGGGATTGCCCTTGCCGCTCGTGTCCTCTGGCGGATCGTCGCTCATAGCCTCCATGACCGCCATCGGCGTCCTCATGGCCTTCGCCCGCGCAGAGCCGGGGGCTCCCGAGGCGTTTGCCGCACGTCCCTCCGTGGTGCGCCGCTCCTTGACGGTGCTGTCGAGGGGGCGGCGTGGGTAGCGTCGTGCTTGCCGGAGGCGGTAGCGGGGGGCATGTGAATCCGTTGCTCGCCACGGCGGCAGAGCTGCGTTCACGCGGTCACCGCGTGAGCGCCGTTGGGACCGCGGAAGGCATCGAGACAGACCTGGTTCCCCGCGCGGGAGTGGACCTTGATCTCATCGACAGGGTGCCGCTTCCGCGCCGGCCCAACGCGGCGGCCCTGCGCTTTCCTCGCGACTTTCGCCGCGCCACCGCACAAGCGGCACGCATCATCGCGGACAGGGCGGCCGACGCCGTGGTGGGGTTTGGCGGCTACGTCTCCACTCCCGTGTACCGGGCCGCGCGCACGGCGGGCGTGCCCGTGGTGGTCCACGAGGCCAACGCGCGTCCAGGGTTTGCCAACAAGTACGGCTCCCGTTTTGCCGCGGCCGTAGCCGTGACGTTTCCCGGCTCTGAGCTGCCCCATGCCACCGTGACGGGATTGCCGCTGCGTCCCGAGATTGCGCAGCTCGCCAAGGCCATGGCATCGCCACGCGAACGCGCCCAGGCGGTGACCGCGGCACGTTCGGCACTTGGCTGGGACGCCGACGCCGCAGTGCTCCTCGTCACCGGCGGATCGCTAGGTGCGGCGAGCATTAACGCTGCGGTGGTGGGGTGTGTTGACACGCTTGTGCGGCATGGCATTCACGTGCTGCACCTCACGGGCGCTGGCAAGGACGCCGAGGCGACACGCGCCAAGGCGAACCTGCCTGCCGAACTTCGTCAGGCTTACGAGGTGCGCGAGTACGCCCATGACATGCCTGCCGCCCTTGCGGCAGCGTCGGCCGTGCTGTGCCGTGCGGGGGCCAACACCGTGAGCGAGGTCACCGCGCTGCGCCTGCCTGCGCTGTACGTCCCGCTTCCCATCGGCAACGGGGAGCAGGCGCTCAATGCCTCCTCGGCGGTGGCCGCCGGTGCGGCAACGCTCCTTGAGGACTCGCGTCTGACGAGCTCACGTGTGGAGCGTGAGGTTGAGCGCATGATCCTCGATGCACGCGCCGCGGAATCCATGCGCTCCGCGGCCGCGGCAGTGGGGATTCCCGACGGCGCGGCTCGCCTGGCAGACCTTGTGGAGGCTGCAGCCGGCTTGCGAGGCGCGTCATGAGGTGGCATTTCATTGGAGTCGGCGGCTCGGGAATGTCGGCGGTGGCGCGGCTCGTGGCGGCCAAGGGAGTTGACGTCACCGGCACGGACAGGGGGCAAAGCGCCTACTTCCGTGCCTTGCGTGATGCGGGCATGGATGTGCGCGAGGGCCACGATGCCGCGCTCGTTGACGGTGCCGACACGGTTGTGGTGTCCTCGGCCATTCGCGAGACGAATCCCGAACTCGCGCGCGCTCGCGAGCTCGGTGTGCGCGTGATACACCGATCCGAGGCGCTCGTGTGGGCGCTGTCGGGGCTTGACCTCGTTGCCGTTGCCGGATCACACGGCAAGACCACAACGTCGGCCATGACCGCGCGGGCACTGCACGGAGCGGGAATCGACGCGAGCTTTGCTGTGGGTGCGCGCGTGTTCGGGGTGCCCGGCGCCGTTGCGGGCGGGTACGCGGGCACGAGCGACGTGGGGGTTGTTGAGGCGGACGAGTCGGACGGCTCCTTCCTGCGCTATCACCCGCGCGTGGGGATCATCACGAGCATCGAGCCAGACCACTTGGACCACTACGGCACGGTTGCCGCACTCCACGAGGCCTTCACGGAGTTTGCGCGTTCGTGTGGCGTTCTCGTGGCTCATGGAGACGATGAGGTGGTGCGCCGCGTTGGCGAGGATGCTCGCGCGCATGGGGTGCGCGTGGTGACGTACGGGTGGGGCGAGGCCAATGACGTCCGCGTCACGCCCGACGCTGTGCTTGCGGCAGGCGCCTCGTTCCCGCTGGCGGTGCCCTTGCCCGGTGCGCACAACCGCCTCAACGCAGCGGCCGCCTGGGCGGCCGCCGTGGAGATGCACGCCGATCCATCGCGTGCCGCGGCCGCGCTCGCGGACTTTGGAGGCACCGGGCGCCGCTTTCAACTCCGTGGTGAGGCCGCGGGAGTGCGCGTCATCGACGACTACGCGCACCATCCCACCGAGGTGGCGGCCGTGATCGCGGCGGCGAGGGCCTCAGGCGCCGGCCACCTCGTGGTGCTGTTCCAGCCGGCGCTGTTCACACGCACCCGTGATCACTTCGCCGGCTTTGCCGCCGCCTTGTCCGTTGACGCGGCAGACATCGTGCTCGCTCCCGTTCATGGCGACCGCGAAGACCCCATCGACGGCGTGTCATCGGACCTCATTGCCGCGGCCATTACCGGCTCGGTGACGGTGGCGGGATCGCTCGAGGAGGCCGCGCATGTGGCGGCATCGCTCGCGCGGCCCGGCTCCACGGTGCTCACCGTGGGCTCCGGCACCGTGACGCAGGCCCCCGAGTGGATCCTCGCGGACCTGGAGCGCAGATGAGCACGCCGACGCGGCCACCGGCAGGCCGGCCGCCCGCGCCACAGTCCGTGGAGCGTCGGCCAGAGCGCTCGATGCAGGCCGTGCTCGAGAGGGCAAAGCCGGCCCCAGCCCCCTTGAAGGAGCGCAAGGACGAGCGCGAGCGTGAGCGGCAGCGCGCCGAGCGGCGTCGCCTGGCGATCGTGTGGGGCAGGCGGCTTGGCTATGTGGTGGCCGCCGGAGTGCTCGTGTGGCTCGTGCTGCTGTCACCGGTGTTCGCCTTGGATCCGGGAAAGGTGCAGGTCTCGGGCTACGGCACGGTGGTGGATCCCACGCAGGTGCGCGACGTGATTGGCACGCACGAGGGAGCATCCCTCGCCACCCTCTCGGTGGGGCACCTTGCGAGCGAGCTGCGTGACATCCCGGGAGTGCGCGAGGCGCACGTGTCACGGCAATGGCCGGACGGGCTTGTGGTGACGCTCGTGTCGCGCGAGCCGGTTGCGGCGGTGCCGGACCCTACGGGTGGCGTTGTGCTCGTTGACGATGAGGGCATTCAGGTGGGGAGGGCCTCGAAGGCGCCGAAGGGGCTGCCTACGCTGACTGTGCCCACGGGGAGCGACAAGGTTCTCGATGCGGCGCTCAGCGTGATCGATGCCTTGCCTGCCGATCTCAAGGACCGCGTGCGATCAGTGACCGCGGCCACCGAAGACTCGGTGTCCTTTCAATTGACGAAGGGACCGCGCGTGGAGTGGGGGAGCGCGGAGGATTCCGACCTCAAGGCGAAGGTGCTCGTGGTGCTTCTCGAGTCCAAGCAGGCGCGCAAGGCCGACGTCATCGACGTCTCGGCCCCCACGCTGCCCATCACCAAGAACAACTGACCGCGACACGCGCGGGAGTTGCGCCGATAACGCCATGCCGGGACGTACCGTCATCGCAGGACAGCTTGACATAACTATAAGGCTCAAGTGGAACGTTAAGGTTGAAGGGAAGGCATCATGGCCGCACCGCAGAACTACA
>Ga0206107_1000608_pt1 | contig 13113 bp, 12 predicted proteins | sample 2B0metagenome_FD_148652 | JGI IMG/M metagenome (GOLD analysis project Ga0206107, IMG submission 148652) | Enriched microbial communities from leaf-cutter ant dump, University of Wisconsin, Madison, United States - 2B0 | ecosystem: Environmental > Terrestrial > Nest > Insects nest > Nest dump...
TACATCGGCTTGACCGTTTCGGGAAAACGCTGGCCCTTTTCAATCAGGACACGACAGGCGCCGACGCGCCATGATCCATGTTTGGGCTGGTTCAACGCGAACATCAGAAGGCCGCCCGCGACCAACGTCCCGATAACGATCCAGAGCCACAAAGGCAGTTTCAGGATTTTTATTTTCAACGCGGCGGCAGGCATTAGACCGCCCCCTCACCTTCAGTGTTTTGCTGGCTTTGTTCGGTCAGGCCATCGACAATTTCCTCGATCACAGCGCTGACTGCCGCCGTCTGTGTCTCACCCGCCTCGGCGCGGCTGAACACACGGCGCTTGATTTCGGAGCGTGCGGATCCGCCGGGGAAATTGGCCGCCAGCAATTGCCGCGCGCGGCGCGCGCCCAGACGATCGTACAGACGGTTACGGATGGACACGTCTTCGGCTGAAGTCGAAAGCGCCCACAACTCAACGGGGCCCAGCGTATTGATCAGATGCTGTTCATACCGGCCCTCGTTGGTACCAAGCACCAGAAGCGCCGGTGCGCCACCGGCGCGCGGCCCAGTCAGACGGTGGCGAATGACATGCCGCGCGGTATTGGACAAACCAAAACGTTCCTGCACGTTTTCAACCGCGCGCTCGGACACGGCGGTACCTAAAACCCAGACACCGGTCGCCAGATCGACCATGTCGTTGTCAAAATCGTCCAGCAGTTGTGATGACAGCACAATCTGCACACCACGTTTACGGCCCTCACGTACGTCGCGTACAATCTGGCCGCGGACCGACTTGGATTTTGATGTGCGGTGGAACTCGTCATAGCACAGGCGTTTTGGCGTTTCGCCAATATCGAGCAGGCGCATTTCATGATATTTACGGTATTTTTCGGGGATAGCCCGCAACGTATCGGATGACAGCCACCAGCTGCGTACCAGCGCGTGACGCGCCAGCATATACATAATAGCCGTCTGGCGATCCGCCGTTTCGTCGCCCTGCGGCGCGACATCCATCAAATCCAGCGAACAGACACGCGCATCGGTGATTTCAAAGCGTGTGACCGATGCCAGAATCGGGTATTCGCGAATGGCAGAGGTGATCATCCGTTCAAATGCGTTGATTACGGTTTCAGCGGATGTGCCGATCTGTGTTTCCTCGAGCAGCGCGCGGATCTGCGGGCGGCGGGCGGCTGTAATTGCGTCACCCAGAACCGGCACGGCATGACGCTGTGCCAGGTTGGCCAGATAATACAGCTCCAGATCAAAGAATTTATCGACGATATCCCACCAGTACGGATCTTCCGGCAGGTGAATGTTATATTTCTTGATCGCTTCGTCGATATCGTGATCGACGCGCGGCAGATAGGGCCGCGCCTCGGCATTCGCCGTCGTATCATCGCGCCAGCGATACATTTCATCGACCACCAGGCCCGATAGCTGCTGAACGCCGTCATACGGACGCTCCTGTCCCGGCGGCGTACACAAAAGCGTCAGCAATTCGACAAGGTAGGATCGTTCGTCGATCAACGGATAACGGCAGCCAAGCTGCGTATCGAATGGGTTGATCGCATATTGCGGCGACATCTGCAGGCGATAATACGCAGCCTCGTGCCGGCGATCGGCGGGGAGCGATTCCTTGATCAGCGAAATCAGGCCCGACGACGACGGGCCGATGTCGATGACTGCCACAAAAGGCAGCTTGTTCAGGCCCGGCGACAGGCAGGTGCCCAGATTGAGCGAGTTCATCAGAACCGATTTACCGGCGCCAGGCTGCGCGAAAATCAGGTCGAACCATGTGGTCGTCAGATTGGTGCCGGTCTGATACGGCCAGACCTTGCCATCCGGTGTGCGCAGCAGCAGCGCGCCCCTATCGAACGGCGAAGACGGGCGTTGCCACGGCATCAGTTTCATCACCTCCGCCATCGGCGCGACAGCGGTAGGCGCGGTGGAGGCGCAGGAAATACCCATGGCCGACGACATCACGCATTCCAGCGGATCGCCCACGACATTGGAGACCTGGCAATAGCCCCAGGCCTCCGCCGCCTGCATCAGCACGGATATGCGGTCCTCGATTAAATCCTCCTTGCCCTTGGGGGCCCAGGTGGCGAGGCTGATGCGCATTTTCACCACCGGTTCGGAGCGCGCCAGCGCCTTAAGCGAATCCAGCGAATTTTTAATGGTACGGTTCACCGGATTGGTGATGGTGAGGAATGTTGCAATGGAATTTTTCGCCTGCATGCCCTCCATCCCGCCGCTTTCGATCAGGAAAGAAATACGGAACGGCACCTTGGTGTCGAACAGGCGGTTGAGCAGCATTGGAAACGGGCTGGGGTCCATCGGCGCCAGCGAGATGTCGCAACCGCCCCACAGCATGTCGCCGATCTGCACCACGTGGTCATTGACGATGGTAGCAGATGCCGCGGTGATCTGTTGTTTGAGCGGCGGCCACAGAATATCGGAATAATCCTTGGGGTCGGTTGTCGCGCGCACCGGCAGCGGGTCGCCTGGCAGGCACGGCCGCCATTTATCGTTGGCGTGGTCGGGAAACATGTTATTGCGCACGGCGGCCAATGCCTCGTGCGATTCCAGCATATCGGCACGAATGCCCAGCTCGTCGAGGGCCGACACAATACCAGCTACATAGGATTTATGACGCGCGCGCAGGACATCGAGCGCGGCCAGCGGAAACTGCGCATTTGAAGCGTTGACCCATTTTTTATTCTTGGAATCCTTGGCCGCGCGGGCAAGGTCGGATTTGGACAGGATGGACGGACGCGTCCACAGGACAAAATAGCATTCTTCCCAGACCAGATAATGCGATAAATGCCGCACACGTTCACGGAACAGGTCGTCGAGGTCGAGTCCGATATTCTGTGCCGTGTTATGCGACGGGCGTACCATGTTTTCAGTAGCGGTACGGGCACGGGCGGGATCGCGCACGAAGAAAATCTGCATTGCATGGCCTGGGCGGTCGAACCGCGCGCCCAGCTTGATGGTCGAGGATTCGACCAGGTGGGCATACTCCTCCTCGCCGATAATCTGGCGCGAGCCGTCGATGCGCAGATACGAGATCAGCGACCCGTCCGCCGCAACAAGCGTATTTTCGTCATCCGACGTCTCAAGACGGATAAACGATTCAACAGGCTGTTTGAACCCGGTGACGAACGGCGCCAGGAATTTATCAATGAAACTCATGCTCGGAATTATAGACTGATTTCAGGGAGTTGGACTAGACCCGTATATCATTGTCATCCCGAATAAAATGAGGGATCTCCCGGACTTCATGAGATCCCTCACCTAAAGGTTCAGGATGACAAACGGGATGTCAGGCAGCTTTCAGGCTTTTAAATTCTTCCAGCCATTGTGCCGGCTGGAAGGCACCGAACGGGCCGTCTTTAGAACGCCAGTAAGCCAGGATTTGCGGGAACTGGTTGAACTCCAGATCGCCTTCGGACACGATGCGGCGATCCAGCGGGAACAGGCGGACGCCATCCAGTTTGTGCGGGACCTGTCCGACCGCCCTTGGGTCCAGATAATCGGACATCACCATCGATAAAATGGCCGGATCGTCGGTGCGGATACGTTCCCTGCAGGCCTCACGGCGGCCGGTCAGAATCTCGTGCGCGCGGCGCGCAGCATCGGCCACGGGGCCTTGCGCAATACGTCCGACGTAAATCGCGCGGGCGATATGGTGCAGCATGGCCTGATCAATTTCCGGCAGCCAGATCAGCATGCCCGATTTCATGGTTGCGACATGATCCAGGGCAAAGCACTGGTCACAGAAAATGCAGGCGGTCGCAAGATCACCCTCTTTTTCCGGGTTGCCACCGGATTTTTTCAGACGGACGACCTGATATTTGCGCGATACAAAGCCGCAATACTGGCATTCGAACTTATCGCGCTCGAGTACTTTATTACGCAAATCCTCCGCCACCTCAAAAGCAGAAGAGCCGGTGGAAGATCCACCGGCTTTTTTAGTCTGCGGCCCATACGACAGGCCAAGGATAAGCGGCAATAGCGCCATTAAATGCTCGGCTTGCTGCTAACACTCGTATACGTCGCTTGCGTACCGTTGGCCGTCGTATTCTGGGCAATATCGATCACTGTCGGCAGGGCCAGCAACATGCCGCCGAAACCAACCTTTGCCAAACCGTTTTTCATTGGCGTCTGAGACGGGTTTTCAACGTGTTTCTTCAGGTCCACAATACCAAGCGCGCCAAGAACTGCACCGCCGATATAGGAAATGTAGGACACGATATCAACGGCTTTGTTCGTTCTAGTAGCAACGTTGGTTGCGTATTGGTTCAAATCGGTTGCTTGGGCGATGCCAACCGTAGAAACTAGGAATAGGCCACCGAACAGAGCACCTGTAGCAAGGACACGAGCCTTGGCGATTTTGGCGTTACGGACATACAGAACGGATTCAACCGCTGCGGATGCCTGATGGCCGATATTTTTTACGGATTTAATCATTTTTACTCCTCCTCGTCTAAATACATAAAACTGTAATCAACTAAATACTACGGCAAAACTGCCGGGACTCAAGCCCAAAGAATGCTGAACGGCGTTAATAAATGCGCCCAGATTAACCGCAAGGGCCCCGGCCACAAAGTGGACGGTTACCTGCATGATCGTGGCCTGTCCGCCGTCGCCCAATGTCTTGAGCAGGAACAACCCACGCAGGATACTTAAAAAGCCGATGACCGCCATAAAGGCCAGAATGGCCGAAATGACACGTGTGGCCGCCTGCACCTGCGCCGTATTGGCGCCGGCCAGCGACATGAATTTGGCATCCACATTGGTCAGGGCGACGCCCTTACTCAAAATACTGATGTCCAGGGCGGTCAGAAGCTGCGGGAAAGACAGCAACAGGCCGGACACAAAAAACATCACAATCGTACCAAAGCCCAGCGGTCCGCGCGGGCCGTCCTGTGCCGTGCGCACCAGACGCTGCATGGCGAACAGGATCATCACGGCGCCTGCGACGTAACAGAATACTTCGATCCCGAAATAAATCGGGTTGGCGATGTCCTGGATGAAATTGACAACCATGCCATCCAGACCACCGGTGGAGGTGAAGGTGCCCGAAGCCCAGCCTTTATTCTGATACAGATGCGATTTCATGCCCTGAATACCAAAGCTGTTTTTCACCACATGGTACATCAGCGGCATGCTTAAAGACGCGCCGCCGACTGCCAGACGTTTCAGGGCATCCGGCAAAGGCGAGCCGCCGGGATTGTCGATATGGGCCCGCAGCATTTGCAAACCCCGCATCACGAAAAAGACACCGACGAAAAAGGCGATGACGCTTACAAGCGTCGTGGTAAATCCAATACTGTTAATAGACGACTGGATAATGCTGCCGACACCACCGCTATTGATCGTGGTATTCCCGGCAGGGCCGAAGGTAAAGGCCTTGAACATGGTGAAGGAAAACGTGCCGGGTGCGCGCATGGTTTCAGCAACCATCGCCACGATCGAGGGCAAGGCAAGGAACATGCCGCCAAAAAAGAATTTGGTAAACGGATGACGCCATGTCATCGAACCGCCGCCCGAACCATCAACGACGCGGCGCAGCTCGGAAATCCCCAGCGCCACAAGAACAGCACCCATGATATAGCTGATGTAATAGAAAATATTGGCCAGGCTGTTGGTCGCGGCCACGCTGTTGCGCGCATAAGCCTCGATATCAGAGGCCGCCAGAACCGGGTCCGCATTCAGCGCGATTAAAGCCAGCAGCAGGGCGCCAAGGCCCAACTGCGGCTTGCGCAAAGCCGATAAATGAAGCAGGAACGGACGCAGTAAACGCATCACTTTAAAGCCACACACCTTTTTCTTTTTTTCTTATTTAACCATAGATTTGAAGGCATTGCACGTTTTTCGCGGCTTTGGACCCTCAAAATCCCCTATCCTTAGTATACATAATAATTACGGATTTTTAAAATTTAGTTAAAATTTTAGGTAATTTGGATTTTGTTTGGGGCCTCGCCGGCCCAATTGCCCTCCGGGCAATCCCCCGCTCAGGCGCATAAGCGCCTGGGGCCGCAGTCGATATACATTTTGGGGGCTGCCGCCCCGTTGCGGTTCCCGCAACTCCCCGCCCGGGCGCATAAGCACCCGGGGCCGCGGTCGCGGCCCTTGGGCGGAACGGCTTACTCCAGGTAGTATTCCACCGTGGTGACCACACGGACGCGTTTGTCGATGACGCTCGATTCCATGCCGGAATCGTCATCACGGGCCATGATCTGGAACAAGCCCTGGGAGGCGGATTTAATGCCGCCCACGTGAGCGCCGGAATCTTCGGCAAATTTCTGGGCGGCTTCGCGGGCGTTGCGTGTGGCCTCGGCGATCATGTCAGGTTTTACGTCGTTCAGGCGGGTAAACAGGTAATTCGGGCTTTGCATCTGGCCGCCACCCTGCCCTGTCAGGATCACGCCCTGCGCGATCAGATCGCCGACATTGCGGAACATCTTGTCGACCAGCGCGACATTTTTTGTGCGCACCATATAGGTTTTGGTCAGGATGTAACGGCCGTTCTGGATGTTATCGGGGCGGTATTGCTGCGCAAGAAGGTCGGTCACATCGACACGCTGCACGGCGACTTCGTTGTCGGGCAGGCCCTGCGCTTTCAGGAATGCCTCAATTTTTTTACCCTGATCGGACAATGATTTTTGCGCCGCGGCCAGGTCATTATCCGTCACGGTATAAGTGATCTGCCAGATGGCGGTGTCGGCCTGAACGTCGCGTTCCGACAGGCCGCGCACGGATACGCCGCGCTCGCCGCCGCGCAAATGCACAAGACCGCTGGAGATAAAATAGCCGGTGACCATCAGCCCAAGCGCCAGAAAAATACCGGTTAAAAGCGTGACCACATTTTTACTGTTCATTTCTTATCTCCTGATCGCATTCAGAATTTTAAATCCACGTTCATCACACAGCACATGTACGGCGCGCGCGTGTTCTTTCAACACGTCTTCGTACGGCATATGCCGGTTCGCAACGAGATAGAGATTGCCACCGGATTTCAGCATTTTCATGGCGGCATTGCAGAATTTTTGTCCCAATTGACGGTCTTCATCCAGCTGGGTGTGGAACGGCGGGTTCATGATCACCCAGTCCAACTTCTGCAGGTCGGTCATCGCCGTGACATCGCACCACAGGACGTCGTGAGTGAATTTTACATCGCGCTCGGCCAGGTTGCGGCGGGTGCATTCCACGGCGCGGGAATCGATATCGACGGCGGTCAAATGCGTAATGCCGCGGCTTTTGGCGAGCGCGCCGCTTAAATACCCGTAACCGCACCCCAGATCCGCCCCCGCCCCGGTCAGAATGTCGGGCAAAAAACGTTCCAGTATCTGTGACCCAAGATCCGGACGGTCCCATGAAAACAGGCCGGGCGCCGACCAGTAACCGGATGGGTTTTTCTGCAGATCGGCAGCATCAGCCCAGGTCTTTAAAACGGCCCGGTCGGGGTTTTTCAGCCGTAAAATACGGCATTTAAATTTGGAAACGCTGGAAACATCGGCAAAACCGGTGGGGACCGCACGCTCCAGCGAGGACGCCCCATGCCGGTTTTCCTGGGCAACCAGAATGTTGCCCCCGTCTTTAACATGCGCCGCCGCCAGGGCGACCAGACCTAAAGTTTCTGCTGTTTGCCGTGTTGCACGGATTAAAACAGTGTTATAGCCACTTTTTAAAGTGTTTTTTACACTTATATTGGCTTGAAAACTTTGTCGCTCCCAGTTCTCGGGTTCAAATCCGCTGGCATTCAAAATGCAAATATGTGTCCCAGACACAGAAAACTGGTCCAGGCCATAGGTCAGGGCATCAAGTAAAATATCCGGCATAGGTCCGGGAGTTTAATGGATCAGGAATTCGCCGTCCACGGTGCTGAATTCAGCTGCTGTGATCAATTTCCGGTGTGCCACATAAACGGAATGAAGTCTTCCATCCAGTTTTTTTACCCAGAAACCGAGGAAACGGTTGAGTTCAGGGTATTCGGGGGCCAGATCGTATTCCTGCCAGATATAGGATTGCAGCAGGGTGGGATGGTCCGGCATGTGATAAAGGATTTCGGCGGTGGTCAGCCGCCAGCTTTGTAATTGCTTTTCTAAGTCACGCGTCATCAAGGTTCTCCTTGGAAGTAACCTTCATTGTACCGCGTTTTAACCTCTTCCCGCCAATTTTAGCGGGTTTCCCTTGACGTTCGATTAGCACTCCGTATATATGAGTGCTAAGAGCATTTAGGATTACTATCCTAAATCTCAGAGAACATTAACAATGGAGAGAAGACTATGAAGTTTCGTCCCCTGCATGACCGCGTCCTTCTGCGTCGCATTGAGCAGAGTGAAAAGACCGCCGGCGGCATCATTATCCCCGATTCAGCCAAGGAAAAACCGATGGAAGGCGAGATCGTCGCCGTGGGCTCCGGCAGCCGCGATGAGGCTGGCAAAGTCGTCCCGCTGGACGTGAAGGCCGGCGACCGTGTGCTGTTTTCCAAATGGGCCGGCACCGAAGTCACCATCGACGGCCAGGAATACCTGGTCATGAAAGAATCCGACTTGGTCGGCGTTCTCGCAGCTTAATCATTCAAATTTAGGAGATAAAAAATGGCAGCTAAGAATGTTCTGTTTTCCGCCGAAGCGCGTGAAGAACTGCTGAACGGCGTCGATGTCATCGCCAACGCCGTGAAAGTCACGCTGGGTCCCAAAGGCCGCAACGTGCTGATCGCAAAATCGTTCGGCGCACCGCGCTCGACAAAAGACGGTGTGACCGTCGCCAAAGAAATCGAACTCAAAGACAATCGCCGCAACATCGGCGCGCAGTTGATCCGCGAAGTGGCAAGCAAACAGGCCGATCACTCGGGTGACGGCACGACGACCGCCACAGTGCTGGCTCAAAGCATCGTGCGCGAGGGCGTGAAGGCGGTCGCCGCGGGCATGAACCCGATGGATATCAAACGCGGTATCGACAAGGCTGTGGCTGCTGTCACCGCCGATCTGAAGGCCCGCGCAACGCCGGTGAAAGGCAATGACGAGATCAAGCAAATCGCTCTCGTATCCGCCAACGGCGACGAAGACATCGCCGGTAAAATCGCCGAAGCAATGGATAAAGTCGGCAAAGAAGGCGTGATCACGGTTGAAGAAGCAAAATCCATGGAATCCGAACTGGATGTCGTCGAAGGCATGCAATTCGACCGTGGCTATATTTCGCCGTACTTTATTACCAACGCCGACAAAATGGTCTGCGAACTGGAAAATCCGTTCATCCTTTTGTTCGAGAAAAAACTGGGCGCGTTGCAGCCGCTGCTTCCGGTTCTGGAAGCGGTCGTGCAGTCGGGTCGTCCGCTGCTGATCGTCGCAGAAGACATCGAAGGCGAGGCCCTGGCCACGCTGGTGGTCAACAAACTGCGCGGCGGTCTGAAAGTGGCTGCTGTCAAGGCGCCGGGCTTTGGCGATCGTCGTAAGGCGATGCTGGAAGACATGGCAATCCTGACCAAAGCGCAGCTGATTTCCGAAGACCTCGGCATCAAGCTGGAAAACGTCAATCCGACCATGCTGGGTACGGCCAAAACCGTGCGCATTACCAAGGAAGACACGACCATCATCGATGGCGCCGGTGACAAGAAAGACATCGACGCACGCTGCAGCCAGATCCGCGGCATGATCGAAGACACAACGTCTGACTACGACCGTGAAAAACTGCAGGAGCGTCTGGCCAAACTGGCTGGCGGTGTTGCGGTGATCCGCGTCGGCGGTGCGACGGAAGTCGAAGTGAAAGAAAAGAAAGACCGCGTTGACGATGCCATGCACGCAACCCGCGCTGCCGTTGAAGAAGGCGTGATTGCCGGCGGTGGCGTGGCGCTGCTGTATGCCGCCAAAGCGCTGGAGAATCTGAAAGGCGACAATAACGACCAGCAGGTCGGCATCGACATCATTCGCCGCGCCCTGCAGGCACCGGTGCGCCAGATTGCCGAGAACGCCGGATCCGAAGGCTCCGTCGTGGTTGGAAAACTGCTGGATCAGAAAGATTCCTCTTTCGGTTTCAACGCGCAGACGGGCGAATACGTGAACATGGTCAAGGCGGGCATTATCGACCCGGCCAAGGTCGTGCGCACGGCCCTTCAGGATGCGTCGTCGGTGGCATCGCTGCTGATCACCACCGAGGCGATGATCTTCGACGCCCCGGATGACAAAAAAGAAATACCTGGCATGCCCGGCGGCGGCATGGGTGGCATGGGCGGTATGGATTTCTAATCCGCTCCAAAAGAATGCAAAAAGGCCGGGATTTTCCCGGCCTTTTTTCTATATGGATCGGCATGAAGCTTTTCATGTTTTACATCGGCGCATCGCGATCACGCGATGGAAATTGAAAAGACACTAAACTTAAGTCAAACGATCAGTGAAACAAGATGGTTTATCCATCTGGTGCCGGCCGCCCTGCAAAAGCCGCTGGTTTTTACCAACCAATATAAGAAGATTAGTTAAACGCCTTAAGCTTTGGATACCTGTTTCAGCAGATTGCCGATATCCAGAGGATCAGACACCATATTCAAGTGACCCTCCGGTGTCAGTGGCCACTGGTCCTGTGGTTTATCCCAGTATAGTTCAACGCCGTTCTGATCAGGATCGCGCAGATAAAGCGCCTCGCTGACACCGTGATCGCTGGCACCGTCCAGTGGAATACCCGCTGCCAGAAGGCGTTTTAAGGCGTCTGCCAGTGCGGTACGCGTGGGATATACAATCGCCGTGTGGAACAGGCCTGTGGTGCCCGGCGCGGGTGGCTGGCCGCCCTTGCTTTCCCAGGTATTGAGCGCGAGATGATGGTGGTAACCGCCGACCGATAAAAATGCGGCCTGCGTGCCATAGCGTTGTGTCACGGAAAAACCCAGTATATCGCGATAAAAAGTCAAAGCGCGGTCCAGATCCGCGACCTTGAGGTGCACATGGCCGATACGTGTTTCGGGATGGGCATTGTACAGGGATGGTGTTTCGATGGGTTGCATGGTCATAAATTATCCCGCTTACGCGCTTTGTCGAGCTGCTGGTTTTACAGTATATAAAACCCATGCCTGAACTTCCTGAAGTTGAAACGGTCCGTAAGGGACTGGAGCCCGTTCTAAAAAATCACGTGATTGCGGACGTCGAATTGCGCCGTAAAAATCTGCGTACGCCATTTCCTGAAAACTTCGGTAAAACATTAGTGGGCGCGCGCGTTACGGGCACGCGTAGGCGGGCGAAATACATTTTGATCGATCTTTCGACCCCCCTTACGTCCCCCCTAAAAGGGGGGAAAGAGGGGGGTGTTTTGCTGGTGCATCTGGGGATGTCGGGCAGTTTTCGCACCTACGCCAAAGGCAAAGATTTTACGCCTGAAACGCATGATCATGTGATTTTCACGCTGGATAACGGGATGCGCGTGGTTTTTAACGACCCCAGACGCTTTGGCGTGATGGATGTTTTTGCGGCCAATGACGAGCCTGAGCACAAGCTGCTGAAGCATCTGGGGCTGGAGCCGCTATCCAACCAGTTTTCGGGGCCTGCTTTGGCAGGGCTTCTGGCGAGGAAAAACACGGCCGTGAAGGTTGCGATCATGGATCAGCAGCTGGTGGTGGGCGTGGGGAATATTTACGCGTCGGAATCGTTGTTTCTGGCTGGAATCGACCCGCGTAAGAAAGCGCGTCTGGTAACCGGCGAAAGGGCGGAAAGGCTGGCTTCAGCGATAAAAGAGGTTTTGCAGGCGGCGCTGGAATCGGGCGGGAGCACGTTGCGCAATTACCGGCAGCTGGATGGCGATACCGGGTATTTCCAGCACCGGTTTTTGGTGTACGGCCATGCCGGTCAAACCTGCCCCTGCAGAATCGGCAAACAGCACCCGGTCAAATCGATCGTCCAGGGGGGCCGAACGACGTTTTTCTGCCCTGTCAAACAGCGTTGAATCAGGGGGTTAAATTACCCACATTCTTTTGCTTGACAGGGCATGGTCCATACCGCTAATTGTCGTCGGTCAGATTGTGGATAACCGGTCTGTACCGCGCCCAAAAAGCGCTGAAAAACGGACCAACGAATTTTTAAGGAAGTAAGTAAAAATGGCCAACCATAAGTCCTCTGAAAAGCGTATTCGCACGACGGCTCGCGAGACGTCCGTGAATACAGCGCGCAAAAGCCGCATCCGCACCTTCATCCGTAAGGTCGAACTGGCCTGCACGGCCGGTGATGCAGCCGCCGCTGAAGCCGCTTTCAAGGCAGCCCGTCCTGAGATTCAGCGCGGCGTGGCCAAGGGTGCTTTGAAAAAAGCAACCGCTTCCCGCAAGATTTCCCGTTTGTCAGCACGTATCAAGGCGATGAAGTCGTAAGTCGATCTCACCTCCCCAAAACGCGTCCATAAAAAGCTGAAATTTAGTTCCAAAACCTGGCGTTCTGTACTCCGGGTCGATGCCATTTTTTCAAATTAGATCAAATGGTTATAAAGTTTCTTTTTTGAAAAAATGTTCAAAGAGGGGCTTGTGCAAAACTTTTTTCAGGCCTATGGTCGTTTTTACTCGATAACGCACAAACCAAGGAAATCTGCCGCTTTGCGGGCAGCTCGACTATTTTTGCGCGCTGATCGAAACAGGGGAAATACCAACTTTTCAAGGAATCCAGGGGGATCATCAACATGAGTAAAAAAGCGAATGCAGGTGCCGTGAAAACAGCTGAGAACAATACGGCCCCCGAACGCATCGCCGCGAGCGTAACCGCTCCCGCCAAGCTGAATACCGAGCCGACACCCGAAATCCTGGCTGCCTGGGAAAATGTGCATGACGCCCTGCGCAATGAATTCGGCGAAGCCGTTTTCCGTTCCTGGCTGAAACCCATGCAATTGCAGGCTTTCTATCAAGGCACCCTCGAAGTGTCGGTTCCCACCCGTTTTATGCGCGACTGGATCGGCAGCCATTATCAGGAGCGCATCCTGGTCCTGTGCCGCGAGGCCAATCCGGACATCCAGCGCGTCCAGATCGTCGTCCAGGTACAGGCCCTGAAAGACGCCGGTACCCGCGATTCCGTGGCCAGCCCTGAAATTTCCGCCGCTGCGCGCGCCGGTGAGATCGATATTTACTCCGAACTCTCGAGCCCGCTCGATCCGCGTTT